>Ga0315535_1001085_pt1 | contig 18542 bp, 20 predicted proteins | sample SalMarSW160220MG_2_FD_203092 | JGI IMG/M metagenome (GOLD analysis project Ga0315535, IMG submission 203092) | Salt marsh sediment microbial communities from the Plum Island Ecosystem LTER, Massachusetts, United States - Salt Marsh Sediment SW1602-20 ... | reverse complement strand
GCATTGCTCGCGAATCGGGCTTGCTTCGAGTCGTGTCGATCGCCGCCGACCCTGAACAGCTGGGCGCCTATCGCTCGCTGGGCATCTCCGCCTTCTCTCCGGATCGGCTGACCGCCAGGCGAATCGAAATCAACCTCGAGCCCCGTCGCATCGCATCGGCGGCGTTCGCCGACGGCATGGCCGAAGCGGTGGAGTTCCGCATCGAGCCCGACTCGCCCCTCGTCGGCCGTTCCCTGCAGGATCTCCACTCGACTCGTTCGCTCGTGGCTGCGGTCCTCCGCAGCGGAGAGCTGATCGTTCCCCACGGAAGCACGATGCTGAAGGCAGGAGACCTGGTTACGGTGGTCGGTGCCGCCGCCGACTACAGCGACATTGTGAGAGTGTTCACCGCGGGTACGGCTCAGTTCCCGGCCAGCTTCGGGCATCAGGTAGCGCTGTTGGTGGAGAGCGAGGCCGATCTGTCCGATCTGCTCCCCGAAGCCGTCCTGATGAGCCGCAACAGCGCGGCAGATTCGGTGCTCGTCCTGCATCCTCGCCTCGAGACCATCCCTCACAAGGCCCGCATGGAAGAGATCTCGTCCGTAGTCGGGAAGATCCCCGAGTACACGGACGAAGTCCGTCTCCGAGTCAGGCCCGTCGAACGAGGAGAGTCGTTTCGATCGGTGATCGAGTCGGAGAGTGTGGGCGTCGTCGTTGTGCGGGCACCGCAAGGACGGGGGTTGTCGCGTCGGCTGGAGCTGTCGAGATGCAGGAGACGGCTCAAGGGTCTGAGGAAGCCGGTCCTGTTCGCCGCCGGTCGAGCACCCTACCGGCACATCGTCGTCGAAGTCGGTGCGTCGGATACTGCAGGGCGCGCCGCGATTGATCTGACGTCGCACGGCAACACGAGGCTGATCGCTGTCGCGGCGATCCCACCACAGTTCATGGCCGGCGATGAGGCCCTGACAGAAGCGAGGCAGGAGGTCTCTCGAATCAGAGAGGAGGCCGCTGTCAAGGATGTCACGGTGAAGCGTCTCGTCCGGCGGGGCAATCCGGTGCGAATCATCACGGACGTCACGCACGGCGAGGGCCTGCTGGTGCTGCCGATGCCGGCGCGTATGCCCTCAGGGTCCAACCCCGGTCTCACGGGCCACTTCCTCCTCCGGGCCGGGACATCGGTGCTGCTGGTTCCTCCGGACGGAACATAGCAATGTCGCCCGAGCAGCTCGTCGCTCAAGAGGCACCGACCCTGATCCTGATCGCATCCGCGGCATTCGTGTTGCCACTGCTCTCGAAACGGCTCCGGGCTCCGGGAGTGGTGCTCGAGATCCTGTTCGGGGTGATGATCGGTCCTGTGCTGGGGATCGTGCAGGAGGGCCCGTTCCTGAACGAGCTGGGCGAACTGGGGTTGTTCCTGCTGATGTTCCTCTCAGGCTTCGAGATCGACCTCGGCATGTTCGATCGGCGCCGACCGCGACAGCTCTTCACCGGGCTCACAGTGTTCGCGCTCACCATCGTGACAGCGTTCGCTGCGTCCCGGGTGCTCGGCCATGGGTTCTTCGTGATGTTCATCCTCGCGACGACATCGGTCGGCCTCGTTGTCCCGACATTGCGGACCACGAGACGGATCTCGACGCCACTCGGTCAGATCATCCTGATGTCCGCCCTCCTGGCCGACTTCCTGACCTTGCTTGGTGTGACCGCCATGGCGGTCGTGGTCGAACATGGACTCACCGTTGAACTCCTCGACCTCCCGTTGTTCTTCGTGGCGGTGACCGTCGTGCTGTTGGTCGTTCGACGAACGGCGTGGTGGCGACCGGAGTGGTTCGGTCGCCTCTTCGACACTGACGATCCCGAGGAAGTCGGTATTCGGGGATCGCTCGCGCTGATGCTGGTCTTCGTCGGCCTGTCCCTGGTCCTCGGCATCGAACCCATTCTCGGGGCGTTTCTCGCCGGCAGCGTGTTTGCGGTCGTGTTCCCTCACCGCGGGGCTCTGGAGCAGAAACTGAGCGGGTTCGGCTACGGGTTCCTGATTCCGATCTTCTTCATCAATGTCGGCATTCGATTCGACCTGCACGAACTCGGTGATATCCGAGTTCTCGTCGAGTCTGCCGCCCTCATCGGCTTGGCGATACTCGTGAAGTTGATCCCTGCGCTTGTGCTCATTCGGAGGAGGCGACCTCTCCGCGAGGTCTTCGCTGCAGGCATGTTGCTGTCCGCACGGCTCAGTCTCATCATCGCCGTCGCGGAACTCGGTGTGGAACTCGGCATTATCGATCGGGTGCTCGAGGCGCAGATCATTCTGCTTGCCGGCGTGACCAGTACGCTCGCACCCGCCGCGTTCAGAGCGCTGTTGCCGAAACTGGAACCGCGATCAACTGAAACCTGACAGAACGCAGCCTGAGACGGCTCGAGAGCGTAAGGCGATCGCTCACCCAGAGCCGAAGGGAACCGAGAACAGCGATTCAGATCGTGAATCGTTCGACGGACATGGTGACCTCTGCGAGGCGATCCGGATCGGGTGCCACGCCGATACCCGGACCGCTCGGTACGCCGATCGTCCCATCGGGTGCGAGCACGAACGGATCGGTGATGTCCCGCTCGAAGTAGCGGGACGACTCGGAGATGTCGGACGGCATCGTGAAGCCGGGCAGGGCCGCGAGCGCGAGATTCGCCGCACGGCCCAAGCCGGTTTCGAACATGCCGCCACACCACACCGGCACGCCTCTGGCCACGCACAGATCGTGGATGCGGCGCGCTTCCAGATAGCCTCCAACTCTCCCGGGCTTGATGTTCACGATCGAGCAGGAACCCAGAGACAGCGCGAGACGCGTCGCCTCTGTCGAGGTGATCGATTCGTCGAGACAGATCGGTGTGTGGATCGTCCGGGCGAACGAGGCGTGGGTCACGAGATCCGCGAAGGGCTGTTCGATCATGGCGAGTCCGAAGGCATCCAAGGCGGAGAGGCGGGGCATCTCGGCGGGCCCGTAGGCGCGGTTGCCATCGACCTGGAGTGCCAGGTCGCTTCCGAACGCGTCGCGTACCGTCGCAACGGGCTCTATGTCCCAACCGGGCATGATCTTGAGCTTGACCCGCCGATACCCGCGGTCGACGTACTTCCGAACGGTCTCAACCAGCCTTGCCGCATCGCGGTCGATGCCGAGTGCCACGCCGACCTCGACTCTGTCGCGGGCGGCTCCGAGGAACGTCGCAAGCGATATCTGGGACGATCGAAGCTCGGCGTCGAGGAGGGCCATCTCGAGCGCAGCCTTGGCCATTCGATGTCCCTGTATCGATGCGAGAAGACGACCGAGCGTGAGTGCGGTGACGGTCGTCCCCGACAGCAGAGGGAGCAGGACGTCCCGGATGACGGCGTGCGCTCCTGAGACGTACTCGGACGTGTAGATGGGCTCGTTCATCGCGACGCACTCACCCCACCCCGTGCTGTCACCTGTGCCGACGGATACCAGGAGAACATCGCGATCGTGCTGGACTCCCAACGCGGTGCGGAACGGGGCAGCGAATGGCAAACGAATCCTGCGCAACTCGACATCCATCACGATCGACTGTACAGGCTCGCCGTACTTCGGATCGCGACTCAAGACACCGGAAACACATCCAGACGGTGCGGTATACGGCTCGCCCCGCGGTCTCGCCGCGGGCTGACGTCGCGTACGAGGCACAGGTACGGGCGGGTTGCGTCCGCCCTTCAGCGGGTGAGCGTGAGCACCAACGGGCCGAGCGCGATCAACACGGCGAGGATCAGGCCGAGGATCGCCCAATCGGGAAGGCTTTCCGTGTGGGGGGCCTCTGAGGGATGCATCGGCTCGAGCACTTCCCTCGCGCGGTCCTCGTCGACCGGATCGACGAGGAGGTAGACGGGCAGCGCTCCCGGATAGACGCCGCCGACATCGTCTCCGATGAGGAGCGCCTGGATTCCGTCTGCTTCGAGAGACGCACGCGCGAGCTCTGCTTCCGCCCGATGGCTGAACTCGGCGATGCGCTCCATAGGAGGACGATACCCAGAATGGACTGATACGGTGGCTCGGTGAACCTGGCAGACCTCCACACGGTCCTCGACACCATCGTGCCGTTTGACGAACGCGAGAACATGTACCTCGACCGTATCAGGTCATTGGGTATGCCCGACCCGTTCTCGCGGACCTGTTTCGACCCCGGACACGTCACGGCGAGCGGGTTCGTACTGTCTCCGGACCGGACGTCGCTGCTGCTGGTGTGGCATCGGAAGCTGGGTGCGTGGCTCCAGCCGGGCGGTCATATCGAATCGAGCGACGTGGATCTGATTGCCGCCCAGCGCAGGGAGATCGAGGAGGAGACCGGCCTGACCAACCTGGAGTGGCTGGGGCTGTTCGACGTAGACATCCACCAGTTTCCCGCCAGAGGCGCTGAGCCCGCCCACGAGCACTTCGACGTGCGATCTGCCTTCGTTGCCGGCACCTGGGACGTTGCGGCAGGAGACGGCGTCGACGAGTCGAAGTGGTTCGATCTGGATCAGCTGCCTGGAAGCGACCCGTCACTGATACGACCGGTCTCGAAGCTTCGCGCGCTCGGATCTGGGTAGATCTGCCCGCTGGTACGCTCCGTGAATGCTTCAACAGATGGTGCGCGCAGCGCGGCTCGACCGGCGGTTCTTCACGGAGCTGATCTTCGACGACTACGCGACCGGGAACGCTGTCATGGTGGTGGCGGCCTCTTACGCGCTGATTGCGCTCATGTTTGCGTTCGGGAGACCTCTACAGCTGTCTCTGATCGGCCTGCTCAGGCTGGTGTTGGGAGGGTTGGTCGGCTGGCTGGTCCTCGGAGGGGGACTGTGGGTCGTCGGTGTCAAGCTGTTCAACGGCAGTGCCCGCGGACAGACTGTCCTCAGACTCATCGGATTCGCCCACGCGCCGCTGGTGGTGTCCGCCGTGGGACTCCTCCTTCCGGCACCACTGGATACGGTGATTGTTGTCGTCGGCATCGTGTGGTTCTTCGTGGCCGTGGCATCGGCGATACGTGTGCTGTTCGACTTCGACCTCTCCCACGCCGCGAGTGCCACCTTGCTCTCGTTTGCCGTCTGGTGGGCGGCGGGCCTCATTGGGCTTGGCATCAACCTCACGGCGATTCTCGGACTGGGGTGATGTCCACCTATCGGCTGGACATCACCTACGACGGCACGTCGTTTCACGGCTATGCCCGTCAGCGTGACGTACGGACCGTTCAGGGTGTGCTGGAGGCCGCCTTGGCGAGGGCGATCGGTCCAGTCGAGACGACCGTCGCCGGCCGCACCGATGCCGGTGTGCATGCCCGGCAACAGGTCGTCTCCTTCGGCACCGAAACGACGGTCGACGTGGAACGGTTGATCCGTTCGCTCAACAGTCTTCTGCCGAACGACGTCGCGGCAGTTGCGTGCAGCGAGGTCGAGGACGGCTTCTCTGCACGGTTCACCGCACTGTCACGGAATTACCGATACACGATCCTCAACCGGCCGGCACGCGACCCACTCCGGAGATCGACGACGTGGCACATCCCAGAGACCCTCGACGTCCAGGCGATGCAGCATGCGGCCGGGGCCTTCATCGGTGAGCACGACTTCGCGTCGCTGTGCCGTAAGGCGGAGGGACGCAGCACCATCCGGGAGGTTCTGGAGGCATCGTGGGTCCGTGACGGCGACATTGTCGAGTTCCGGGTGACGGCCACGGCGTTTTGTCATCAGATGGTGCGGTCGATGGTCGCGCTGTGTGTTGAGGTTGGTAGGGGCCGGGTCGACACCGGAGATGTAGTGGGGATCCTGGCCGCGCGTGACAGGGCGGCGGCAAAGGGGGCCGCACCGCCACAAGGCCTCGTCCTGTGGGGCGTCGGTTACCCGGTCGAGTAGGCGGCCAGGGCAGTTCGGAGCTCGGTGGTCTGCTCGGGTCCGGCAGTCTCGACCGCGATCCCGAGCTCCGTGGTGCCGAAAGGCAGCCCCGCCCCTTCCCTGCGGTGGTTGACCGTCAGCACGTTGGCTCCGAGGTCGGCGATGAGGTTCAGGACTCCTGCGAGCTGGCCGGGGATGTCAGGGATGAGCACACGGAACCATGCATATCGTCCGGCGGCTTCGAGCCCGTACCTGAGGACTTTCCCCACGAGCAGAGGGTCGATGTTGCCACCGGAGAGTACGACGACGATGGGATCCGGTGATGCCGGGAGGCGACCCTCCAGCAGTGCCGCGATTCCGACCGACCCCGCACCCTCGACCACCAGCTTGGCGCGTTCCATGAGCAGCATGACGGCCTGTGCCGCTTCGCGATCGTCGACGGTGACGATGTCGTGGACATACCGCTCGATGTGCCGGAACGCGAGTTCGGAAGGGACCGGCACCGCTATTCCATCGGCGACTGTCTGGTGGTAGGGAACCGAGAGGGGATGTTCCAGGCCACGCGACGCGGCATAGGGGGCGACCGAAGCGATCTCCACTCCGACGATGCGCACATCGGGCCGGTGAGCCGACACTGCTGCCGCCGTTCCAGAGATCAGACCGCCGCCGCCGACAGGAACGACGATCGTGCCGACACTGGGCAGTTGCTCGACGATCTCGAGTCCCAAGGTCCCCTGACCGGCGATGATGCCGGGATCGTCGAACGGATGGATGAACCGTGCGCCGGTTTCATTGGCGAAGTGGCGCGCCGCCTCGACCGCCGCCTGGATGTCATCGCCTCCGAGGCGGACATCTGCCCCGTACGAGCGTGTGGCTTCCACCTTGGGTATGGCAGCCGACGAAGGCATGAAGATCGTCGCCGGGACCGCCGCGAGCTGTGCTGCGAGCGCGACGCCCTGTGCGTGGTTGCCGGCCGAGCCTGCCACCACGCCGGTGGGAGCGTCGAGCCCTGTGATCACGTTGGAGGCGCCACGGATCTTGAACGAGCCGGTCCGTTGGAGGTTCTCCGCCTTCAGCCAGACTTTCCTGCCCGTCATGCGCGAGAACGATGCAGAGTGCAGGAGGGGAGTGAGGATCGCGGATCCGGAGATGCGTTCCCGGGCCGCGGTGATGTCGTCCAGTGTGATCAGCTGCATGGAGTCAGGCTACCGGCGCCGCAGTCGCCGGCAGCGGTACTTGGTATTCCGTGCTTCGCGTTCTGTACTCGGTACTTGGTGTCGCGGCGCGACGTAGGCGTGAGGCAAAGGAGAGATCGGCACGGCACGAGATACGGGATATGGTTCTCTTCGCCGGAGACGAAGAGAACCTCGCCAATTGGCGATTGGGACGGCCTCCGTTTACCATGTGGCGGCTCCGAGACTCTCGGAGCCTCCCTTCGCGAGGTTTCCATGAGGCTGCAGAAGACGTATTCACCCAAAGCCGCGGACGTACAACGAGAGTGGTTCGTTGTCGACGCCGCCGACCTCCCACTCGGGCGGCTGTCGTCCGAGGTTGCTCGCATCCTTCGGGGTAAGCACAAGCCGATCCAGGCGCCGCACATCGACACCGGCGACTATGTGATCATCGTCAATGCGGAGAGGGTTCGGGTGAGTGGGAGAGACAAGATGTACTACCGGCACTCAGGGTACCCAGGGGGCTTGACCGAGGAGGGGCTCGAGTCATTGCGGGGCAGGCGTCCCGAGGAGATCGTGCGACGTGCAGTCCGCGGCATGCTTCCGAAGAACCGTCTGGGACGGCAGATGCTTCGCAAGCTCAAGGTGCATGCCGGTGCTGATCATCCTCACGGAGCGCAGATGCCCAAGGAGCTTTCGTTCGATATTCGAAAGGTGGAGTCCTGATGGCGAAGTTGCTGGTCCAGGCCACCGGTCGCCGAAAGGAGTCCGTTGCGCGGGTTCGTCTCTACGACGGAACCGGGGCGATCACACTGAACGGCCGACCGCTCGAGACCTACATGCCGACCATGGCGCAGCGCCTTCGGGTGCTCGCGCCGCTGCGAGAGGCAAACAGGGAAGGGCGGTACGACGTCAAGGCGTCACTGCATGGAGGCGGCACCACAGGTCAGGCCGATGCGCTGCGCCTTGGCATTGCCCGCGCGCTCATCGTCCTCGAACCGGAACTGCGAGCCACTCTGAAGAAGGCCGGGTACCTCACCCGTGATGCCCGGAAGGTGGAGCGGAAGAAGTACGGTCTTCGCAAGGCACGCAGAGCCCCGCAGTACACGAAGCGCTAGATGCTCGAGAGCGGCGACCGTCTGTTCGGTACCGACGGGATCCGCGGTGTCGCCAACACCGAACTGACGGCGGACCTCGCCCTCGCTCTTGGCCGAGCGACCGGTGAGGAGATACGTGGCGAATCCGTTCTCATTGGTCGCGACACACGTCGCTCCGGTGAGATGCTGTCCGAAGCGTTCCAAGCCGGTCTGCACTCCATCGGTGTCGACAGCCTCGACGTCGGCATTCTGCCATCGGGTGGGATCTCATATCTCGTCGCGGAAACGGGAGCCGCAATGGGCGCAATCGTGTCGGCGTCGCACAACCCCGCCATCGACAACGGCATCAAGCTGCTGGATCACCGAGGAGCGAAGCTCGCTGATCAGCGGGAGGATCGTATCGAGGCCAGGCTCCGCAAGGGAGGCCCGTGGACTCTCGCATCGGGCGATCGCGTCGGCACGCGTTTCGTGATGACCGATGCGGAGAATCGGTACCTGGCGTTCCTGAAGGACACGATGCCGTATTCGTTGAACGGCTTCAGACTGCTCCTCGATTGTGCGAACGGTGCTGCGACCAGGGTTGCTCCCGAGCTGTTCCGCAGACTGAGTGCCGACGTGGAGGCCATCTGTGCCGAACCGGATGGCACCAACATCAACGACGGTTGCGGCGCCGCCCATCCCGGCTTTCTCGCGGCCAAGTGCAAGGGGCGTATCGGGCTGGCGTTCGACGGTGACGCCGACCGGCTGATCGCCGTCGACGAGGATGGCGTGCCGGCGAATGGCGATGTGATCATGGCGATCATCGCCCGCCACCTGAAGAGAACCGGCAAGCTGCGAAAGAACGTGGTTGTCGCGACCGTCATGGCGAATCTCGGGTTCCGCAAGGCCATGGAAGCGATGGGAATCGAACTGATCGAGACCCAAGTCGGCGACCGATACGTGAAAGAGGCGATGTGGGATCGCCGGGCAGTCCTCGGCGGCGAGCAGTCCGGGCATGTCATCTTCTCCAACTTCGGCGAGACGGGTGATGGGCTCCTGACGGCCGTGCGGCTGCTTGAAGTCCTTGCGATCAGCGGCAAAGAACTGCGGGAGCTGCGAGCGGAGACGATCACCGAATTCCCCCAGATTCTGAGGAACGTTCGGGTCGCCGACAAGGGACGGCTGGCCGACGCCGACGTCCTGTGGGAGGCGGTGTCCTCCATCGAAGGGCGTCTGGCCGGCGAGGGCCGTGTCCTCATCCGGCCTTCGGGCACCGAACCCGTGGTCAGGGTCATGGTCGAGGCCCCCACCCGCGACGAGGCGGTCACCATCACCGACGAACTCGTTGCGATCGTTCGCCGCGAACTCGGCTGATCCGGGCAACCCGTACCTTTCTCCGAGCAGGTATCCTTCAACCTCGAGATCGGCACGGGATCTTCAGCGCCAGGCCCTTCGGGGTGACGAGGAAGAGGGAGTATCGAGACATTCGGCGGATGCCCTCTCGGCGCCCACGGTCGTGACGAAACGGTACAAAACCCGGGGGAGACCCCGGAACAGAATCCGTTTCCAAGTGGGAGATGGGTTGGACCCGTCTGGTGCCGGTCTCCAACAGAGAAGGAGACAACATGTGCGGCATCGTCGGATACGTGGGTCCGCGCCGAGCCCAAGACGTCCTTGTTTCGTCGCTTCGCCGACTGGAGTATCGCGGGTACGACTCGGCCGGAATCGCCGTGTCGGACGGATCGACGATCTCGATCCGAAAGGCGGCAGGCAAGCTCGACCGTATGGCGGCGCTCGTGGAAGCCGACCCGCTCGACGGTTCGATCGGGATCGGCCACACGAGGTGGGCGACTCACGGTGTCCCCAACGACATCAACGCCCATCCGCATTTCGACCAGAGTGGCGAGTTCGTCGTCGTGCACAACGGGATCATCGAGAACTTCCTCCAGCTCAAGGATGAGCTGTCCGAGTCCGGTCACGCGTTCGTGTCCGACACCGACACCGAAGTGCTCGTTCATCTGATCGCCGACGAGTACGGCGGCGATCTCGGCGAGGCGGTGAGACGGGCAGTCGCCCGAGCAGAGGGAGCCTACGCGCTGGTGACGATGAGCGCGAAGGAACCCGACAAGATCGTCGCTGCCCGCATGATCAGCCCGTTGGTCGTCGGTGTGGGAGACGGGGAGATGTTTCTTGCGTCGGACATCCCCGCGATCCTTCCCTACACCGACCGCATGATGGTCGTCGAGAACGGTGAGATGGTCATGTTGACCGCGGACGGAGTGACGATCCAGACGCTCGAAGGCCGGCCGGTCGACCGTGAACCCCAGCAGATCACATGGACGGTCGAGCAAGCCGAGAAGGCGGGCTTTCCCCACTTCATGCTGAAAGAGATCTACGAACAGCCTGGCGTCATCGACGAGACCCTGCTGGGTCGACTCCGTCGAGACGGTTCCGTTGGTTTCGACCAGGTGAGCTTCCCTGCAGGGTTCGCGCAGGAATTGTCGAAGGTGTGGATCACCGCATGTGGCACCGCGTACAACGCCGGTCTCGTCGCTCGAGAGGTCCTCGAGAAGACGCTGAGGCTGCCGGTCGAGGTCGAGTACGCCCACGAGCTCCGCTACCGCGATCCCCTCATCGATCCGGGCACACTCACGATCGCAATCAGCCAGTCTGGCGAGACGGCGGACACACTGGCCGCGGCCCGCCTCGCGAAAGACCGCGGCTCGCGTCTGCTGGCGATCACCAACGTCGTCGGATCCACACTGAGCAGAGATGCCGACGACGTGCTCTACACGAGAGCGGGTCCGGAGATCGCCGTTGCTTCCACGAAGGCCTACGTGGCAATGCTCATCGGCGAGTACCTGCTCGCGCTCGCGCTGGGTCGAGAACGAGGAACGATCGCCGCCGAGCGGGCGGAGATGCTTGCTGCGGAGCTGTGGACCCTGCCGGACAAGGCGGGACGGGTCATCGAACACGACGCAGCGGTTGCCGAGATCGCCAGGCGTTTCGCCGATACCACCGACGTGTACTTCATCGGGCGCGGGCTCGACTACGCGGTAGCGACGGAAGGCTCGCTGAAGCTCAAGGAGATCTCCTACATGCACTCTGAGGCCATGCCGGCCGGGGAGTTGAAGCACGGGACCCTTGCGCTGGTCACCGAGGGAACCCCTGTGGTGGTCATCATCACCCAGCAGCATCTGTACGACAAGACGATCTCTGCCGTGCAGGAAGTCAAGGCGAGGGGGGCACATGTTCTTGCCCTCGCCTACGACGACGATCCTCAGATCGACAAGTTCGCCGACGAGGTGCTGCGGATACCCAGAACAGTCGACTTTCTGTCCCCGGTGCTGTCGATCATCCCACTTCAGCTCCTGGCCTATCACGCGGCGCGCGTGCTCGGTCATGACATCGACATGCCTCGCAACCTGGCCAAGAGCGTGACCGTCGAGTAGCCCCAGCGTTCCTCCGCCACTGCTGTAGCGTGACCTCATGAGGATCGTCGGCCTTGGTATCGACTTGGCGGAGATCGACCGGGTCCAGCGGCTGCTCGACAAGTACCCGCGGTTCCCGGAGCGTTGCTTCACGGAACACGAACGGGCCTACGCGTCGCGGTATGCGTCACCGGCGAGTCGATTCGCGGCTCGTTTCGCCGGCAAGGAGGCGGTGATGAAGAGCCTCGGCGTCGGATGGCGGCACGTCTCGTGGAAAGACATCGAAATCACGGGTGGTGGGCAACCAAGGGTCAACCTGAGCGGCAGAGCGCTTGCCAGAGCCCGCCAGATCGGTGTGACCGAGGTGCTGGTGACGATCACCCACACCGACGACACCGCGATGGTGTTCGCGATGTCGCTCGAGCAGGACTAGCGGTCCGTCGTCGACGCTGCTGACGGCCGGAAGGCGCGGCCGCGTACCTCCCCGTCCCTGCTGCCACGAGGTGCGCCTGGGTGTGTGCCGTCGGCGAGACTCGTCGTGGAGCATCAGCAACGTCGCAGGACAGAGTGCTAACGGAGGCGGGCCCGAAGCTCCTCGATCTTCGCTCGAAGCGCGGGCACGTCGTTCCACTGTTCGTGGATCGAACGCAGATAGTGCACGTCTGCAGGTTCGAGGCCGCCACCGGACGGGCTGCCACCGCCGAGCGAGGCCTTCGTCTTCTTGATCTTCTGTGCCTCGAGCGCCGCGAGTCTTCGTCCCAGCGCGTCGAGTTCCTCCTCCAGCATGGCTCTGCCCTCGGGGAGCCGGGTGAAGAGGTCGCGCGCCTGCTCCCTCAACGTTGTCTGTTCGGACTCCAGTGCCTCGCGCCGCGTCCGGTCGGACTCGCCGACGAGTTGGCCGGCGAGTTCGGCGAGTCTGGCCCGCACCTCGTCGAGCGTCATGAGGGCAAGATAGTCCTCAGTCCTGAGTCTTGAGTCTTCAAGATCCGGGTGTCCGAAACGAGACACGTTGGTGACGACTGACGACCGAGAACCGCGAGCTAGGTACCATCCCTAGTGATGCAGCCCGTACTCACGCCGGCAGCTTCAGCCCGCTTGGACGCGTCATCGCCCGCGCCGGGCCCCGTCCTCATGGAACGGGCAGGCCTCGGTGTGGCGCTCGCTGCCGTTGAGATGGGGGCCGGCTATGGGACAAACGTCACCGTTCTCGCAGGCCCTGGCAACAACGGTGGGGATGGGTATGTCGCCGCCCGGTATCTACGCCAGCGCGGCGCTGCCGTGACCGTACGGGCCCTTGCCGAGGCGAAGAGTGACGACGCCCTCTGGGCCGCCGGCGAAGCGCTCACCGCTGGTGTGCCGATCCGGCCGCTTGGGTCGCCGGTGACGACCGACCTGATCATCGACGCCCTGTTCGGTTCGGGCTTTCGCGGGGTGCTTCCCGAGGCCGTCGTTCCGTGGACGGAGAAACGAGCTCCGGTACTCGCCGTCGACATTCCAAGCGGCCTGGATGGAACCACGGGGGATGCGCAAGGCCCGGTCTTTCATGCCGCCACGACGGTCACGTTCCACTGCCTCAAGGTCGGCCAGCTCATCGGGGTCGGGCCGGACGTGTGCGGTCATCTGAAGATCCACGACATCGGCCTGGATGGGGGCGACGCCGAGTTCTTCCTCGCAGGTGAGGCGGACGCCCCCAGGCCTTCCCGATCACGCACTGCTCACAAGTGGTCGGCGGGTTCCGTGTTGGTCGTCGGTGGCTCGCCAGGGATGACCGGTGCTCCTCTCCTCGCCGCCCGGAGTGCTCTGCACGCCGGCGCAGGTTCCGTCTCGATCGCGACGCCCGGCGCGCTCCGGTCGGTCTATGCCGGCGCGGCCCCTGAGCTGCTGAACGTGGCAATAGGCGATGAATCCCGGTTCGAGGCGAACGATGCCGAAGCGGTCGCTGTCGCCGCGAAACGGTTCGATGTCCTTGCCCTGGGCCCCGGGCTGGGCCCTGACCGGAACGAGTTCGTCTCCGCCCTGCTCGAACGATGGGATGGACCACTGCTCATCGATGCCGATGGTTTGAACGGGCTCGAGGGTCCCGGTGCGCTCGCTGCGCGGGTCGCTCCGACCGCGATCACACCCCATGCCGGTGAATTCTCTCGCCTCACCGGTGAGGAGCCCGACTACCGGCACGCTGCAGATCTCGCGACCGCGACGGGCGTCGTCGTTCTGCTCAAAGGATCGCCGACGTTCGTAATGGGTGACTCCCGGTGGGTCGTCACCACCGGCGGTCCCGAACTCGCGACCATCGGCACTGGCGATGTGTTGACCGGTCTGCTCGCTGCCTTGTGGGCTCGCGGGCTCGATGCTGAGACCGCGGCGAGATCTGCCGCCTACTGGCATGGCCGTGCGGGAAAGCTCCTCGCAGCGCGACAGGCCGTGACCGCCGACGTACTCGCGCACGAGGTGGGAAAGGTGGCATGGTGAGGCCGTCCTGGGCGGAGATCGACCTCGACGCCGTCTGCGACAACGTTCAGGTGATCTCCGAGACTGTCGCACCGGCAGCGGTCTGCGCCGTGGTCAAGGCCGACGCCTACGGGCACGGGGACGTTCCCGTCGCCGAGGCCGCATTGGAGGCCGGTGCCGATCTCCTTGCGGTAGCGCTCGTCGAGGAAGGGATTCGACTGCGCGAAGCTGGGATCGAGGCGAAGGTGTTGCTGTTGTCGGAACCTCCGATCGCTGACGCCGCCGAGATCGTGCGATGGGGGCTCACCCCGACCGTGTACCGGCGGGAGTTCACCGAAGCACTCGCGGAGGCCGCGAGCCGTCCGATTTCCGTCCATGTGAAGGTCGACACCGGCATGCATCGGGTAGGGGCAACACCGGAGGACGCGGTCGATCTGGCTCAGCGCATCACCAAGGACTCCCGATTGAGCCTGGAGAGCGTGTGGACCCACTTTCCGGTCGCCGACGAAGACGACCCGTTCACTCGGATTCAGATCGATCGCTATACGGCGTTGATCTCCGAGCTCTCGGACCTCGGCATCGACGTACCCATTCGCCATGCGGCAAACACGGCGGGTGCGATCCGGTTTCCCGAAGCGAGGTTCGACATGGTGCGCATCGGTCTCGGTATCTACGGCATCAACCCCGCTCCCGGTGTGGTTCCGGACATCGGTCTTCGGGCCGTGATGCGGATCGTCTCGGCCGTGTCAATGGTGCGCAGATACCCGCCAGGAACCCGCCCTTCCTACGGGCGTAGAAGAGCGCTCGACAGGGAAGCGACGGTCGCCACCGTTCCCATCGGGTACGCGGACGGGCTTCCCCGGTCGCTCTTCGAGGCCGGCGAGGTGCTGATCGGAGGGTATCGGCACCGGTTTGCCGGCAACGTCACGATGGATCAGATCCTCGTCGACATCGGCGATACCCCCGTTACGGCAGGCGACGAGGTGGTCCTGATCGGCCGCCAGGGGAGCGAAGAAATCACTGCGACCGACTGGGCGATACACATGGGAACGATCCCGTATGAAGTCGTCTGCCAGATCGGCCCCCGATTGCCAAGGAGGTACGTGTGAGTTCTATCACCGACGTCGCCGGGATACGCGTTGGTCATTGGACGGACGCACAAGCCCGAACCGGCTGCACGGTCATCTCGCTCCCCGAGCCAAACGTCACTGCGTTTGAGGTCAGAGGGGCGGCGCCCGGGACGAGAGAGACGGCGCTGATGACGCCCGGTATGAGTGTCGAAAGTGTGCAGGCGATCCTGCTCACGGGAGGGTCGGCGTTTGGGCTTGCCGCCGCGGATGGTGTCATGCATGCCCTCGAAGAGGAGGGGCGGGGTCACCTCACCCCGTCAGGACCCGTGCCGATCGTTCCTGCGGCGGTGATCTACGATCTCCTCGTCGGGGACTCGTCCGTTCGACCGGGTGCCGAACAGGGTGCCGCCGCATACCACGCCGCATCCGATCGTCCCGTCGAGGCAGGCCCTATCGGTGCCGGGACAGGTGCGATGGTCGGAGGTTGGCGAGGCGCGTTCCAGCCGGGAGGGTTGGGTTCGTTCTCGATCCGTGTGGGGCAGGTAACCGTTGGTGCACTCGTGGTCGTCAACGCCGTCGGAGACGTCTTCACGCTGGAGGGAACACCTCTGACGGGCGGCCGGCCGGTGCCGGACGGCCCGGATCCCACGCCACCGACCCGGACGAATACGACGCTCATCGTCGTCGCGACCGATGCCGAACTGACGAGGAACGAGCTGACCAGGGTTGCGGTACGTGCCCAGGACTCGCTCGCGGCATGCGTCAGACCGACACACACCCGATATGATGGCGATGCCGCATTCGCGGTCTCCTGCGGGAACGTCATGGCCGACGTTGACACGGTCGCGGAGGGGGCGTTCGCGGCGACAGGACGCGCGATCGAAGCAGCGCTGGCATGGCGGACGACGACAGAGGACACGTGACAAGCGAGGCACTGCGAGAACTCGGCGAACGCGCCCGGCAGTGCACGGCCTGCCGTCTCGCCGACACGAGAACGACCGTTGTGTTCGGCGACGGGTCGCCGGATGCTCGCGTCATGTTCGTCGGAGAGGGACCGGGACGAAACGAGGACCTGCAAGGGGTGCCGTTCGTCGGAGCTGCCGGCCAGTTGCTCAACAGGCTGCTAGGTGAGATCGACCTTCGACGCGAGGATGTCTACATCGCCAACGTGGTCAAGTGCCGCCCGCCGGGCAACCGTGACCCACGGCCAGATGAGATCGAAGCCTGCAAGGGGTTCCTCGCCGAACAGATACGCATCATCGATCCGGACGTCGTCGTGACGCTGGGCAACTTCGCCACCAAGCTGTTGCTCAAACAACAGGCCGGAATCAGCAGGCTGCGCGGTCACGCGTATCCCTGGTGGAACCGCACCGTCGTCCCGACGTTCCATCCCGCGGCGGCTCTTCGAGGTGGCCAGTCGGTGCTCGATCGGATGCAGGAGGACTTTGCGCTCATCGAGTCTGTACTGGCAGAGTCGGCCGAAGTCGAGACTCTCGAGCCCGAGACTCCCGAGCCCGAGCAGATGGGGTTGTTCTGATGGAGATCACCTCGACGTCCGAATTCGAGACGCGAACGGTGGGGCGGCGTCTCGCAAGCCTCCTGAGACCGAATGACGTCGTTCTCCTGAGCGGTGGCCTGGGCGTCGGGAAGACGGCCCTCGTTGCTGGTCTCGCCGAGGGGTTGGGGATCGAAGAGGCGGTGACGAGTCCGAGTTTTGTGCTCATTCACACATACCGAGGGGGGTTCATACCGCTCGTCCACGCCGATATCTACCGGCTCGGCACCTTGAACGAACTCGCCGACCTCGAGCTCCTTGATGAGGCCGACGGGGCGATCCTCGCGATCGAGTGGGGCGACGCCATCGTCGCCGCACTGCCGGAGGATTACCTCCTGATTCGCTTCGTCGTGCACGGCGAAGGAACGCGCACGATTTCGTTCACTGGACACGGGGTCCTGTGGGAGAACCGCCGCATCCAGGACGTCCTCCAGTGAAGCTCCTTGCCATCGAGACAGCGACGCCTGCATCGTCGGTTGCGCTGGGTGAAGGCCGTGTCGCCATCGCCTCTGCGTCGAAAGTCGATCGCCGTGGGCACGCGGGATTCATCGTCTCGGCGCTCGACTACCTGTTCGATCAGGCAGGGTGGGTGCCGTCCGATGTCGATGCGATCGCCGTGGACGTGGGTCCTGGGCTGTATACGGGCATCAGAGTCGGATTGGCGACAGCCCAAGGGCTGGCATCGAGTCTCGGCGTTCCTCTGGTCCCAATCGTGTCCCTCGATGCCGTCGCACTCGGCGCGACCACAGGACACCGACACATCTGGTCGGTTGTCGATGTCCGTCGCGGTGAGGTCGCGGTCGCGTCCTACCAGCCGGTACCCGGTGGCGTCGTTCGAGACAGCGAGCCGAGGATCGTTCGCCCGGACCACCTGCGGGCACTCCTCGAGTCGGATCCGACAAACGCACTCGTCGTCGGCGATTGGGAAGTACTGCACGAGACGGTGCTTCGTGGCCTTCACAGGGTCAAGTCGGGCCGGCCGCGGTATCCGTCGGCGCAGGCGCTGCTCGGTCTGGCCGTCGGACCCGTCGAGCGTCAGGAGTTCCCTTCGAGTCGCGATGTGCGGCCTCTGTACCTGAGAGAACCCGACGTCAACATCGGATGGACCGAGTTCCGCAAGGAGGGGCCGTGGTCGCAGTGATGGAGATACGTCCGATGGTGCCCGAGGACCTGCCTGGCGTGCTCGAACTCGAGCGGGCGTCGTTCTCGCAGCCGTGGGACGAAGCGATCCTCCAGACCGAAGTCATATCGGACAATCGCGTCTACCTGGTCGCCGAGTCTGATGGAGCGATCGTTGGGTACGGCGGGCTGCTTCTCGACGAGGACGAAGCACACATCGTCACGCTCGCCTCGTCGGTTCAGCGACAAGGACTCGGCACCAGGCTGATGCTCGGCCTCGTCGACGCAGCGCTCGATCAGGGCGCCCATCACCTGACGCTGGAGGTCAGAGTGTCCAACAAGGCCGCACAGGACCTCTACCGCAAGTTCGGGATGGTGCCTGTCGGTGTCCGTAGCGCCTACTACGGCAACGAAGACGCGCTCGTCATGTGGGTCCACGACATTTCCGAGCCTGAGTATCGGGCAAGAGTCGAATCGATTCGAGAGGGGCTGCGATGAGCGGCGGACCGGTCGTGTTGTCGTTCGAGACGAGTTGTGACGAGACGAGCGTCGCCGTCGTTCGGGGTACCACCATCCTCTCCAACGTCCTCGCATCCCAGACGGAGATCCACGCCAGGTTCGGCGGAGTGGTACCGGAGGTCGCGGCACGCGCTCACGTCGAGTCGATCAGGTCGCTCACCCATAGGTCGCTGGTCGAGGCCGGCATCCATCCGGACGACCTCGATGGTGTCGCTGCTACCCAAGGCCCAGGACTGGTCGGCGCTCTTCTCGTCGGGTTCCAGTTCGGCAAGGCGACGGCGTGGGCCCGTGGCCTGCCATTCGTCGGTATCGACCA
>Ga0315535_1001084_pt1 | contig 18543 bp, 18 predicted proteins | sample SalMarSW160220MG_2_FD_203092 | JGI IMG/M metagenome (GOLD analysis project Ga0315535, IMG submission 203092) | Salt marsh sediment microbial communities from the Plum Island Ecosystem LTER, Massachusetts, United States - Salt Marsh Sediment SW1602-20 ... | reverse complement strand
GAGATAGTCGACTCTTCCGGAAGCGCCGTCCGCACCATCACATGGGCGAACGAGGCCCCTGCGAGCTTCCAGTGGGACGGCAGGGACCAAAACGGCAAGCTCGTTGCGGACGGAGCCTACACCTATCGTATCACGAGCACGGATGCCGCAGGAAATACCGGGTCCGGAAGTCTCCGGAATATCGTGGTCAATACACAACCGACGCCGGTCACATTGACGATCGACCTGTCCGACTTCTCCCCGAACGGCGACGGCGTGAAGGACTCGATTAATTTTGGGCTCGACGTAGGGGTCAAGCGCGGAATCGAAGAGTGGTCGCTCGATATCAAGGATTCCGGAGGCGCGGTACGAAGAAGCTTCAGCGGCCGGAACGAGATCCCTCCGACGATTGCATTCGACGGAAAGGATGACACTGGAGAGGTCCTTGCCGAGGGCACATACGGCGGTACGCTCTCGGTCCGCTATGTAAACGGCAACAATCCGGTCGCAGCTTCGCCTCCTTTCATGGTCGATCTGACGCCGCCTTCGGCCAGCGTCACGGCCGACTACTCGGTATTCTCACCGAACGGGGACGGAAACAAGGATTTCATCACCTTCACACAGACAACCTCGGAGGAGCAGGCCTGGAAAGGCATCGTGAAGGATTCCGGCGGTGCCGGCGTGAGGACGATCACTTGGCGGGGAAAGGCTGAGGCGAGGTTTGCTTGGGACGGCCACGGCGACGACGGCCGCCCGCTCCCCGACGGCAGATACACCTATGTTCTCGAATCCACGGACAAGGCAGGCAACTTCGGCAAGTCGGCGCCGGTTGCCTTCGAGATCAACACCGCCGAGACCCCCGTGCTCATCTCGACCGACATGAGCTCCTTCTCTCCCAACAACGATGGAATCAAGGACACTCTGCGCATGCTTCCGACCCTGAAGGTGACGACGGGGGTCGACTCCTATCGGATCGCTATTCTCGACAAGGCCGGCAGGAAGGTCCGCGAGTTCCAGGGCAGCGGCTCGGTTCCGAAGGAGATCGCATGGAACGGAAGGGACGACCGGGGCGGCGTAGTCGCCGACGGTGAATACACCGCCGAGCTCGATGTCCTCTATCGAAACGGGAATCATCCGAACGCACGCTCGAACCCGTTCGCAGTGGATACCGTCCAACCGACAATCGTAGTCTCGGCCTCCGACCGTCTCTTCTCACCCGATGGAGACGGCAGACTCGACACGACGACAATCGGCCAATCGTCGAGCGATGAAAAGCTCTGGGAGGGCGACTTCGTCGCGAAAGACGGCGCGGTCGTCCGAAGCTACTTCTGGAAGGGCAAGACAACCAACTTCACGTGGGACGGCAAAGACGACAACGGCAACGTGGTGCCGGACGGAACCTACAGCTATGTGATCAAGTCGACGGACGGGGCGGGCAACCAGACAATCAAACGAATCGACGGATTGGTGGTCGACACTCGACCGACGCCTGTCTCGATCGGCGTCTCATCGGACGGACTCTCCCCGAACGGCGACGGAGCGCGGGACAGCATCGTGTTCAGCCCGTCTGTCGGGCTGCAGAGCGGTATCAAATCATGGCGGGTCGATATGGTCAATGACCATGCCGGCATCCAGAAGACCTTTGCGGGTAGCGGCTCAGTCCCCGGATCTCTCACCTGGAACGGCACGACAGATATTGGGAACACTGCGGCGGAAGGGAGCTACCAAGCTCGCCTGACGGTCGACTACCTGAAAGGCAACCTTCCCCAGGCGACCTCCGGTTCGTTCCTCCTCTCGGTAACGCCGCCGAAGGTTGGCGTCAGCCTCGCGCCACTGCCCTTCTCGCCCGACGGCGACGGGGTCAACGATAGTCTCACCATATCCCTGACGGCAACCGATCCAAGCCCGATTATCGACTGGAATGCCACGATCGTTGATCCAATGGGCCACTTCTTCAGAAGATTCGAGGGGTCCGGCATGCCGCCGGAGAGCATAACCTGGAACGGGCTTTCGGCGGACGGTGAGCTCGTTCAGGCAGCCGAGGACTATCCGCTCACCGTGACGGTCCGCGATGAGCTGGGCAACGTCGGGAAGCTCACCGAGAGCATTCCGATCGACGTCCTGGTCATCCGAGAAGGCAACAAGCTCAAGGTTCGAATCTCGAGCATTACGTTCGCCCCGGACACCGCAGACTACCTGCAGGTGCCTACCGACCGCAAAGAGCGAAATCTCAAGACCCTAGAGCGGCTGGCGGAAATCTTCAAGAAGTACGGTCAGTATGACATCAGAATCGAAGGCTATGCCGTCATGGTCTACTATAACGATCCGCAAAGAGGCAAGCTCGAGCAGGAACAGGTATTGATTCCACTTTCAAAGGCGCGGGCGGACTCGATCAAGAACGCCCTGGTAAGCCTTGGGCTCAGCTCGAATCGAATCACCACGGTCGGGCTCGGAGGCGCCGATCCGATCGTGCCGTTCAGCGATCTCGAGAATAGATGGAAGGACCGAAGAGTCGAGTTCATCCTGATCCGTAAACCCGGGGGAGGTTGAGCCGGATATGGCACTCACCGATTACCTGAGCGAGAAAAGGGTCATCTTCCTGCGCGGCCGCTCGAAGATTGATGTTTTCGATGAGCTCGCCGAGCGGCTGGCTCCCGATCTCCATTCGGTCGACAAGGCGACCCTTCTCGACGAGATATGGAAACGTGAAATGTTCCTTCCGACGCGGGTGGCCTCGAACATCGCGATGCCGCACGCCATCGTCCGAGAGGTAGAGCACAGTGCGATCGCTTTCGGTCTCAGCAAGTCCGGGATATCCTACGAGGACTCGAAGGACGATCTTCCGGTGCACATCGTAGTGATGTTGGTTGGAAACGACACCGAGCATCTACCGGTGTTGACCGAGATCTCCTCGAAGCTATCGAACAAAGAGCTTTGCTCCGAGCTGCTCGAAGCAGCTAGTCCGGCTGAGGCATTTCGCCTCCTCGTCGAGCCGTTCACGCCTCGGCGCACCTTCGCTCGCGACGAATCGCTGCCGAAAGCGGAAGCCATGGTCCGTCAGGCCTTCCGTTTCGCCGACGAAACCGGCGCGGCAAAGGTGGTCATACACGCGGATGCCGTCGACGAGGTCGAGTACCTCGAGACCATAGAGTCCGGCAGATCGGTAATCATCGTCACGGGCGACAAGTCGCGGTTCTCCGCAATCTCTTTCGACGAAAACCAGATCGTATTCGTTCCGTTCAACCGTTCCAACCGCTCGACACAGGTCGAGATCAGCCTCCTCTTCCTGTTGTCGGAGGGCCTGATAAAAAAGGGAGACCGGGTAGTGAGTGTTTTCGGCTTTCCGCGGTCGGGGACATTCGATTCGATCTTCTTCAGTGACATCGAAAAGGAGTTCAAGCTCTACTTCGCGTTCGAATCCACCGATCGGCCCGACGACCTGATCCAACCGGTTTTCACTCGCATCCTTCAGCTCGCCAACGAGCTGGCGGTCGAGGGTCGAGAAGGGAAGCCGATTGGGACTCTGTTCGTTGTGGGAGACTATGAGAACGTGCGGCGGTACTGCCAGCAGCTCATCATCAATCCCTTCCAGGGCTATCAGGAGGCAGAACGCAACCTCCTCGACCCGAGCCTGGACGACACGATTAAGGAATACTCACGCATCGACGGCGCGTTCATCATCAGGGGTGACGGCGTCATCATGAGCGCCGGTACCTACATTCGGGCAGACTCGCCGGTGGCCCAGTTCCAGGCTGGACTCGGCGCGCGCCACGCCGCGGCCGCCACGATCAGCTCGCTTACCCGTGCCATCGCGGTGACTGTCTCTGAATCGACCCAGGCAATCAGCCTCTTCCGGTCCGGTGAACGCTTCCTGCATTTCTAGTTTTCTGGTATCGTTCTCCCCAGCATGGGAGGACCAATGAGCTCGAAAATTGCCATCGCTTCCGATCACGCCGGGTATCGGCTCAAGGAGATGCTGAAGGGCTATCTCAGCGAGAAGGGATACGAGGTAGCAGATTTCGGTACAGATTCTGAGGAATCGGTCGATTATCCGCTCTTCATCCGGCCGGCCGCCGAAGCTGTGGCGAAGGGCGCGGCAGATCTCGGAATCGTGATCGGCGGTTCAGGCAACGGCGAGGCGATCGTCGCGAACAAGGTCAAAGGCATTCGGTGTGCAGTCTGCTGGAACACCGAGTCGGCGCGATTCGGCAAGGAACACAACGACGCCAACGTCATCGCCCTTGGTCAGCGCCTGGTCAGCGAGGCGATGGCTTGCATGATCGTCGACACCTGGCTTGACACCGAGTTTGCGGGCGGGCGACACCTCAGACGCGTCGAGGAAATCGAGCAATAGTCTAGACGAGAATGTTAACGTGCTGCCCGAGGTTCGGGTCAAAGAAGTAGACCTGCACCTGCTGCTGTTGCGGCTCAGGCTGCGATGGCGGCTGGGTTTCCCGGGTATTCTGTGCGGGCTGTGTGCTGCTGGTGTCCGGCGCGGTTGCAGGCTGCGAGTATGCGGCCGCTCTTTCGTCGGGTTTGTACGCGAGGCTGTTTGCGTTGCTTGCCGCATCGACTGGCATGGCGCCTTAACTCTCCCCAGGTAAATATACTAAAATTCTCAATGTTGGTATATTGACTGGAGCCTCTATGAAGCCCGCGCAAAGACCCAGCGAAGCGGATCTCTACCCTCCCATACGCGATTTCCTCGTACGCAACGGGTATACGGTTAGAAGCGAGGTCAACGGCTGCGACATCACCGCGGTGAGGGGCGATGAGCTCATTATCATCGAGCTCAAACGCAATTTCACTACCTCGCTACTCATTCAGGCGGCGCAACGTCAGCGCATCACCGATTCAGTCTATATCGGCATTCCCCGACCGGCATTCGGGCTCCGCACGCGCAAGGGACGCCAAATGAGCCACCTCGTTCGACGACTCGAGCTGGGCCTGATCGTCATCGACCCCATTTCAGAACAGATGGAGATCGTCTTCCACCCGCTTCCCTTCGACCGCAAACGCGACCATGCTGCACGAAGAAGCGTTCTACGAGAAATCGACGGGAGGAGCGGCGAATACAATGTGGGAGGCAGCACCGGAACACGGCTCATGACCGCCTATCGTGAGAGCGCCATCATGATCGCGTGCGCGCTCAAGCGACGGTCGCCGCTCTCACCGAAGCAGCTCAGGGAAGTCGGCACCGGCAAGAAGACGCAGTCCATCCTTCAGAACAACCACTACGGGTGGTTCGAACGTGTGGATCGCGGTCTGTATGCGCTGACCGCAGCGGGACGGGCCGCTCTCGAAGAGTATCCGAAGATCGCTCGCCATTTTGAGCAGCGGATAGCTGTCGTCTGGAGAGGAAACAAACATGAAAGCGATGCAGCTCGATCAACCAGGACCAGTTGAGTCTCACCCATTGAAGCTCGTTGACATCGAGACACCCGAACCGGGGCCGAATGACCTTCTCGTTCACGTGAAGACCTGCGGGGTGTGTCACACGGACCTCCACATCGTCGAGGGGGACCTCGAGCTTCCCCATCTTCCGACCGTACCGGGTCACGAGATCGTCGGTATCGTCGAAAAAGTTGGACGAGGGGTAACGCGGTTTCAGGTGGGGGCGCGAGTGGGAATACCGTGGCTCCACGAAAGCTGTGGCGAGTGCCACTACTGCGGCGAGGGCAAGGAGAATCTTTGCACGAACATCAGCTTCACCGGCCTGCACGTAGACGGAGGATTCGAAGAGTATACCCTGGTCGGTGAGGAGTTCGCCTACTCGATTCCGAGCGCGTTTGACGACACGACCGCCGCCCCGCTATTGTGTGCCGGCGTCGTCGGCTACCGCGCCCTCCGGCTCTCGAACATAAAGCCCGGACAGAAGCTCGGGATGTACGGTTTCGGAGCCTCCGCGCACATCGTCATCCAAATCGCGCGCTACTGGGATTGCCGGGTTTATGTATTCACCCGCAGCGAGCGACACCGTCAGATGGCGCGCTCCCTCGGCGCTTCGTGGGCCGAAAGTGCCGAGGACGATCCCGGTGTGCTCATGGATTCGAGCATCATCTTCGCGCCGGCAGGAGAGCTTGTGCCGAAAGCCCTCAATGGCCTGGAAAGCGGCGGGATGTTGGTGCTCGGCGGAATCCACATGACGACGATACCGCAGATGCCCTACGATCTGCTTTGGCACGAGCGTTCGATCCAGAGCGTAGCGAATAGCACTCGGCGGGACGTTGTCGATTTCCTGCAAGTCGCCGCCGAGGTTCCGGTTACCACTCAGGTCGAGACCTATCCCCTCGAGCGGGCAAATGAGGCTCTCGGTCGGCTGAAAGAGGGCATGGTCAACGGCGCGGCGGTCCTTGCAGTTGGCTGAGCCCCTGGAGCACTTCATATCAATCGACGTGGGTACCACGGCGATCAAGGTTGCTCTTGTCGATCGTCTCGGCAATGTTCATGGAATCGTTCGAAGGCAGTACGAGCTCGAGACCCCGCGCACCGATATTGTCGAGATGGAGGCTGATCGCTACTGGACCGTCACGAAGGAGAGCATCGCTGAGCTGCTCGAACATTCCCCGGTTGAGCGCAGCTCGGTTCGGTCGATCGCGATCTCGAGCCAGGGGGAGACCCTAATCGTCGTGGATCGAGAGGGAAGAGCCCTGCGAAAGGCGATCGTCTGGCTCGACAACCGATCTCGCCGTGAGTGCGAGGAGCTCAGGGAGGCGGTCGGGCTCGTCCGCGCCACGGGACAGAACGAAGTCATTCCGACCTGGCCGGCGACTCGCATCCTCTGGCTTCGCAGACATGAGCCTCACCTGTTTCGGCGCGTGCACAAGTTTCTCCTGCTGGAAGACTATTTGCTGCTTCAGCTCACCGGAGAGTATGTCGGCGAGCTTTCCCTCTACTCCTCCTCCTACATGGTCGATATCCGGAGCGGCAGATGGCTTCCGGAGATTCTCGAGTTCATCGAGGTGGATGAGAAGAGATTGGTAAGCTTGCGAGAGCCCGGTACCGAGGTAGCGCAGCTGCGACGCAGCCTCTGCGAGGAATTTGCGCTCCCTCTCCACACTCGGGTCGTAGCCGGTGCAATGGACCAGGCTGCATCCGTAGTCGGGGCAGGAGGGGTAGCAGGCGATGTGGTCGTCGAGACCACGGGCACGGTCCTGTCCGTCTGCCGAACCCTCGATTTCTTCGATGAGCAGGCCACTCGCAGCCATCCAGTCCATTATCACGCGATGAGAGGCAAATACCACTCCATCGACTGGTGCCCGACCGGCGGGATGTCGCTCGGATGGCTCAAAGATCTCTTGAACGGTGAACCGCGGATGGCTGAGGGGCTCGACGAGCTGACGGCCGAGACCCTGCCGGTATCGCCCGGCAGCGACGGACTCCGGTTCTTTCCGTTTCTCTCGGGCCTCGGTACGTACGGTCCGCCTTCCAAGAGCCACGGAGCCTTCTTCGATATCGAGCTCCACCACGGGCGCGCACACTTCGTGAAGGCTGTGCTCGAGTCCGTGGGGTTCCTCATTCGCCGGAGCCTCGGCACTTCGTCGGCCAGCGAGGAAATCGACGAGATACGGTCCCTCGGGGGCGGCGCCGCAAGCGAGGTCTGGAACCAGTTGAAGGCCGACGTCACCGGGAAACGGATCGTCACCCTCGAGAGCAACGAGTCTTCTTCAATAGGGATCGCGATGGTCCAGGCGGTGGCGGCGGGAGTCTACCAGGACTTCGGCGAGGCAGCCTCCCGAATGGTTCGCACCCGCAGAACCTACGAACCGGATTCCGAGCGTGCCCGAGCATATCGCGATATCTACCAAGAATATTGGGCCGCACTGGAGTCGACCTACTTTCGTTGAGGCCTACGGCCGGCTTCTCAGCGCGGGAAGAAGATGAGCGCCATGAGAAGGGCCCCGAAAAGCATCATGATGAGATAGAAGAGCTCTCGATGGCTCATGGCCCTGCGCTCGATCCGATCGAGCTCGTATCGTATCTTGTCGAGACGCTCCCGTGAATGGTCGGACATCCAGGCTGAGTCGTTTCGGGTGAGGCGCTGTGAGAGGTCCTCTCGGAACTCCTCGAGACGATGAACTGAGCGTACCGCCTCCCAGAGGCGCTTGCTCTCCTGATCCTGGCGCCGCTTGATCTCCTCGATGAGCTCAAAGAGGTCTTTGTCTTTGTCGGCTGTTTCGCGCAGTGAGTGAAAGGATTTGATTAGCTCGACACTGATTCTGATTGCTCGTGGACTCTTCAGAAAGTACGAGATGGCATGAATTCCCTGCTCGGTGAATGCATAGGGGTTCCGATGGAGCCGTCGGAGAGAAGGTAGCTCCTCCAGATGGTCTTCTTTGAGCAACCGGGTTTCGTCCGCAGTTAACTGAAACATGAAGTCTTCGGGGAATCGAGTGATGATCCTCTTTACCGCGCTGTTGAGGACCTTCGTGGGTACTCCGTAAAACGCTGCGAGCTCGGTATCGATTAAGACCGTCTGGCCCCGAATCCGAAACGTCGTGACCTCTCTGACCGCTCTGTGAGCAATCTCACGCATCCTATTCTATCGCCCCGCCCCCGATTCTCCCGTGCCCGAACCGAGGTGTACAAGACATTATAGCACAAACAGCTCGGTATGACGCTATAAACGACCAAACAACTCAATAATCTTAGGGCGCACGAAAGCTCAGATCGACGCGAACAGCCGCAGGGCGTAGAGAAATCCACCGGACAGCAGGCCCACCGTGAAGTTGTCGTCAAGATCCTCCGAAAAAAGCTCGACGACGGCGGCAAAGATACTTCCGAGGAGGACCGACAGGAGTGGTACGCCCACGAGCAGAAGGAGCACGTAGGACGAAAGGAGGCTCAGAGAGATGAACCCGAGCGATCCTTCGAGCGTGCGCGACTTGAACAGCCGGTGCCGGCCGTACTTCAAACCGAACAGCTTCCCGCCGAGATCCCCTATCGTAACAAAAACAAGCGCAAGGTAGGGAATCCTGTCGGGGAAAACGAGGAAGGTGAGGAAGACGGAAACGAGGAACAGGCTCATAGAGCTGAAGCGTCCAGATTCGGAAAGCTTGAAGAGATGATGCAGCTTCCATTTCGTCACAAGTCGAATCAGGTCCGTGGCCAGAAAGATCAGAGCGACTGCACCCATGAGCAGGAGGAGTGTCATACGCCCGAAGAATAGGTCTATCGGGATGAACAGAAGTGCAAGGGGACGGACGGCAAGACGCCAGATCTTTATCTCAGCGGTACGCTCGAGGCGGAAGACGCCATGTTTTACCGCAGTGAGAAAGATCGACACCAGCAGAAAGACCGAGAGTCCGGTATCGACAATCGAGACATTGGTGAATCCGAGCTCGAGAGGCGTTACGACCGCCATCCCGAAGAAGGTGACGAGCCCGGCAACGTCGCCCGTTCTGCTCCCGAGGTAGGCTACCGACGCGACGACGAGGAGCATCGCGAGGGTGCCGATCCAAAACCTTCCCGAAGCGATTTCGAGCGAAGTGAGATAGATAAAGACACCGATTGCCGTCGCCGAGCCCTTTCCGCCCCGAAATCTCAGATAGAAGGGGAAAATGTGACCGGCTATCGAGGCGGCAACCGGAACAGCGATGAGGGAGGCCGGCAAAGCAAGGAGAGAGGTCGAAACCAGCAGCGCGGCAACCCCTTTCGAGGTGTCTATTATGCCCGTTGCCACCGCGGGCCATAGGCCCAGCTCCGCCTTCGTGTTTCTCGTTCCGGCGTTCTTGAATCCGACCGTTCGAATGTCGATGTCGCGGAGGAGCCGTCCCAGTAGGTAGGAAGGAGACAGGCTCCCGAGGAGGTAACCGGCCACCAGTGATAGCACAATTGACCACGCGAGCTGCATGAACAGATTCTATCGAGATTGTACCGGACGGAAAAGCGGCATCACTGCATTCGACAGAACTCGGCTCAAGACGCTTCGGAACCGGCCGATATACTGGATATGTACGCAATCAAGAACCCCTTGAGAACCAACTCCTGGTACCGTGCCTATCTCAAAGACTCGGCGCGGCTGGTGACCGTGAAGTGCCTCGGGATTACCGATGAAGGACTCCGGTTCACCGACGGAGAACAAAACGTCTACACTCCAAACGACTTCTACTTCTGGAAAGTTGCCGACGAAAACTGATAGAATGGCCCCTCAATAAGTAAGGGGAAGTCGAATGAAGTACGTAGGAGCTCATGTCAGCACGAGCGGGGGTGTCGAGAATGCACCGCTCAACGCCCAGAAGATCGGAGCGCGCGCCTTCGCACTTTTCACGCGGAATCAGCGCCAATGGGCGTCGAAGCCGCTGAGTGAAGAGAGCATCAGGCTCTTCAAGGCAAATCTCGAAGCATCACGAATTCTGCCCGAGCACGTCCTGCCGCATGACAGCTATCTCATCAACATCGGCAGCCCGAAGTTGGATATCCGGAAGAAATCCCTCGACGCGCTTTATGACGAAGCTTTCCGGGCCTCACAGCTCGGAGTTCGATACCTCAATTTCCATCCCGGGAGCCACCTGAAGGAGATGAGTGAGGAGGAGTGCCTTTCGATCATCGCCGCAGGCGTGAACGAGGTACTCGCAAAGACGGATGGGGTGGCGCTCGTCATCGAGGGCACGGCAGGGCAGGGCTCGAATGTCGGCTATCGTTTCGAACATCTTGCGACCATCATCGATCAGGTGGAGGACACGAAACGTGTCGGCGTTTGCCTCGACACCTGTCACACCTTCGCCGCGGGGTACGACATTCGGACCCCCGATACCTACGAGAATACGATGACTGAGTTTGGCAAGATAGTCGGATTCGAATACCTGCGCGGCATCCATCTCAATGACTCCAAGTTCGGTCTTGGGAGCAAGAAGGATCGACACGACAACATCGGGAAGGGACTTCTGGGAATCGACGCCTTTCGAAACCTCATGAACGATCCGCGGCTCGACGACATCCCGATGGTGCTCGAAACCAACGATCCGGAAATCTGGGCCGAGGAAATCAAAACCCTCTACGGTTTGGTCGAATAGCCGCCTATAGAAGCTCCGCGAGGTTCTCGGTCCCGATTTTCCGCTTGCCTTGTTCGATCTCTTTGACCATTTCGACGACGCGGCGATTGACCGCGGTCTCTACTCCGTGCCTGTGTCCGAGATCTACGATGTATCCGTTCAGCCAGTCTATCTCGGTCGGTCTGCCCCGCTCGAGGGACTGGAGCGTCGACATGCGCACCCTTCCGTAACCGAGCGAGCTCGCCAACAGACTCAAAACCCCGCGCAAAACACTCGATAGAGGACCTCCGGCGGAGAGTATACGAAAGAGATTGAATTGCCCGCTGTAGGGTTCGATTTCGATACCGGCAGCCTGCGCCACCTCCGAAGCCTCCCGGAGGATGCGCCGGAATATCTCGGGCACCCCCCTCTGTTTCAGCATCGGTCCCATTGATAGACCCGTCAGAGCTCCCACGGAGTTGGTGCATGCGTTGATCATCAGTTTCGAGTAGAGAGCGCCGTAGATGTTCGCGGTTATCCTTGTCGGCAGGATATGCGAAAGCAGCTCCTGTGTGCGTTGGAGGTGCGGATCAGAGGTGCCGTCCGGCCTACCGACGACGAAGGAGCCTTTGGACGCAACCCTCACGCTCCCTTCCCCCTCCATGATCGCGTTCCAACCGACGACGCAGCCTACCAACCGTCCCCGTCCGACTATCTCGCCAAGCGAATCGAGGGTAATGCCGTTCTGCAAAGACACGACAACGGACTGCTCGTCGAGGAGAGACAGCACCTGATGAGCGGGTTCGACCATGTCCTGCGCCTTGACTGCGAGCAGCACCATGTCCGCGCGGCCCGAAAGCTCGGCCACGGAGGCAACTGCGGGCACGGCGACCGTAAACTCGCCGAGACGGCCCCGGATTTCGATCCCGAAATCGCGAATCTTCCCTGCTAGCGACTCGCGTTTGGTGACGATCTCCACGGCAACGCCGTTTCGACGAAGAACTGCGGCTACTGCCCCACCGATGCTCCCGGCACCGACGACGACGACACGAGGTGCTGCGCTGTGTCGACTACTCATAGTCTGTCACCACCTCTATGGGGTTGCGGCGCGCTCGGACAGTGGACGGCGCGGCAGGAGCATTGCGAAAAGCATGCCGGCAAGAGCGATCACTGCAAACAGAACGAAGATGTGATGCAGGCCGGTCGCGAGAACCGCCCGCATCTTCGCCTCCAGCGACGCGGAGCTCCCTGAGGCAGTCGCCGGGTCGAGCAAGCGACTCAGTTGGCTGACTCGAAAGCCGCTTCCAATTCCGGCCGAACGTCCGGCATCGATGATCGTCGTGTTGAGTGCCGTCCCGAATACCGCGATCCCGAGCGTTTGACCGAGTGATCGGACGAAGGCGTTGGACGCGGTCGAAGCGCCGCGCAGCCTCCAAGGGACTGTCGTTTGAACGGTTATCGTGAACACGGTAAAGGCGAAGCCGAAGCCGAGGCCGGTCACGACCATGAGCGGAATGAGGATCCAAACGGGAGTCGAGCCGTCGATCGAGACGAGCCAAACCGACCCCGCGAGCACGCACGTGATCCCGAATAGGGCGGTAAACCGGGGGCTTGCCTTTACGAGGAGCTTCGCACAGAGTGTCGCCCCGAGCGGCCACGCTATCGACATTGGAATGAGAGAGAGACCGGAGCTGGTGGCCTTCAGCCCAAACACCCCCTGAATCCACATCGGAAGGTATGCGTTGCAGCCGATGAGTATCGCGCCGAGCAGCAGCGTTCCCGCGTTCGATAGGCTGATGGCACGATCTTTGAGAATCTCGACTGGAAAGATCGGCTCCGCGGAACGAAGCTGTACCATCACGAAAAGCGTGATGAAGAGAAGAAATGCGGCGAATAGGCCGATGATGATCGGCGAGCTCCAGGCAAGCTGCTGTCCCCCGGTCAGAAGGGCGAGCAGCAGCGCAGCGATCCCAAGGGCGAAGGTGATGGCACCCCAGTAGTCGATTCTGTGTGGTTTGCGCTCGAACTGCTCGTGCAGGAAGAGCCAAATCATCAGGATAGCCAACCCGCCGAAGGGGATATTGATGTAGAAGATCCAGTGCCAGGACAGGGTGTCGACGAGGAAACCGCCCACCAAAGGTCCGAAGATGCCTGCTATGCCCCAGATCGAGCTCAAGAATCCCTGTACACGAGCTCGCTCCTCGAGCTCGAAGATGTCGCCGACGATGGTTATGGCCACCGGGAGCACTGCGCCTGCACCCAGTCCCTGAATTGCACGAAACGCAATGAGCATAACCATCGATTGAGAAACACCGCAGAGAGCCGAACCACCGAGGAAGAGGACCATACCGACAGACATGATGACCTTTCGTCCGAACATGTCGGAGAGCTTTCCGAAAATCGGAGTGCTGACTGCGGTTGTAAGGAGATAGACGGCGAAAACCCAGCTGATGAGCTCGATCCCGCCGAGATCGCTCACGATTCGCGGCATTGCTGTACTGACCACGGTCACTTCGATCGCCGCCAGAAATGAGGCAAGCATGATCGCTACCGTCACGTAGCCTCGCCGTGTTTTCGGTTGTTGCATGTCTCCCCCCGAAAGGCTGCCAGTATACCCCCCCTCGCCTCGGCCGACAAGCAATGTGAGCTATCAACAGCAACATGAGCTCTCAACTTCGCTGTGCGATTCCTGGTTTTATGCTTAGATTATGAAGCGGAGGCGACGAATGGTACGTGCGAACCTGGCACCGCTCCTCGGCCGACAGCGGGCCGAGCCAGAGAAAGCAGTCTCGAATCCCGATCGGCGGGCGACCGATGCAGAGCTTCTCGACGCCTACTCGCAGGCGGTCGTCAACGTCGTGGAGGAAGTAGGGCCGACAGTCATCGCTGTCGGAGTCGAATCCGAGCGGGACCGGCGCGGCAGGGAGCTCGGAGGCGCCGGATCGGGAGTAATCTTCACTCCCGATGGCTTCATCTTGACGAACAACCACGTAGTCGAGCGGGCCCGCAGGATCTCGGTGACCCTTACGGACGGACAGTCCCTGCCGGCAGACTTCGTGGGGGTCGATCCGGAGACCGATCTCGCAGTCGTTCGAGTCGTCGGCGCAACACTGCCCTCGGCCCAGTTCGGCGATTCCGATACACTTCGAGTCGGACAGCTGGCAATCGCGATCGGGAACCCTCTCGGATTTCAGAACACCGTCTCGACCGGGGTGATCTCGGCGCTTGGCCGCTCCTTGCGGGGGGAGCACGGACGCCTCATCGAAAACGTGATCCAAACCGACGTGAGCCTCAATCCGGGCAATTCCGGTGGTCCCCTCGTGGACAGTAGGGGTCGGGTAATCGGCATAAACACGGCTATGATTCAGAACGCTCAGGGTTTGAGTTTCTCGGTTCCGATCAACACCGCGCGCTACGTCGTGAGTGAGCTCGTACGGCACGGCAAGGTGGAACGGCCCTACATCGGAGTCATGGCGGTGGTCCGGCCGATCGACCGTCGCCTGCAGCGAATCCTCAAGCTCGCGGTGCCTTCACTCGTGGAGGTACGCGCCGTGGAGCCGAGGGAACCGGCGGACGTCGCTGGACTGCAGTCCGGCGACCTGATTTTCGCGGTCAACGGCGAACCAATCGGCTCGCCGGATGACCTGCATCGGGCGCTCGCCCGGTGCGAGGCCGATACCCCGTGCACGGTGTCCGTCCTGCGCCGAGGCGCGCGGCTCGAGCTTGCAATTACCGCGAAGAAGCGCTGATCACAGGCCTCGCCCTCTGCTGGAGCCATAGATGCGAGACATGATAGGATTTGCCTATGTACCAACTCGTGTTCTATGTTCCAAAGGACCACTGCGAGAGGGTCAAGGAGGCTGTGTTTGCCGCCGGCGGCGGCCGGTACGAGGGCTACGACCAGTGCGCCTGGCAAACCGAGGGCGTGGGACAGTTCCGGCCCCTGAATGGCAGCAACCCTTACCTCGGAAATATCGGTGAGCTGGAACGGGTCGTGGAGGTCAGGGTCGAGCTCGTGTGCGAAGATCGGGCGCTCGAACCCGTCCTTGCCGCACTCGATACGGCACACCCGTATGAGAGGCCGGCGTTCTCCTATTTTCGAATAAACGAATGAACGGCGACACTCGGCGGCTGGCAGAGTCGGCAGACCACTGGATTTTCCGCGCGAGTGTTAGTATATTACATATAGTTTTTACTATATATTGACAAACATACTAAGGAGTTGGTGACAAATGGCGGAAAAGGAAGTCGAGAAACTCATTATCGTCGGGTCCGGCCCGGCAGCGCATACTGCAGCCATCTATGCAGGAAGGGCGGAGCTGTCGCCCCTTCTCTTCGAAGGATTCATGGCCGGTGGCGTCGCCGCCGGCGGGCAGCTTACTACCACTACGGAGGTTGAGAACTTTCCCGGATTTCCCGAAAGTGTCGGCGGCCCTGAGCTGATGGACAAGATGCGAGCACAGAGCGAGCGTTACGGCGCTCGAATTATCACGGACACCGTAACTTCAGTCGACCTTTCCTCGCGCCCCTTCAAGATTTCGGTCGACGGGAAGGACCACTTTGCGCACGCACTGATCGTTGCCACAGGCGCAACAGCAAAACGGCTTCACTTGCCGGGAGAAGAAACCTACTGGCAGAAAGGCATGTCGGCATGTGCAGTCTGCGACGGGGCATTGCCTGTATTCAGGAATCAACCGCTCGTAGTCATCGGCGGCGGAGACACAGCGTGCGAGGAAGCCACCTTCCTTACGAAGTTCGGAAGCACCGTCTATATGCTGGTACGACGGGACGAGATGAGGGCCTCGAAGGCCATGCAGAACCGCGTCAATTCGAATCCGAAGATCAAGATCATGTGGAACACCGTAGCCACGGAGGTAGTCGGGGAACAGTTCCTGACCGGCGTGCGCGTGAAAGACGTGAAAACAAACGAAGAGCGGCTGCTGGAGGCGCGCGGCCTTTTCTATGCAATCGGACACGAGCCCAACACGGCATTCCTCGGAGGCCAGCTCCAGAGCGACGAGACGGGGTATCTGGTTACGAAGCCGGACTCCACAATCACGAACGTAGCGGGCGTCTTCGCCTGCGGTGACGTCAAAGACAAGGTCTACCGCCAGGCGGTGACTGCGGCGGGATCGGGCTGCATGGCCGCACTCGAAGCCGAGCGCTACCTTGGCGATCAGAAGATATAGGGGCGCCTTCCGGCCGCTTGGCCGTGCCGCCGTCCTTTTCTAGAAGTCGAGGCTCCCCGACAGATACGAGAGATCCTGAATCGCTATCATGATACCACTTTCTGACTCTATGTCTCCGGCGACCATGTGGATCCTTCGGACAATGTCGTTGCAGAGCGCCCGATCGACGCTCGCGACGATGATGCGTCCGAAGCGATTGCGTGACTCGTTCCAGAACGCCGAGTAGAGTGGGAGGGTGTGCAGATATGCGCTCGCGTTGTTGGTCTCGATTACTGAAATGGAGCCCTCGTTTACCGATGCGAAGAGCTCCAGTATCTCGTCGAACAGCTCTTCTTTTTGGATCGTGACGTAGAACATGCTCTTTTCTCGGGCAGAAGACTCCCGCGACAGAACCGTGAGATGCCCTTCGAGGAGCCTCTGCACGGCATCCGCGTCGGCGGCCTTAATGAGCTGGTCCACGAACTCCCGGTTTTCGAAGACACGCGATACTGCCGACAGAATCTGTATATGCTTATTGCGCTGGGGTTGGGGCCCGATGATGAAGAAGAAGACGTGCGTCTTCTGCCCGTCGAGCGCTCCGAAATCGACCCCCTCCGGCGCGACGAGCGCACCGACGATGAAGCGATCGATCTCGTCGAACGCGCAATGCGGTATCGCAACCCTGTTTCCGAACCCCGTCGAACCGATCCTTTCTCGAGTGTCCAGAGCCTCGAAGATGACCTCCTCCGAGTACTCCTCAAGCACCGGGCACTTCTTGGCAAGTCCCGCTATTTCATGAAGCACATCGAATTTGTCCTTTGCCGAGGTGCCAACCTGAATTTGATCAACGGCAAGGTTTTCAGCCAGATCCATCGATAGCTCTCCTCTCGAAACAGGATGGTGTCTACGGTATGGCGATTGTCGATTTTGAAATAGCTAAGGAGCGCACGGACATTATAGCGGAGAATGCCGTTTTCGAGAAGAAGAAAAGCTGAGCTCGCCCGGGCGGCAAGCGCACAAGCTTCGGCAAGAAACGTCACCAAAAATATTGCATACAATGTTTATTGCCTTAATCGCAGGTATCATAGTAAAATAGCTACGGGCGGAAGGGAATGCACAAGCTCGAATACGAGGACCTCCAACAGAAGGTGTACAAGGCGATAAAGAACATGATGCTCAAGGGTGAGCTTAAGGTCAACCAGAAGCTCGCCCAGGAAAACCTCGCCCGGCGCCTCGGCGTCTCACGCACACCGATTCTCGCCGCTTTCTCCAAACTCGAGAAAGACATGTTGGTCGTGAATCTCCCCCGACGCGGCGTGTTTGTTCGACAATTCACGATCGGGGAGCTGGTGGACATCTATGATATTCGGGTCCGCCTTGAGCCACTCGGAGCCCTGCAGGCCGCAAGCCACACCAGCGAAGAGAATGCACGCAGACTTTGGGAGCTGTCCAAGCGTTTTGCAGCCGCGGTCGAGGCCTCCGAGGTTGAAACGATCAAGGAAGCCGACTACTCACTCCACATGGAGATCATGAGACAGAGCGAAAGTGCCTTCCTCTATGAGATGATATCGACGTTCAACATCCTGCTCATTGCGAATCTGAAGGGATTGCAGAAGAATCCCGGCAAGAGCGATGCCGAGCACAGGTCTATCATCGATGCAATAGTCGCCGGAAACTCCACGCAAGCCGAAGAGCTGATGTACGAGCACATTCTCGAATCCCGGAACGTGCTCCGCAGGGCTCTGCTGGAGCAACAAGATGACCAGGGAGAGGGAAATGTCGGTCATTGATACTCGAATTCTAACCGAGCACGTCTATGAGAGCATCAGGGCGCTAATTCTCGGCGGAGAGCTCGAACCGGGTGCCAAGATCAACAAGAAAGAGCTGGCCGACTCGCTCGGCGTCAGCCTTACCCCCGTCAACGACGCGATGAGCCGCCTCGCGGGCGAGAAGTACATCGAGCAGATCAACAGGAGAGGCTACTTCGTAAAGAGCTACTCACTCGAAGATCTGAAGGAAATGTACGAGGTTCGCGCCGGGCTCGAGAGCATCGCGGTACGTCTCTGCCTCGAACGGGCTTCGGACACGGATCTTCACACGCTTGCCCGTCACTTCGACGGATTCTCACTTCCATTCAAGTCGGGAGACCTATCGCGCTACACGGACACTGACAAGCGGTTCCATGGGATGATCATCGAGCTTTCGGGCAACTCCATGATCCAGGAGATCAACGAGACCACCGGCTACGTCCTCAAAAGCTATCAGAAGGGTCTCGTGCGGCCACCGGAGGAGACGGTGCCGGAACACGCGGAGATTATTGCCGCCATTCTCGCTCGGGACGCCGACGTCGCGCAGACGCTGATCGCTCGTCATCATCTGCGTTCGGCAAGGGCAGTCTCACGACAACAGCAGCGGTAGCGCTG
>Ga0315535_1001083_pt1 | contig 18553 bp, 13 predicted proteins | sample SalMarSW160220MG_2_FD_203092 | JGI IMG/M metagenome (GOLD analysis project Ga0315535, IMG submission 203092) | Salt marsh sediment microbial communities from the Plum Island Ecosystem LTER, Massachusetts, United States - Salt Marsh Sediment SW1602-20 ... | reverse complement strand
ATCGAACTTTAGGGTTCCATGCGGGTCGATCCCACCATGCAAAATCAGTATGGCAATGGATCTGATATCCAAATTCTGGTAATTTGTGTTCTTTCCAAAATTCAGCATATTTACATTTTGTAACTTTCATTACAAAACGATTTGCTTTACTTTCAAGAAATTCGATCTCCTGTAATCCATAAGATTCATTAATTTCCCAATACTCCTCTCTCGTCAAAGTTTCCCATGTAGCAATATCTTTCAAGTTCTCTGGATTAAGTTGATATTTCTCAAATGATTTTAGATCTTCCTGTCTTCTTTCCTCTCGAGATTCTTCAGCCATTTTGAGAACTGCTGTGAAATATACATCCCACATCTCATTTCCATATTTTTGATATAATTTTGGCAGAACACGTGCTAAACCCTCAACTTTTCCTTTCAGATGATGTTCGTTTTGTTTGATTTTGAGTTTTCTCTCAAATGTTCTAATATATTCACACACGTGGTTCCATTCACCTTCAAATTCTTTTAGAATTATGCTTAAACATCCTAAATTTAGATGAAGTTCATTATCATCGAACCTGTCTCCGATACCTGCTATGAAATCATATTTGTTTTTAAGTTGATTAGTTATTCGAAGTCTATCATCTTGAGTTTCTGCTAAATATATTTCACCCATAGGAAAACCTTCTTTATATAACCATTTTTTGGTTGCTTGCGTGGTGGAATTTGGTCTCGCTCCCATATAAATGATATTGTATCGTTTTGCTAAGTCTTTGATGGTTTTTACGCTATTTGGAACTGCTTTATCATTAATGATATGCTCCAGTTTATTAAACTCATTAGGGAGATTAAAAAGATGGTGTCTATGTCGTGTATCACAAATCGTCCCATCAATAAAGATTAGAATTGATTTCATTTTATTTTATAATTTTCAGATGTTGATTTTAACTTCGGCTTAATTTCAAGTTTTTTTAAAAGATTCGTTATGAGTCATTAATTTTTATAATGATTCACAAACCTTAAAAATATAAGGTGTAAATATTATAAAATAAGATACCAACTAGTAATGATAGTGAGTTATATGAAAGACTGGAGAGAGAAGTGGAAGGAAAAAGAAATAACAGCAAGGGAAGCCATAGGTAAAATCATCCCCGGAAATCGCGTCTTCATCCATTCTGCGTGTTCGGAACCCCAAGCTTTAACAAAAGAATTGATCCGTGCTTCTGAGCAATTAATTGATACGGAAATTATCCATTTTTTTACAATTTTCCCAGAAAAGTATTTTAAAGATAAGGCTGAGGACTTATTTCGACACAATGCTTTCTTTATTGGCAAAACGTTGCGAGAAGAGATAAATAAGGGTCAAGCTGACTACACTCCTATCTTGGCGAGTGAGATCCCCTCTCTTTTTTTATCTGGAAGAAAAAATTGTGATGTAGCTCTTATTCAAGTTACCCCCCCTGATCGGTATGGTTTCTGTTCTTTTGGAATAAACGTGGACATGGCAAAACCGATTGCTCAATCTGCCTATTTAACTATCGCAGAAATTAATCCGCAAATGCCTCGTACTTTAGGAAATAGTTTTATACACATGAAAGAGATCGATTTTTTTGTATATAATGATGTTCCGTTATTGGAATTTAATTTTAAAGATAAATCTGATAACGTAGAACAAATCGGAAAAAAGGTTGCTAATTTAATTGAAAATAAATCAACCATCCATATTGGAAATGGATATTTACCTAATGCGTGTTTAAAATATTTAATGAACAAAAAGGATCTGGGAATGCATAGTCACTACATCACGGATAATATCGTCCCTTTAATAGAGAGTGGGGTTTTAACTTGTAGAAAGAAGAATTTTCATCCAGAAAAGATTTTAACAAGTATGACATTAGGTACAAAAAAGCTTTACGAATTTGTAAATAACAATCCTTTTATCGAGTTTTATCCGACCGATTATGTATGTAATCCTAAATTTATTGGCATGAATAAAAAAATGATCTCAATAAATCAAGCTTTACAAATTGATCTCACGGGTCAAGTAAATACTTCGTCAAAGGGATATCATTTTTATTCAGGCATCGGAGATACTGTAGATTTCATGCGAGGGGCAGCCTTTTCGAAAGGAGGAAAACCTATCATAGTTTTACCGTCAACGAGAAAAAATGGTACAATATCTACGATTGTACCCCATTTGGATGAAGGTGCCGGTGTTATTTTATCAAGAGCAGATATTCATTATGTCGTTACTGAATGGGGAGTTGCTTATTTACATGGTAAAACTATCAGGGAACGGGTTTTGGAGCTCATTTGCATAGCACATCCTAAATTCAGGCAATCATTATTAGATGAAGCAAAGAAACTTAACTACACATATTCTGATCAGATGCTTGCTTGCGATGAATTTGGACGCATATGCTTGTATCCCTTTAAATATGAAACATCTTATTCCGTTTTAGGAGGTGAAAAAATAAATATTCGCCCTGTTAAAACGACTGATGAACCGCTTCTAAAGGAACTTTATTATTCCTTAAATGAACAGGATAGATATTTGCGATTTTTCGAGGTAAGGAAAGAGTTTACGCATTCTAAAACGCAAAATGAGGTCAATATCGATTACCTAAATATTTTTTCGATTGGTGCTTTTAAGGGAGAAATCGGGCGTGAAGAGATGGTTGGGAATGCGACGTACTATTTGAATCCCGCTAATAACATGGCGGAGTATAGTTTCTTAGTAAGAGAAGATTATCGAGGAAAGGGATTGGGTTCTTTTTTATATCATCATTTAATTATCATAGCCAAAGAAAATGGAATAAAAGGATTTTATGGAAACATTCACATCCAAAACAAGAATACTGTTCAAATCATCCGTAAAGGAGGATATACTAAAATAACTCCCCCAGAAGCAGGAGAAAAGGAGCTATTTTATGAAGTATTTTTTGACAAGGATAACTCAATTGATTGAACAATCGAAATTTTTATCTTAGTTCATTAATTATTTAAGAAGTGCATAAATGAAATTTAAATATACTGATTATCACGTACATACAAATTGGAGCTTGGATATTGCAGAAAACGGTCCTAAGTTCGAAGAATATATCGTAGTAGCGGAAAAGAATCGAATAAATGTTTGTTTTTTAGATCATTATGAATTGTATTATTTAGAGAAAGATAAAAAAACACCATTTTATGATGAAAATATCTATAACTATTTAGAAGAGATTGATACTCTAAAAGAAACGTATGATTTCATATTGTCGGGCTTGGAAGTTGATTATTATCCTGAAAAGGAAACTCAATTACGTGAATTCATGGATGATAATGCAAGAGAGATTGATTTCATAGCAGGAACGATACATGAATGGATACCTAATTATCCAATCACATTGAGGGATAAATTAAATGAATTAATTGAAAAAATTCCCATGAAACAAATTATAGATGAATATTTTGAAGTAAGTGAGAGCTTAATAAAGTCTAAAATATTCAAAAATATCTGTCATATTGATACTATATTTCGTTACATAAATGAAAATGATATCATTCCAGAGGATGATTGTGATGTATCTGATGATCGCGTTTTAAAATTGGGTCGATTTTGTATTGAAAATGATGTAAATATAGAATATAATTTATCTGGTCTTAGATTTCCAATTAAACGCCCTTTTCCATCAAGAGCGGTCATCTCAAAGTTAAAGGAGGAGGGTGGGAAAGTTTTTGTTGGTTCGGATTCACATTCAATAGGTTATTTTGAAAAAACGATCCCGGATCTAAAGAATGCTTATGAATTTCTTTCTTTGATTTAATTATTGAAAAAATGTGAATTCACTATGGACTTTAAAAAACTTTTGATGACAATTGACGAATGGGATCAAAGAATTATCTTGAAATATAATGGTATTGGTGGAAAACCGTTTACTTATTTCTTGCGATTTCTTTCTTTTTTTGGAAGAGAAACCATATGGATCTGCCTAATTACCTTTTATCTTTTCATATGGTATGATCCACGCATTTTTTCCTATATTTCAACCATCTTTCTTACTGGTGTTTTATTAATTGCTCCAATTAAAAAAAAAGTGACCCGATCCAGACCCTTTGAAGCCATGCCAGAGATAAAAATTTTAGAACCCGAGCCGACATCAAGAAGTTTTCCTTCTTGGCACGCTTATAATGTGATTTCTCAAGGTTTGTTATTCTCTTATTTATTTAACTCCCTTTTTCTCACCTTCATTTTTGTAGGAATTGCCTTACTTGTCTCATTCTCCAGGATACAACTAGGTACCCATTATCCGAGCGATGTTATATTTGGTTTTTTGATAGGCATCCTTGGTTTTTATTTATCAGCATTTATTTTTGCTCCAATTATGTTAAACTTTATTTCATTTTTCGAGCAGCTTGCTATTTTCGAGATTCATTATCATATCATCAATCCTTATTTACTTGATAATTTTTGGTACAGTTTTTTTGTTTTTGGAATATTCCTAATAATATTCCTTATTGCATTCTACAAAAGGATAAAAGAAATGTTTACTATCAAAGAAAAATTAGAAAAGAATTGAAGTTTAGAAATTGAGCTTTTTTTTCTTCTGAAATAGCTCTTTTAATTCATCTAATACTTGCATTCTTGAATTTCCAGGAGTAGGATTTTGAATAGAAATTGGAGTTCCGCTTTGAGCTATCTGAAAGGCACCACTCTCAATTGCTCTTAATCGACTATCGAGATTATTCAATTGTTTTGAAATGCTTTCAGATAAGCGAATAACAGCATTCATCGTTTCCTCCAATGTTTTTCCAAGTCCTTCAACTTTTTTAAGGGTGGGATTCGTGAGAGATTCAGTTGATCTCATTACGTCCTTGATATATCTCGAAAATTGAGGTTCATTTGTTATAAGGGAGTATACCGATGTTAAATAAGCCTCATAATCAAATCCATGCTGAGTCAGCAATTGATTCAAATTTTCTTTTAGCAATTCAATATTAAGCAATATCTCTTGATCCCCCTTGATATCAGGATCAAACTTATGTATGTATATCATTACAAAGGGGTTCTCTTCTAATAAGTTTAATATTTCTAAAACGTCCTCAAAATACTCAAAGGATTCAGGATATCGGTCAGGATCTTGAACATCAATTACATATATGAGTAAATCGGTTTCTAAGAAATAACTTTCTGGATTTTTTAGATATTTGTTTCGATATTGGTATTGTCCTCCTAAATCCCAAATGAATAAATCTACATCAGAATCTTTAGTTTTAATGTGTTTTCTATCTACTCCTTTAGTAGGTTGCAAAGATGCTAATTCACCAATTCCTAAACGCCCACCAAATTGAGTTAATATTGCTGTCTTGCCCGCATTATCCAATCCGATCACTAGGACTTTTTGGGATTCCCCTTTGAGATTATCTTGCTCTTCTTGAAAAGAGTTGATTATTGAACTGACCGTGATCGCTTTTTTAAGACTTTTTTCGATATCAGGATATTTTTCTCGAAGTTCTTCAATTTTAGCTTGTAATTCTTCTTGCAATTCTGCAGCTTTTATCGGATCAGTTGTATTTTCAATTTCTTTTAACGAATCAAATGGATATTCTCTATCCAACTTGGATGCGCTTTCAATATCATTGATGTCTAATAATTCCTTAAGGACCTTAGCAGTATTTTTATCCAAAAACTTGTAAGAGTATATTGGTAATTTTAAAACATCCTCAATGGTTTTTAATTTTGAAATTTTTACAGTATTTTGATCTAAGAATTTTGATATGGTATTAATTACCCTTGAAATATCGACTTCCATATAGTATAGTTAAATAGATTAAAATTTAAATTTTCACTAACTTGGGAATTTTTGATTAAGATTTAAATACTATATTTATTTTAAATACAATAATAAAGGTGAATAACGCCAAAAAGATATAATTTTAAATTCATAGCATATGCCTTCCAATTTAGATGATCAAGAATTCTTTAATGATGACGAGGATGCGGTTTGTTGTGATAACCCTAAAATTAGTGAAGAGGATGGATTTTATGTGTGCTTGAATTGTGGTTTTGTATATAGTAGGATATTAGATGATTCCCCTAGAAGAGCATTCACTCAAGAGGAAATTCAGAAACGTAAAAGCAATGAAAGAGTTTATAGTCCAATAGGACCCCGTACTATTATTCGAGGGAGTCGAGATGCACGTGGAACATTATTGAGTCCCAAATATAAATCCAAATTTAATAGACTTGCTAAAATTCATAGATCATTAACAACAAGTTATGAAAGAAACTTGTGGATAGCATTACCTAACTTGCAACGATTACAGAAAAGATTAGGAATTCCAGACACGGTTGCTGAAGATGCCTTGCGAATTTACACGCAGACAGTAAAAAAAAAACTAACAATGGGTAGAAGCATTGATACTTTATTAGCAGCCTCCATATTTTGCGCTTTAAGGGTTCATGGTATACCAAGAACAGTTGAAGAGATAACTAAAGTTGCTCAAATTCCCAAAAAGAAAGTTACTAAAAGCTATCGTTTGATTTTGATGGAAATTCTCCCCAATCTTAATTTAAAGGTAAAACATTTCACAGCTGATAGATATGTAGATAAATTCTATGATGAGTTGAAGTTGTCAATGAAATGTAGAAATATTTCAGTGAAATTAATAGAAAAAGCGAATCAACAAGGATTTAATTCAGCAGGAAAGGACCCGAAGGGAATTGCTGCTGCGTCTATATATATTAGTTCAAAATTATGTAATGAAAATCGCACTCAGAAGGAAATAAGCAATCTCGCACGTGTCACAGAGGTCACTTTACGGATGCGTGTAAAAGATTTGATGAAATACGTTGATATGATTGAATAAGATTTTAACGATCAAAATCAATCAAACTTTTTTCTGCTTCAAGGAGGGGAAGATATTCTAACATCTCTTCGACTTTATGTAGATAATTCTTTTCCATATTGTTTACTTTCACTTCAATGATAAATTGTAGACATTTAATGTAAAAGGCGTCCTCAACTAATTTTCTATTTAAACCTATTGATTTTAAAAATGTATTCATATTTTTTTGAATATCAATTAAAGATTCCCCTGATTTCATTAATGCTAAACCGTGCAATAATATCATTAATGATGCAGCGTTAAAGTCCTTTCTATTACTGAATGCATTAGTTAGATCAATATATTTATATCCCGCTGCTTTGAAGTTATTTTTCTCCAAATAGGATATAACAGGATTGTAATATATTCTTTTCATTTTTTCACGTTTTTCCAACAGAGTGGATCTATCATTTCGGATATCACTTACCTTCTGTTGAAGACTTGCGTACATTTGAGCTAATGAGATGGATAATATATTTTGCTTTCCAATTTCACTCCTTGTTAATGACTCGATTTTTTCTTTATCTACAAATTCTTCGGGTAGGAATGATTCAAGAAAAATTCTTTCGGATTCAAATAAAATTAATTTTTCATTCAGTAGATTTAACATAAATGGGATTAGTTCTGAAGATTTATTCTCGAACGCATAAAAAAGAAGAGGCATTAATTTTAATTCTGGAAGTTCTTGAATTTTTTCTTGATATTTCATCAATTTTTTAAGATTATCTTGAAATCTCTTTTTTACAGTAAAAGTATCTTTAGTCTTTAAATTAACAATAGTACCAAGGATCAAGCTTAGAGCAGCAATCTTCAAGAATTTCTTCTCGGCAAGTTTTGGAACGGCATTAAAGTATATCACGGAAGCATTAATATATTTCTGATTAGCAAGGTCTTCTAAAGCTAAACGCCAATATTCATTTTTCATTAACCTTCTCTTTGCTTCATCTTGTGTTTCCTTTTTTATCGCATTAGCATATGACATAAAAGTTTCTTTAACCTCCTCTGTATTCTCAGTTATTTTTTGAACGTCAGAAATAGTTTCAAACTCAAGATTTGGATATATGGTCTTTAAAGCGGAGATTTCTTCATCAAGTAAAGGTAAGCTGCTTGCAAATTGAATTGATTTTTCAAAAACTTCTATTTCTTGATATTTTTTTACATCGATAATATACTCTGCCAATGCGATAGCGAAGGGCTCAATACTATCAAATCCAGCTATTTTTTTTTTTGTATTTTCTAATAACTTTTGGCTTTCTGCAATGTTATCTTGTTTAAGTAAAAGTATTATAGCTAAAACCAAAGAGATTCCGGCAAAATTATATTCCGTGAGATTTACTAGTCTATCTATAGTTAGTATGTAGCTTTGGATGGCATTTTCCCATTTTTTTTCGGATAAATTTTCAAGGGTATTCATATAAATACGTTTCCTTCCAATTCTTTGTTTTAACTCATTTTTTTTACCATGTGATGCATCTCGAGCCATTTTTTGAATTATAAAAGCTTTTTCTTTTAATTCTTTAATTTTATCTTCTTCTTCTATTTTTTTTAGATCGATCGCTCTCACAAAGGATTCAGTTTTTTCTATCTCCTTGTTTAATTCTGATTTTAACATTTTGTTTGAAATATTATCATTTATAGCATGTGCTGAAGAAAAATCCCCAGATTTTATGTAAAAAAATACGATAATTTCGGAGATCTCATCAAAATCGATGACCTCCTCGTCAAGATAAGCGAAAGAAATATTTTCTGCTTTTTTCATTAATGTTAGGGCTTTTTGGATTCCTTCATATTCTCCTTGAGTACTTACAATACGAAGAGCTTCCAATTTAATAATTTTTATGAAAAGTTTACTAATTTCTTTAGCTTGTTCGTAGAGCATTTGATCCCTGTAAACCATCGAAAATTTTTCAATAATATCCACAATCTCCGTATAATTTGACTCTACACCATATTTATTCAACTGATCTTTGATCAACGTTTGATTTTTAATGAGATAGGCTTTCTTTTCACCCTTAGAGATCAAGTCAAAAAAATGAAAAAATTCTTGAAATTCTTTTTCTCCAAGTAAAATATCAAGAACTTTCTTTAATAGATTATCTTTTGCCTCTTCTTTTCCAATTTGTTTATAAAATGTAGCTTGTTCATTTAGTATATGAATAGCATTTGAAAATTGATCCTTCTGAATATATTCATCGACTTTCACCAAAATTTCTTCATTCAACTTTATGATGATCTGTTTTTCTTCCTTGACAAATTCTTTTACCAAGTCAAGACCTTTTAAGATTAAATCTTCAGATTCTTTTTTTTTCAGTTCCTTTTTCTTATCTTCTACCCTAGAACTTAACTCGGTCATTTTTTTTTTCAATGAACGCGAATTTAATTTGCTTGTTAGCAGCATCGAAGTTCCAAAATCTCCATCATCTAAAAAGAGCTCAATTAATTCCACTAACTGTTGGTCAATATCTGTCTCCTTCACATCATAAGAAATCCAGAGATTTTCAATTTCTTCATAGCTTTGTCTCGCAGCATGCTTATCCTTTTCTTTAATCTGTATTTCTAACATTTTTATTAATACAGATTCGAGTTTTTTAGTAAATATTTTAAGGATTTCAAATAAATCTTCTTTTTGGTAAACAGCAATGGTTCTATATAATTGATCTCTCGCAGCGTAATAATTATTATTTCCTACCAAGAAATCTGCTGCAGATTCAATTTTATCTTTTATTTCATTCAATATTTGAAGCGCTTCTTTATGATCCAGATTATTCAGGATTTTAAAAGCTTTTTCTACTCTACAAGCAGAAATCCAAGAATTAATTGCTAATTTAAAAGCTTCCTTCCTAAATTCTTCATCTTTTAATTCAATTGCAACCCATTGAGCCGATGCTAAGTATTGATTTGCAGCTTGTTCATAGTTTCGCTTGTTAAATAAACGGTTTCCTATAGTTAATTCATTTTGAGCATATAATCTCTTGAAATTTGTTGATTTCTCTTTATTTATGTCTTTTAAAATATCTGAGGCCTCTAAATATTTATTTGCTTTAGCAAAAAAATAAGCTGCTTGTTCACTAATAATTAATTTTTCTGGATTATTGAAAATATCAGCTATCATGGCTGCTTTTCTTATTGCGTGTGCAGCATAGATAAATTGATTATTCTTGAAAAAAATGTTTGCTAATTGAATAAATATAGGATATCTCATCCAGGCATTCTCGATATTTAAAGGAGTATCTCCAGAGATCATGGCTAAACATAAACAACGAAGAGCTTGATGAAAATCTCTCGGAGAAAGATTAGCAAACGCTTCTAATTCAAAATGGTTTATCCATAATCTTTCTAATAATTCATTAACTGCGAGGGGAATCACTCCATTGGGGTCGTGATAAATGATAACAGTAGGGATATTACGTTTTACGGAATATATTACCGGTATTATTGTTTCAAAATAATTTGTTTCTTCTTCTTTCATTGGATTAAGGAAATAAATGATCCCATCAACTATAGGTAATATTTCATCATAATCTGCTCCAATGAGATCAACGATTACGTCTACTTCTAAATCGCATACATCTTCAAATACAGTGATTTCTTTATACCATTCCAAAAAAGTGTCTTTTTCTTCCCCATTTTCACCAAATGCATTTGTTATATATGGGGGAATAATATTTGGATCCCCCAATACCAAGACTTTAAAAATGTACCGCATTTACCACTCTTCCCATTAACATAATTAATTTGAAATATTTCACAAGTTTTAATCTAATTATCTTATCAAATTTTTAAAACTATTATTATTATTAAATATTTTAAATTTTAAGTTTAAGCATATCAAATAATTATTTTAGCTGAAAAAACTTATCTTTCAAGTATAATTTACCATTAAATAATTAAAATATGAGAGAGAACATTGAGTCACGTCGAGAGAAATTATAGCATCATTCGAGAAAAGATGATTGAGCAAATGGAGGAATCCATAAGACTCGGTCGGACATTAATTGACACGGAATTAGATGCAGGGATTTTTAACTTTATTGTAAAACCAATCATTAAAAATTTTTATGATTATTGGTCAAAACATGATGCTCGTTCTGGAACGCTTGAACAAATTCAAGTTACACTTGATACTGCAAAACAATTTATAAAGAATGATGTAACTGAAGATTCTATTGGATTACTCATGGAAAAAACTTTTCCACGCTATTTACAAGGGGATCAGACATTTCGTCAAAGCAACAAGCGCCATAAAAATTATAAAAGATTGAAAGAAATAGCAAAGAAAACATATTTGAGTTATTTAAACCAAGTTATCTTGTTATTAAACGTAAAAGATGATGTGAAAGATTATAATGACTTATGCTTGCATGCATTCACCTCTAAAGAAAAAACAAAAAGGATTTTGTCAAAACAATTAGAATTTACTGATGAGAGTATAAGAATTGTTGAAGAAGATTTAACAATCTTAAATGTTACCATAGGTCGTAAGATTATCATCAAATCATTGAGGAAAGGATTTGAGCTAAAGAAGAAAGAATTTTTTGAGGGCATCGATACAGTTTATTGATACTGACAATAACACGTATTTTTAAATTATAACCAAAATATTAATTTCATAGATTATTCTATTTTGATAATGTTCAGATATTCTATTTTTTAGAATTCATTAATAATTTAATTGGGTATTTAGTAATGGAATATATAGATAGAAATTATGATCTTGTTCGCGATAGAATGATCCACCAAATGAATGTATCGCTTGGTTATGGAAAAGAAATTTTAGACTCGGAATTAGATGCAGGTTTATTAAATTTCGTCATAAAACCCATTGTTACTTCTTTTTATAAATATTGGACAGATAAAGATGCAAAAGTGGGTACAATTGAACAAATTCGATTAAGTTTAGATTCTGCCAGGAGTATAATAGTAAATGGAGGATATTCTGAAGAGAAATTTAATAATATCATAAATGAAAAGTTCAAATTTTATCTTGAAAACGATCAAACTGCCAGACAATGTAAAAAAAACCATAAAAATTATGGAAAACTTGAAGCCATTTCAAAACAATTATTTATTTCCCAAATAGAAGAATCATTAAAATTGCTGAATGTTAAAGAAGACGTTAATAGTTATAACGAATTATCAAGAGTGGCATATAAAACTAAAGAAAGCGCATATCAAGCATTAAAAAGACAATTAGATTTAAACGATGATGGCATAAGTATTGTGGAGCAAGATGATAGCATTTTAAAAGTTAATATGGGTAAAAATATTATTACAAGCACACTTCGTAAAGGATTTGAACTCACAAAACAAAAGCTAATAGCGGAACTTGACGAGATTTTTTAATAATCTTGGTTAATTACTATTTATAAAAGCATTTTTGTCTAGTGATGATAAATGAGTGAAAGAGACCTTTTAAGGAAACTATTTTTAAATCTTTTTACGGTTGCGTTTATTATCATTACCTATTTCTATGTCTCAGAGGGATTTGGTTCAATATCATCTTATTATGTCTATAATAGTGGATATGCAGTTCAGTTCAGCCTTTCTTTATTGATTTTTACGTTTTTGGCAGTTCTAGCCGGCCCATTTATCGGATTTATTTCAGGATTCTTTGGAGAGCTCCTTGTTCAGGTAGCAATTTATAAGATCATCTATTTTGATTGGTGCTTTTTAGTAGCTCTGCTTGGATTATTTTGTGGAATATACAAGTATAAACCTTTAAAGTATCATGAAGGAATGAAAGCATATTATACCTTTTTGATATTGGTAATCACCTCTTTTATCGTGATGATTTTAATAGTTCTCTTCCGAATTTTATTTTATCCCGTATCGCTAGAAATTGAAGTGATATTCATCGATTATGGATTTATGTTTTTTACTCAATCTTTAATATCCATGATCCTACCAATTCCAATTTTATTAATTGTCTACGATAAGATATTTTCTACGCGAGAACGCTACATTTATAATCTATTTCTTACTCATCATCCGATTTCGGCTAGTGATCACACCTTTTTTTTTCAATTTGGACGGACCAAATTTTACTTTTGTTCAAGATGCTCTGGAGTAATCATCGGAGCTTTAATCTCAATGTTTAGTATTCATCTTTTTGAATTAATATCAGGTGCAAACCTCAATCCTGAATTTGCTGTATATTTATGTATTTTACTTCCAATTATTGGCATGATTGATTGGGGTACTCAAAAATTAAAATATAGAAAAAGTACGACTGAATCAAGATTGATCACTGGGTTTATGATTGGAATTGCTTTAAACCTCCTAAATTTCACTCGAGAGTATTATTTTTTGATGCTTATAATTATTACGATCTATTTTGGAGCCTTATTTCTTTTAATGTACTTCGGATATAAAAGGGAAATGAAAAAAATGAATAAAGAAATGGATCGATTATCTGAGAATGATGAGATTATTTAGTAAAATTTAATTTAGCTCAATACTATGAGGAATATTATCTTTATCCATGGATTAGAATCGACGGGAAAAGGATTTAAAGGGCAATACTTAAAACATATTTTTCCTGAAATCCTTACTCCAGATTTTGAACATTATCAAAATAATATTTCAATGAATGTATTATTGAAAAAAAGAATGCTCCAATTATTTATGATTTTAAAGAATGAAGAAAATTGGATCATTATCGGTTCAAGTTTTGGAGGCTTAATGGGTGCCATTTATGCGCTTCAACACCCTGAAAAAGTAAAATTACTAATTCTTATGGCACCATTCCTTGAAACTAGTTTAATAGAACCTTCAAAATTCCATCCAATAGATGTGCCAATAGTTGCATTCCATGGAAAAAATGATTTAATCGCATCACCAGAGAAATCAAAATCAATATCATCCATTCTATTTTCTACCCTAGATTACAATATCGTAGATGATGATCATTATCTTTATTCAACTGTTCAAAAAATAAACTGGATTCAGCTAATAGAAAAGTATGAACGAGACCTTTAAAGAAATAAAAATTGGACTCCATTTATGTTTAATAAAATTGGATACATCTATATTCTAGAATTAACATTTATATACAATTTTGAGAATTTCTTAATAACTAATTAGTTGTATATTGTATTTCTAATTGAACTCTATAAAAATAAAAACAATAAAATAAAATCATAAATATTATAAAGTGAGTTTTATGGTAAAAACGCTATATGTTTGCCGCGAGTGTGGGTTTGTATTTCCATCTGAGTTAAAAGAATTAATAGAAAATAGGGTCCAAGTCTTCTGTGAGATGTGTGGAATGCCTTTTACATTAGCTGGTGTAGAATTCAAGCAACCACCAGTAAGGCAGCAAATATCACAAATTAATTCTTACTCTAAAGAGTCAATAAAAGAGAGATCAAGACAAAAACTTAGCAAGGCAATTAAGAAAATCGATGCCCTTGCTTATATTCCGATTCTTGTCTTATCTTGCGTGATGTTGACAACCAGTTGGATTTTTACTGATCCTGCGAATTGGATAGATGGGGTAATTTTTAGCGTGCTCACCTCCGTTGCGGGTTTACTTGTAGCTTATTATGACATAAAGCAAATTACTCCTAAAATAAAAGAGGAAAAATATGATGACATATTGCTAGATGCCTTCTGTTATGGTATCTTAGGATGTATTTTTTATGGATCTGGTGTCATACTTTTAGTAAAGGGAATATTGATTTTCATATATGTCGCTAGGTATGACAAGGATAAACAACATAAAGCATATAAATTTGGGTTAAAGCTTAAGAATTCATTAAATAATTTTTCTGCTAATGCCGGATTCATAATATTATTATTAATAATAGCCAATTTATTTATTTCAGGATTTAATGGCTATTCGATTATGGCGGGGATAGCGCTCCTCATAACTCTAATAGGTCCAATGAATGAAATTTTAACTATTTTAATTGTAATCGCAATTATTATTGGAATTTTATTAATTCCCATGGTAATATTGCTAATTGATCGTAGAAAAAGAGAAGAGATTTGGCAAAAAGAGGAATTCACCACGTCAGATGCTTTTAAAGTCTTTATTTTAGGGGTATTTGGTATAGCAATTTTTTCAATGGGAATTTTCATTTTCCTTAAAGGCATTTTATTATTTTTATTGGCTGCAGGAAAACCCTTTAATTGGGGAAAAGAACCTCGAGTTACAATTGAAGAAAAAAGAGAACCGGTCTTAAAAGAAGATTTATTAAGACACGCTTCCGAAAACATGCTTGATAAAACAGAGGAGGGTTCACGAGCACCTTTAGTAAGATTAGGAGAAATCGAAACACCTCTAAATGAAATTAAAACGACTAAAAATAAACAGGAAGAAATCTCATCTGAAGAGAGAACTTTTTTAGATACTATCAAAGAACCGGTAAAAATTACCCCTCCAATAGCATCAACAATAGCATTAAAAGAGGATGAGAAAGCAAAAGTAAAGCAAAATGATAACCAGTTAAAACTCCATGATTCGCTTTTGCCTGTAAAAGATGAAAAGGATAAATTAATGGTAAAACAATATTTCACAAAAATTTTCACGGTGTTATCTGAGGATACTAGAAAAAAATTACTAGAACTTGAAATACCTCAGGAAGATAAAATGGCGTTATTAAAGGAATTGGCATATTTAGCAAAAGAAGAACAATTTAAGTATATTGAATCCATCAAGCAGCTATATAAAGAATTGCCGTTAAAATTAATAAAGAGAATTAAGAACTTGCCTAATGTAAAACCAGAACATTATGATAAGATTATTGAGCAATTAAATTTTATGAATGATGAAGAACAATATGAATTTATAACCTTTTTAGAACAGAATGCGTAATTTAGAGTGAACTTTCCAAAATGTCGCTTGAAAAAAGAAGAGAGCCCAGAGGAAATAAAGAGGAAGTAAAGCTAGAGGAAAGTTCATTTAGACAATTAGATTTTACTCCATTAGTATCTAAAAAAACAGAAGAGCACCCAAAACCTCCTAAACCATTAGAAATTGTTGAAGATTTAACTGAGATCGAGAAGGATGTATTAACAATTGCGGAGAACATCTTAAAATTAAAACGTTATGACGCTGATTTTGATATTGAAGTAGATACTGAATCTGAACTTCAGAAATATCCAATCCTTGAAAAGTTATATGCAAAATGTATTGCAAAATTAGCTTATAAGAAAGGATATAGTAAAGAAGATATCTTTCTTGCTATTCGTAGCTTAGAAGAAAAAAGTTGGATTGTAACGAGTGAACGCAGAACAAAACTGGAAATATTAACAAATGAAAAACTGGTTTCAATATTAGATTTTATACAAGAGAACCCCGGAATACATGCAAGGGATGAAAAAATAGAACGGGAATTGAATATTACACGCACACCATTTTTAAAGCATGTAATGACCTTGGAAAGATTTAAATTAATACGTTCAAGGAAAATAGGCAAAACCCTCCATTATTTTCTCGCGGAAGTTCCCGAAAATTTCGATAAATATCGAGTCATCTTTACAAATCCTTTAATACCCAAAATCGTGGAATTAATTTTTAAAGAGGAAACAATCACAATTACTAAAGTTGGAGAAATTCTCGATATATATGCAGGAACCATACAATACCATATCAAAAAGCTAAAAGATTTAGATTTAGTTAAAACAACGATTAATCAAAAAAATGATAAAATCCATTTGGTTAATATTGAGCTATTAAAGAAGTACAATGAATTTTTCAAAGAACCAGATTTCTCTCAGTTATTAAAAGGATTATAAAGTTGAACCCAAAAGCCCGATTTTTTAATCAAACAAATAGAGATTTAATTTTGGGCAAAGATTCGATAACGATTTTAATAGCATCATCAATCCCTTTTTCCATGTTAGGATGGAGTTCATTTGAACAAAGTAGATCATATTTGGGATGACCTGGAAGATCTGTTACCGCAAGAATTGACGCTGTTTTTATATTAAAAAGCGTGCCTAACAAAAATAAAACTGAGGATTCCATATCAATTCCTTGCACATTGATAGATTGTAAGGATCTTACAAATTCAGAATTTTCGCAAAATAAGGCATCAGTAGTCCAAAAATCTACTTCTTTTATCCTTGGATTAATGTTCCTACCTGTCTTCATTAGCATTTCCTTTAAAACTTCATCAGGTTTTGAGTAATAAACGATTTGATTACCTGTATCCATATTTTGAATCATTTTCAATGGATTATTGATGGATTTTAATAGAGATTGTAAAGAAGCATTAGAACGAATATATTGGGGACTCGTACCATCATCACAATATGCTAATTTAGGAACTAAAACATCGCCAACCGTGATTTCCTCTTCATTTCCTTGTATTCCTCCACATAAATCCACTCTTAATACTACTTTTGTCTTGCAACGTTTTAAACTTTCCATTATCATCGCGATATTTGGACAACCAATATGAGATAAAATGATGCTGACTCGAATTCCATTTAGAATTCCATTATAAACGATTCCATGAGAAATCTTGTTATGCAATTTCTTAACTAATTTTTTCATAACTGTTTTAACAGCTGGTAAAATAACAATCTCATTTATGTTTGATGAAGCTGTTTCCAATAGCATCCTCACAATTTTATCGTCTACAGATAAGAATTTTAACCCGAAATTCATCATTTGACTTTTAATATTATTTAACATGAATATCTCATCCAATTTTTAATGCTAAATCAATTATAATTTATAAGTGTCTTCCTAATTACTTCATGACTTATAATTCTAAATAAAAATTTTTATTTAAGATTATAGCTGTTTTTACTCTGATAAAATACTTTCATCTATAATCATTTAATAGTTTGCTGATTCACTCTGGAGAAAAATGACCGTCATGAATAATAAATATATAATTAACAACAAGATTACAAATGAATTTGTAGATAAGTATACTAAAACATTGTATCGGATAGTAGGTTCGAATAAACACTCTGCTATTAAACCATGTCATTGGTTGGAACAAAGACTAATGACAGGCAGAGACAATCGTAATTGTTATAAAAGCGTTTTTGGAATTCAAAGTCATAGATGCCTTCAAAATACACCTTCAATGCCATTTTGTAACCATCAATGTGTTTTTTGTTGGAGAGATGTAGAATTAGGGACATTAGGAAGTGAATTTATTGTAGATCCTGATGATCCAAGAGAATTAGTTGATGAGATGATTCGACACCATCAAGATATCATTAAAAACCACCTACCTTTAAGAAGATATCTGGATAATTATGAAATAATGAATGATATCATGTATTTCATGTTGCATAACCATGGTAAACACACGATTAATTCATTATCACGGGAACTTCATGTTAGTTCTAATAAAATTGATAGAGCTATTAACTTGTTAAAAAATCAGAAATTTATACATTCCCAACCTTCTTTATTAAATCAATATGTTACAGACGGAGACATTTCGTGTTGTATCGATTCTAAGGATGAGGTTGAGAGGTTGATAAATCTTGAACTTACAGATCCTGATGATATCATGAACGCTCATAGTGAAGCGATGAATCCTAATCACGCAGCGATTTCATTGGATGGTGAACCTCTATTATATCCAGAAATCGATGGTTTAGTGGATGAATTTAGAAAAAGAAATATGACTACTTTTATCGTAACTAATAGCACGATGCCAGATGTAATTAAAACTATGGACACATTACCTTCACAATTTTATTTCACGCTTGCTGCTCCTAATAAAAA
>Ga0315535_1001081_pt1 | contig 18573 bp, 16 predicted proteins | sample SalMarSW160220MG_2_FD_203092 | JGI IMG/M metagenome (GOLD analysis project Ga0315535, IMG submission 203092) | Salt marsh sediment microbial communities from the Plum Island Ecosystem LTER, Massachusetts, United States - Salt Marsh Sediment SW1602-20 ... | reverse complement strand
GTGATGACTTTCGGGTTGGCCGCAGTCGCCTGATCGAGCTTCAAGGCATCAACGATTGCGGTCGCCTGCAGGAAACCGACTTTCTTCAGGTTGAAGGTCGTGTAGTAGTTGTAGTCGGCAGAGTCCATCATGAGACGGTCGTAGGAGATCATCTCGATGCCCGCCTGCTTTGCGTCTGCGAGAACCGTGTTGACGCCGGTATTGATGTTCGCGATGACAAGCAGCTTCACGCCCTTCGTGATGTAGTCCTGGATCTGCTTGTTCTGCTTCGCCTGATCGGCGTCGGCCAAGGTGTATTCTGCCTTGTAGCCGAGGGCCTCGGCATCTTCCTTCAGCTTCTGACCGTCCATTACCCATCGCGCGACGTGAGACTCCGGCATCGCCAAGCCAATGTCGAGTCCCCCTTCCCTTGTCCCACCGGCGAAGACGAATCCTCCGACCACGAGCAGGACTGCAACTACGAAAACAGTAGTCTTTCTCATAGAGCTCTCCTTTTGAATGAGATCTACTTGTATCGTAAGATAGGGACCGTCCGCCCGCTATAGGATTTGTTCACAAAAGTCTGGTGGAATTTGACATCGCACCTCTCGTCCGCCCTTTGGATAGCACGATTCTGACATCAATTCTGGCGCTCTATGTTTCGATACACATCCTCTCTGGCGTGGAAGCCGTCTTTGATTATTGTCGAATCCATCTGCTCCTTGTACACCGCGATCGGGATCTCGACGTAGTAGGGGATGTAGCTTCCGCTCCTGTTGTCGATGTATTGGTCGGGTTCCGGGAGCTCTCCGTGTGTCATCTCAACCGCAATCTTTGCAGCCCGACGCGCGAGCAGCGGGAGCGGTTTATAGACTGTCATCAACTGGGTCCCTTCCACTACATGCTGGCAGGAGACGAGGTCGGCGTCTTGGCCCACGACCGCTACTTTCCCCGCCAAACGCCGCTCGGAGAGAAGCCGAATGGCCGCGTCAGCAATCTGGTCGTTTGCACCGAAGATGGCGTCTACGTGCTGGTTTGTCTCAAGCACCGAACCGATCTTCTCCCTCGCCTCGTCAAAGCTCCAGAGATTGAGCCAGATCTCCTCTACAATTCGAATTTTGCCGGAACTGATGGAGGGATCGAGGACGTCGTGCATTCCGCGATTGAGCTCGTAGCTGTTGTTGTCGCGAACCGATCCGTTGACAATGAGGTAGTCTCCGGCCGGGACCTTCTTGAGGAGGGCACCCGCGAGCAGCCTGCCCACCTGCCGATTGTCGAAGGAGACGTAGCCTGTTATCGGTATTCCCATAATCGGCCGGTCATAGGCCAGCACTGGAATTCCCCAGTCCATTGCCTTCTTCAGGACGCTGGCCAAGAGCTCCATGTCCTGAGGAATGACCACGAGAACGTCGATGTTCTTGTCGAGCAGATACTGTATTTGCGGAATCTGACTCAAGGCATCCCCAGGCGACTTCGCGAGTATGACCTCCGCTCCAAGCTCGGTTGCCTCGCTCGTGAACACTTTGATGTCTCGATTCCATCGCTCGAGCATGAAGTCGTCCGATGCCGCCGAGAACCCGATGCGAATCGGTCTGTCGCCTTCCTTGCGCGCCCCCTCCTTCGAGCACGCGACGACCAAGACCACCGTCAGCAGAACCATGGCGAGCTTCTTCATCGTTCTTTCCTCGTTCGGATCAGATCGGAAGGTGACACCCCAACGTATCGCCTGAAGACTCTGCTGAAGTAATTGGGATCTTGAAAACCGACTGAGAGGGCGGTCTCCTTGATCGAGAGACCGTCCATCTGAAGCAGAATCGTCGCCCGCTCGATTCGATACCGTGTAATGTATTCGACAAACGTGGTCCCGAGGTGCTCGCTGAAGAGCCGACAGAGATAGCTTGACGTGATCTGGCATGCCTGCGCGATCGAAGACAGCTGGATTGGGTGACTGTAGTCTCGATGAATGATGGAAAGCGCCTTCGAAAGGTGATACGGCAGGGAATCGACGCGGTGCAATCTCAGCTTCCCCTCGAGCTCCAGCAGAGCCCCGGTCGACCATTCACGCCACTCGTCAACGTCCTTGAGCTGCATGATCGCCTCGGCGGGGTTGAACTCGACGTGAGTTCCTGGTGTCGACCATTCGTCGAAGTTGGTCCACAGGAGCGTGAACAACGCCACCATCTTCGCTTTTGCCATCTCGAAGCTATTCGTTCGGAAGATCCTCGCTGAGAAGTCATCGAGCGTTGCGACCCCACGGGCGAAGTCCTCTTTCAGCAGAGCAGTGCAGATGCTGCTCATCTCATCCCTCTCGGTTCGTCTATTCTTATCCTTGGCCACCTGGGTTCGGAGGTCGTCCAGGGCCTCGGAATAGGAGCTCGACAGACTCGAGGAGGGGTAGATACCGCCGCGACCGACTGTGATGGACGTGCATCGCTGCTGGGCAATGAGGAGCTCCAGATGCCTGTCGACCCGGTCGAGCAGCTGGTCTTCCGGGAAGTAGAAGAGCAACCTCGAAGCGACCAGGCAGTGCGGACAGTTGAACTTGAATTGCAGCTTCTCGCGCAGGCTGCCAAAAATGCTGTCCCGCGCTTTCTCGGAGACTTCACCGACAATCTCGATTAGTCTGATCGCGCCACAGTCGCTGCCGAGGGAGAAGGACCGAGAGAATACCTCCCAATCCTCTTGCGTGGGATTCCGCCATGCAAGCCCGCCGAGAAGCCTATTCTTGAGCTCTTCCTTCGACTTCTGGAGGAGCTTGATATCCTGGAGCTGTAGGGTGTTTCGCTCCTTGATTCGATCGAGGTGCGTCTTCACACGATCGAGCTCACTCACGAACGCCTTCCGCGAGATGGGCTTCACGAGATAGCTAAAGACCCCGAGGGGGATTGCTTTCTGTGCGATATCGAATCGTTCGTAGGCTGTGGCGAGAACGAAGACTATCTCCGGTAACTGCTGGCGGATCTCAGAGATCGCATCGATTCCGTCGATCCCTGGCATTTGAATATCCATGAAGACTACATCCGGTTTGACTTCGCATATCAGCTTCACGGCTTCCGTTCCGGAACGGGCCTTCCCGGAAAGGGCAAACGCTTCGCATTCCCTTTCGAGAATATAGGAAAAACTGTCGAGCACGGGTTCTTCGTCGTCGACAATTACAACTCGATACATGGCTCGACCTCAGTATGGATTCGTATGATGACTTCCGTACCCTTCCCGGGAGCAGATCGTATGTCGATGACATCCTTCTGGTCGGGATAGAAGAAGTAACAGCGTTGAATAACGTTCTCCAGCCCCATTACCTTCGGCCCGAGTTGATAGTCGTGGGTGTGCGGGGTGAGAAGCTCATTCACCACCTCCTGCATGATGCCTACGCCGTCGTCGGCTACAGAGATTACGAGCACCGGATCTTCCAAATGGACTCGGACCGTGATGGTGCCGACCTTCTCGGTGTGATTGAATGCATGCAACACAGAGTTCTCGACAAGCGGTTGGAGGATCATCGCCGGACAGTTGTAGCCGTCGAGCAGGGTTTCGTCGATGTCCAGGACAAGCTTCAGGTTCTTCGGAAATCGTATCTGAAGAATCGCATAGTAGGACCTCAGCCCTTCGATTTCGTGTCCCAAGGGAACGAAGAACTTCTTGCCTCGAATGTTATGTCGAAACAACGATGCCAAGTTCTCCATGAAGTCCGCAGTTCGATCGGCATCCTCGACGATGGCAAGCTGAACACCAGTGTTGAGGGTGTTGAAGAGGAAGTGGGGGTTCATTTGCGCCTGCATGGTGTAGAGCTCCATCCGCTTCAGAAGCTGTTCCATTCTGAGGTTCTGCACGCGCCCCTTCATTATCTGTTGTTCCATCTTTTTTTGCTTCTTAAGCTCGCTAATGTAGTGGTGAATGCTGCTCTTCATGTGGTTGAATGCAGAAGCAACCTGATTGACCTCGTTGACAGAGGAAAAATGAAGATCCGGCAGGGCGAAATTGCCATTCGAGAGCTGGCTTGCCATGTTCGAAAGCTGCTGCATCGGTTTCGTAATTCTGTTCACCATCTGCATCAGAAGCGTGTAGGCAAAGGCTGTCGCGACGATGATAAGAATCAGATTCTGATACTGGATCCTCCTGAACAATCCGAGGAAGTTCCGATATTCCGCCAGTTGCACTCGAAAACCGTGCAGGCTCACCTGGTTGATCTCCGTCGAGATGTGAGCGTAGAGCCTTCTCAGCTCGTTGTAGCTGTCGATGTACTCGATTACCTTGCGTCCGCGCTTCATCTCGATGATCTGGTTGACCTGTGAGAGGTAGGCATCGATGAGGAAATAGATCTCACGTTTCATGAGGTACGTCTCATCAGAGCTGATGGGGCGCGTCGGTGGCACCTTCTCCCGAATGGTCTCTATGAGAAAGAGCAGCCGGGCCAGGGCAACTGACGAACGATCGGTGAGATATTTCTCAAGCGGCTCTTGGAGCTCCGACAGATTCGTCTGGACCTCCTGGAAGTAGTGCTCTTCCTGGAACCGGAAGTAGGCGATGTACTGCAGATCGAGGGAGTTGATCAGGATGAAGCCCAATGAGACGACCATGATGATCATACTGATCGAGAGATAGAGTAGCAATTTCACGCGCAATGAGTTTCTCGTCACGGTGAATCATTCTCCCGAGATGGGGCTGTAGTCTTGCCGGTCAGAAGGCTGATCGGGGTGTTCACATAGGCCGAGGTGTTGCCGTTTGTATTTATCTCTTTTAAAGCCGCCACGGCCCGGTACCCGATCTCGAACGGGTTTCGAACTATGCTTCCAAGAACGACTCCCTTGTCAACGTACTCTTCTATCGTCTCGTCGTCGCCAAACCCGATGATTTGCACCTTTCCAACGAGATTGAGATCGATGATTGCCTGGATCGCTACCAAAGTATCGTTCGTATCGGTGAGGGCGATGATGTCGACCGACGGGAACCGTCTGAGGAGCTCATAAATCACCCCCTCGGCATCGATCGGATTGAATGTCGTCTGTTCCGTGTACAATCGGGAGAGGCGATCTCCCAGCACCGATTTTATCCCGATTTCGAACAGATTGGAGTCCTGCAACAAAGCCGGGTTTTTCTCGCTGTAGATGAGGGCGATGTTGAAACGGGGCTTCTCCGAGCTAAGTGCGATCTTCGCAATCCCCTTGGCGGAATCGTAGCTGTTGGTCCCGATAAGGACGCTACTCGGGCTGCTCACAATCTCGTTTTCGATCTGCACGACGGGAACGCCCTTCTTCAGGATCTTTTCGAGATTTGACACCATTGTCCCGTCGTTTCCGTAGGAGAAGACGGCAACCCCGTTTGCCCCCGAATATGACGCCATCTCGAAGCTCAAGGAGCCGGAGGTGAGCGAATGAAAGATTACCGCACAGTCCATTTCCTTGGCGGCCTCGAAGGCACCTTGCTTGAGACCGTCAAAGAATGCATTGTCCGACCCCGGAAGGAAGAATGCATATTGAAAGGATTTCGTGTCGACTGCGTTCTCCTGTGCAGACACCGAAAATCGGTTGGTAACCATCAACCGGAGAGAGAAGAAGAGGAGAACCAAGACAATGACCCCGAGGAGCGGAGTCGCCAGTCTGAGAAGTCGCTCCATTATCTGAATTCTATGTTTGGATGGAACCCCTGTAAAGAGGAAAATTAAGGATTCTAATCAGCGTCGTCATCCAGGGCCACGAGGAGATTCGGAAGATACTTGCCCACCAAGGATGTATGGCCGAGCAGTGAGCGGGACCACTTTCCAGTGGTCGGAGAAACGACCAGGCTGTTGAAGGTCGGGCGTTCGCCTCCCGGTGTTGATGCGGCCGAGTCGAACAGAACTCATTCTCCAGTCCGATTGCTCTGGCGATCCAGCCATGCCCTCCCACCTATCCTGTTGAAGCGCAGCTGTGCCAAATCCTCCACGATCCACTTGATCATCACCGCCGTGGCTTTCTCTGGCCATATCAAGAATCGAGTAGGACGGGCGGACAGCTGATAGGCGGCAAGTGTCCGTCAAGCCGATGCGAAGCATGGGCTTGACGGGAATATGTCGAAGGCGCCAAGCTTGCAGTACCAGTGTTTCGTCTTGGGGCGTTTGATGACGGCAAATGGCTCCGGACGGCGTGCCATGAACCACATTACCACGAAGAATAGATTGCTAGCTCGCAGGAATCCAGGGAAGCGTTTCGTGCAGATGCTGGCAGGCCAAGCAAATAGTACTACGTACTGGCAGACTCGAACTGCCGACCCCCAGCTTAGAAGGCCTGTGGGAAGGCGCCCATTGTCTGTTGTGGGCACCTCACTTCCCGGTCATGATGCGGGGTATGGCCGCAGGTGACCAAGACCGGACTGGCGAGCTCCGCATTTCCCTCAGACAGCTTCTTGTCGTACAGGACCAGATGGCTGCCGACGACTACCGGGACAACTACGTCCGCCGGATGAGCGGTCCGATCCTCCTGGCTATCGGAGAGCCGGAGACTGAGGTGAAGATCGGCGAGATGGAGCTGATCTACTTCGATGGCTCGCGGGCGGTGGACAATGGCCTGGATATCCTCGATGTAGCCGATTCGGTCGGGGTGGAGGAATACCGTTACGCAAAGGCGGTCTACGCCGGCGGGGTGCTCGACCAGGATTTGGTTGCTGAGCCGATGTCGAACGACCTCCTGGCGGTCAGCGCGGTGACGATCCTGCCGGACTACCGCGGGCACGACTACGGCACGCGGTTAGTACGGAACATCGTTGAGACGGTGGGCTATCACTGCGGGGCAGTCGTGAAGATGAAGGAAGACAAAGCTGAGACCGCTCCTCAAATCGTTTCCGAAGAAGAACCCCTTATGGTGCTCCGATAGAGTTTCAACCCACGAAAGACCCTTCAATTCTCCTTGTCGTTCCATACTGAGGGGCGCTGGCATCGCGTGGCTAGCTGAAACGATTCGGTGAGAATACTTCGTGCGAATTAATCGAGAGAAAGACCGAGCGTCGCAAGCAGGGGCGGCAGCAGACTGACCGGCAGGTGGAATTGCCGCGTTTGTGCAACCAAACCCAACGACAGATGAGCCAACAATGCGAGAGTTCGTATCGCGCGTTCTGCCAATGCCACCGATCCAGGGCGCTATCTTTTCTTGTTACCGTGAAGGAGCTCCAGGCGGTTCGGTTGCTTCTAAGCAACGGGACCGCCCGGGCGAGAAGCACACACGCCCGTTTCTCTGACAAACTCGTGCTTCGCACCGGTTTGTCAGAGGCCGTGACTCAATACGCTATCGGTCAGAGAGGCTGGATAGACTGTGGACGTGAACACATTCGACCGCGTCGGCACCATCCGTAGCGCCGACGCGGGACTTTCTTCGCCCAGAGGCGGGACAAGGAGGTCCTCGCCTCTGGGCTCTTGGGCGCCAAGATCGAAGAATCGAAGACATTTGAAGATATACTCTCTGCTTGGGATGAACGGCAAGTGACGAACAAGAGGATTCTGGAGGAATCGGCAGTCCGACCCCGCTACGCGAAGAGGGGCGGGGCATAACTAGACCGCACGAGCAATGAGACAGGAGGAAGGGGGCAGTTCGATTTCCCCGGATCGGCGGCCGGAGGAGCACGCCCGACCTTTGCCAGGTGGGCGACAGCGGGGCTTCGAGACACGCACCGATCGAAGGCGAAATGACGGTTAGTGGGAAGCGTGAGCCGTCCGCCCAGGAAATGTGCCCGGTGTGGGCGAGGCAGAGGTCAGGGTAGCAAGCTCACCATGCCTTCGGCCATCGATCGGAGGAGAAGCGAGCACGATACGGCACCCGCATCGAGCGCCCCGCGAGAGCGTTCACCGAGACGCGCCGAGCGCCCCACCTTGGCGACCAGCTCTCGCGTTGAGTCTTTGCCCTGTTCGGCTGCGGCCGCCATTCGAGACAGTGCCGTCTCGAAATCCTCCTTTTCGAGGAGCGCATTGTTGTACGCCTCGAGGGCAGGAACGAGCACGTCCATAAGCGTCTTATCGCCTGGTTTCGCTCCGCCGACCTCGCCGACAGCTGCAACGCCGGCCGTCAGCATCCGTCCGAAGACCGCCTTGTCGATGGTGGACGCATCTGCGGCGGCTTTCGCCATGGCACGGAACAAACTGCCGTACAACGGCCCCATCGAGCCGCCGATCTCTGCCATGAGCACCCGCGCAAGGGTGTTGAGCGAGTCGGCAAAGCCTTGCGGCTTCTCGTCGAGTCGCTGTGCACACAGGGCGAACCCCTTGTTCATGTTGATACCGTGATCTCCGTCTCCGATCGCCCCGTCAACCTCGCTCAGGTGGGCGGCGTTCTGCCGGATCGCGGCAATCATGGCGCGCACTACCGGTTCACCGTCGATATCGCGGAACTCCTTCACCGGCCCCTCCCGAACTGAGTAAGGCCCATCGATTCCGCCTCCAGATCAATCAACCCCTTCAGTTCGTCGTCGAGCTTCATAACGGTCAATGTCACACCCATCATGTCTAGGGAGGTGAAGTAGTTTCCCACGTAGGGACGGTAGACACTCACTCCCTGTGCCTCAAGCAGCTCTGCCACGCCGTTGTAGAAGATGTAGAGCTCCATCACCGGTGTTGCGCCGAGCCCAGACACGAGGGCAACCACCTCGTCTCCGCGGCTGAAGGGAAGATCGGGAACAATCACCTCCAGCATCATCTCTGCCATCTCATCGGAACGTGCCAGGTCCGCCACCCGGATACCAGGCTCACCGTGGTGTCCGATCCCCACCTCCATCTTTCCCGGTTCGATCGTGAAATTCGGCTTACCGACTGCCGGAATGGTGCATGGTGTGAGGCCGACTCCTATGCTGCGAGTCCAATCGATCGCCTTTTGTGCCGCCGCGATGACCTCGTCGAGGCTTCCACCGAGCCCCGCCTTTGCTCCGCCGACCTTCCACATGAGCACCTCTCCGGCAACTCCGCGGCGTTTGGCCCTGTCTTCCTTCGGTGCCGAGGGCACGTCGTCGTTGGCAATGACCCTCTTGACCGTGATCCCGTCGTCTTCGGCCATCTCGATTGCCATCTTGACGTTCATATTGTCGCCGGCGTAGTTACCGTATAGGCATGCGACACCCTTGCCCGAATCGGCCTCCCTGAAGGCATCGTAGAACGCCTGTGCGGTCGGTGAAGAAAAGACCTCTCCGACTGCAACGGCATCCACCATGTTGCGGCCCAGGTATCCGACGAACGCCGGCTTGTGACCGGAACCGCCGCCGATGACCACTCCGACCTTGCCCTCGACCGGCGCTTTAGCATATTTCACCACCCGCGGGTTAGGAGTCGATATGACGAGGTTGGAATGAGCCTTCAGGTATCCTGTGAGCATGTCCTCGACGACCTGATCCGGCTCGTTGATTATTCTCTGCATGCGTACCTCCTATACCGTACAGTAGACTGAGTCCTTCTATTGAATTGTATAGCCGCCGTCGATGACAAGGTTCGCACCGGTGACCAGATCCGCGGCCTGGCTCGCCAGATAGAGCGCTGCGGCCGCGACCTCTTCCGGGTGGCCGAACCGACCCGCGGGTATCTTCTTTTTCATGCGCTCACCTACCTCGCCGGCCCAGGCCTTTTTCCCGAGCTCGGTGAGGATTACAGTCGGAGAGATCGCGTTCACGGTGATGTTAAACTCCGCCCACTCCATTGCCAGCACTTTCGTCATGCCTACGATTCCGGCCTTGCTTGTGCAATATGCAACGTGCTTGTCCAATGCAATGAGGGCCGCTTGGGAAGCGATGTTGATGATCTTTCCGCTGTTTCGCCGTATCATCTCCCGTCCCACACGTCGGGCGAGCTTGAACGGGGCGGTTAGATTGATTTCAAGGGTTCGGTCCCACCAATCGTCGCTCAGATTTTCCGCGTCGTCGAGGAGGACAACGCCTGCGTTGTTGACCAGGATATCGATGCCGTCGAAGTGCTCTACGCTCGACTTCACGAACCGATCGAGATCTGCGCTGCGAGTCAGGTCACCCACGAGAGCGAACGTTTCTACGCCCAGCGCCTTCAGCTCGTGCGCTGCCTTGTTTACCTCGTCCTGCATATCGACTAAGACAAGGTTTGCACCCTTTTCGGCGAAAAGCCGGGCAATGGCGCTCCCGATTCCCTGTGCTGCGCCCGTGACGAGCGCGCATTTTCCCTTTAGACCAAAGTTGCTGTCGAAGCCTGAATATTCCACGTTACTTCCCCTTTCCGTAAAAGACGACCGCGGACGGGTCCAGCTTCGGAACCCGTCCGCGCTCCAAAACCGTCTTATCTTGTTATCTTGTGGTAAGCGCTTCACGTGCAGCGAGGATCTGATCAACGTTCGAAGCATCTACCGGTACCCACGGTACGTTGTAGATCTTCTGCGTCCCGCCGTCCCAGCTCATCTTCTTCCAAACCGCGGCCTGCGGAGTGTAGCTCGACCCGATGATAGCGCGCAAGACGAGGTCGAGGGCCCCCTGTGACTGCCCAGTGGCGTCCTGTAGAGTAGTTTGCATTTCGCCTGCCTTGTCTGCCTTCAGTGCGTCGGTTACCCCATCGATTCCCGCAATCGCGAAGTTGTGTATGTCCAGTCCCGACTGTTTGATGGCCTGGATCGCTCCGAGCGCCATCTCGTCGTTCTGTCCGATCACACCGTTGATCTGATTCGGGAAGGCGGTGAGCCAGTTCTGCATCACGTTGAGCGCCTCGTTGCGCGACCAGTTGGCTGTCTTCATTGCGAGCAGCTTCACATCTGGATTCGCTTTCAAGACTTTCATGTTGCCCTGGCGGCGCTCGATCTGTGCGGATTGGCCGATCGGTCCCTCGATTATGACGAGGTTTCCCTTCTTGCCCATCTTGTTGACAACGTACTGGGCTTCGAGCTCGCCCGCCTTGACGTCGTCAGAACCGATATAGGAGTAGAGTTTGTCGCTGTTAACACGGGTGTTGGAACCGACCACCGGAATATGGGCGGCCGCGGCAATATCGACGGCGGCCGCTCCGGCGTTGACGTCGATCGGCACGAATATCGCGCCGTCATATCCCTGTGATGCGATCGTTTGAAACTGGTTGACCTGCGTTGCGGCATCGTAGTTACCATCGAATACGGTGATCTTGACCATCCCGCTCTTCACAGCCGGGTGATGTTCGAGAGCAGTCGTCCACAGGCGCATGTACTCCGCTTTCTCGCCGTAGACGGCCGCAGCGATCCGGTAGACTTTTTTGGCGGAGGTCGATCCCTGAGGTTGGCCGCTTGCAAAGACCGCTGAGGTCAGTCCAAAAGCGATTAAGGCGGACAGGATACCCATGATGATTTTCTTTTTCATGGCTAAGCTCCTTATGACAAATATGAAGTCAATCGAAATTGTGCTCGATTTCGGCACACCCACAAACGGAATAATGAGACAGGGCAGGTTCCTTTCTCTCTTTCTGCACACCTCCTAGTTTCGCGTCTCCCTTTCGGCCATATCACTTCGTTTGCTTGACAGGGAGTCGGGCGAGTGGTCTATTCTTTCCCTTTTCGCAGAGAGTCCAGAAGCACCGCACTAATGATGATTACCCCCTTGATGACCTGTTGGTAGTACGAGGAGACGTGGAGCAAATCCAGTCCGTCGTTTATGACTCCGATGATGAGCGCACCGATCAAAGTCCCCAACAGTGTCCCCTGTCCGCCGGCGAGACTGGTGCCTCCGATGACGACCGCGGCAATTGCGTCCAGCTCATACGAGACGCCGGCCTGAGGAAGGCCGGCCGTGGTGCGTGCGGTGATGATGGTGCCCCCGAGCGCCGCGAGGAGACCGCTTATCACATAGACGAAGAAGATGACAAGCCGGGTGTTGACACCGGATATGCGGGCGCTGCGCTCGCTTCCGCCTACTGCATAGACGTATCGACCGAACCTGGTTCGCCGCAGGACGAGAAGCGCAAGAAGAAACACCCCAGCAAAGAGGAAAATGGGGACGGGAATGCCCGCAATGTCGCCTTGACCGATGAACAGAAACGATTTCTCGATATTCGGAATGGGCATGCCGTTGGTGTAGATGTAGGTGATTCCGCGGCCGATGCTCAGCATGCCAAGGGTAACGACGAACGGCGCGACCTTCCATTTTGCGATGAGAACGCCGTTCACTGCGCCCAAGACCATTCCTGCCAACAGCGCCATCAGCATTGCGACAATCGCCGGAGAAGCCTGCCCGAAGTTAACAGAGCTGGCGAAGCTCGCAGCAACGACCCCGCCGAATCCGAGAATCGAGCCAACTGACAGGTCGATTCCGCCGGTAAGGATGACAAAGGTCATTCCGATTGCCAGGAGCTCGTTGACCGAGGTTTGTTGAAGGACGTTCAGAATATTGCGCGTAGTGAGAAAGTAGGGGCTCGCGATGCTGAGAGCGGCGCAGAGAATAACGAACGCGAGTACAATGCCGTATTGCTGAGTTATCGACGCGCCTACCGCTTTCAGCGAAAACGCCTTCGAGGGCGACTCCTTTCGACCGTAAGCCTCAGCCTTCGGGTCCACTCTCGGTTCGTCCGCCATGAATATCCTCCTAATCGTCACATCCTGATATCATTCACGAAGCCAGGTGCATCAATTGCTCTTGCGTGGCTTCGCCGGCCGACAACTGTCCTGAGATCCGCCCTCTGCGAAATACGACGATTCGATCGCAGATGCCGAGTATTTCCGGCATTTCGGACGACACCACAATGATGCCGAGCCCCTCTTTTGCGAAATCCGAGATGAGACGATATATCTCTTGTTTTGCGCCAACATCAATACCGCGCGTGGGCTCGTCCAGCACGAGAATCCGAGGGCGGGAGACCAGCCACTTTGCGAGCACCACCTTTTGTTGGTTGCCCCCGCTCAGGTTCTTGACTGTTTGTCGGATGGACGGCGTCTTGATTCTCAGCCTGTCGCAGAGGTTCTGTACTACCTCCCGTTCCATCCGGGGCGAGAGGAAGAGACCGCGCGAAATCTCCCGAAGTGCCGTTATCGTTATGTTCTCTTTTACCGAACTGGTCAGAACGAGCCCACTGCTTTTCCTATCTTCGGTAACGTATGCGATTCCCACGCGTTTTGCATCGGCAGGGCTGTTGATCGAAACCTCCCGTCCCTCGACGAGCACGCTGCCGCCGTCGGCCGCGGTCACTCCAAAGAGGGCATCGAGAAACTCACTTCTGCCTGCCCCAACGAGGCCGTAAATGCCAAGGACTTCGCCGCGACGGACGCTCAAGGATATGTCTGAGAACTGTGCCTTCTTTGAATAGGACTGCACGGTAAGCATCTCTTCTTCGCCCGGGGTGTTGTCTTTGATGAACTTCTCCTCGAGAGTTCTCCCGACCATCATTTTTACCAGCTCGGCCCTTCCAAGCTCCGAGGTGAGCTTACTGCCGACCTGCTTGCCGTCGCGCAGCACCGTCACCTCGTCCGAAATCGAGAAAATCTCATCCAACTTGTGTGAGACATAGACGATTCCCGTCCCCTCCCGGCGCAGGGTCCGAAGAACGGTAAAGAGCTGTTCTACCTCCCGTTCCCCGAGTGCCGAGGTGGGCTCGTCCATGAAGAGAACTGCAGATTCGCGCGAGAGCGCTTTCGCGATTTCGACAAGTTGAACCTGTGCGAGACTGAGCCTGGACATCATCGTTTTCGGATCGATATCCACGCCGAGTCGTGAGAGGTATTCGCCGGACAGTCGGTTCAGCTCTCGGTAGTCGATGAAAGTCATCGCGCGGCTCGGCTCGCGTCCGAGGAACATGTTCTCGGCTACCGTCATTGCAGGCACAAAGTTGAGCTCCTGCTCGATGATCGAAATCCTTAGATGCAGCGCCTGTCGGGGCGAGGAGAGTTCGACCGGTTTCCCTCGGACCAGAATCTCGCCGCTGTCTTTGCGATAGAAACCGATAAGGATATTCATGAGCGTCGACTTGCCGGCTCCGTTCTCCCCGCACAAGGCGTGTATCGTGCCCCGAGTCAACCGGAAATCGACGCCGTCAAGGGCTTGGACACCCGGAAAGTATTTCGAGATTCCACGTGCTTCAAGCAGCATTTCTTCGTTCATGTACCTCACCTATCCGTTTCTGCTCGATAGTCGAGGAATAGCATGAAACGTGCCAACCAGCATCTGCCAGTGGGGTTGTTTTGGAACAAAGACATATTTCATTGTAGTATAATGAGTTGTCGGCGGCTCAGTATTGTCATTGACAGCGCCCCTAATCGGAACTATCATGTGCACTGTGCAGATCCGGAGCACAATTCCGTGGAAGTGTATAGGTATTGCACATAATGCCCACGATACTTGTTGTTGATGACAATGCCCGGCTTTTTCAGAGCCTGAAGCGCAATTTCGAATCGGAGCACTTCGAGACCCTCTGGGCTTCGAACGGCATGGAAGCATCGACCCTCCTTGCCGAAGGAGGTGTGAGCCTCGTTCTCTTGGATCTCAAGGTCGGTGAAGAGGACGGAGTCTCTATTCTCAGTGAGCTTCAAGCAATCGATCGCGAGGTTCCCATCATCATGATAACCGGCTTTGCGACCGTAGAGAGCGCGGTGCAATCATTGAAGCTCGGCGCAATCGACTATGTGAAAAAACCGCTCGATTTCGATAGACTGTTGTCGATAGTCCAAAAAGCGATAGAGAGATCCGATCTCCAGCGGGAAAACCGTGAGCTCAAGGATCAATTGAAGGAGCTTCGACCTCGACTGGTGGTGCACAACCCGGTCATGGCGGAAATTCTCCGGAAAATAAAGATGCTCGCGGTTACCAGACTCCCGATTCTAATTGTCGGAGAGAGCGGCACCGGCAAGGAGTTGATTGCGGATGCTATCCATGCTGCATCGCCACGATCTTTCAGGGCGATTGTGAAGGTGAATTGCGCCGCGTTTCCGGAAACATTGCTCGACAACGAGCTTTTTGGTCACGAGAAGGGCGCATATACGGGTGCTGATTCTGTTTTCAAGGGCGTCTTTGAACGAGCCGAATCCGGCTCGTTATTTCTCGACGAGATCGGCGACATGCCCCTTCCCATACAGGCGAAAATCCTCCGAACCCTCCAGAACAGTGAAGTGCGTCGGATAGGCGGGACCTCTACCTTCAATGTCGATGTCCGACTTATCGCCGCAACCAACAGAGATCCAATGGAGCTGGTGCAAGAAGGGAAATTCCGTTCGGATCTCTACTACCGTATCAGCACTGCGGTCATCAATGTCCCTCCGCTGAGGGAGCGCACGGATGACGTTTATGAGCTCGCGACGCAGTTTGCCCTCGACTATGCACGTACCAATACGTTGCCGTCCAAGCGGTTCTCGGACAAGGTAGTATCGCTATTTCAACGGTACGGCTGGCCTGGTAACGCGCGGGAGCTGCGCAACGTCGTTAACTATGCGTGCGCTGTCTCCGCTGACGATGAGATTAGGGTTTCAGACCTCCCGCCATCGTTCCCTCGCGATGACACGGTCCCAACGAGCCTCGGCGTTCGAGATGCTGCGGAGAGAGATCTGATCTTGAGAACCCTGCGACAGCAGGATCACAACAAGAAGCGAACTGCCGAGGTCCTCGGAATAAGCCGGCGTACTCTCTACAATAGGCTGCTCAGGTATGGATACACAGAAGCTTCGCAGTAAGGCCGACGCCGGCCTACTCACTTTGCAGGATATCAGCCTCAACTACGGCGAGCTTGAAGCAGTTCACGACGTATGCCTCGACGTCTGCAAGGGGGAGATCCACGCAATCGTCGGTGAACACGGAGCCGGAAAGTCCACTGTCGCCATGGTCATGGGTGGCATGCTTCGACCGCGGTCGGGAAGTATCTATTTCGAGGGCAAGAGACTGCCTCCCCTCACGCCGAAAACGGCCCTGAAACTGGGTATCCGAATGGTGCACCAGCAGGTATTGCTGAACGACTACTTCACGGTAGCCGAAAACATGTTCTACACGAGCAAAGGAATACGGTTCGGAAGCTGGAATCCAGGAGCAAAGATGGTCGCCGAGGCGCGTATGCTCCTCGAGGATCAAGGGTTCAAGATCGATCCGACCGTGCCGGTCAGAGACCTGAGCATATCAGATCGGGCGGTCGTCGATCTTCTGAAACAGATCCGCAACTCTCCGAGGGTTCTGGTCCTCGACGAGGCTCTTGAGAAGCTCGCCTCCGCCTCTCTGAGCAAGATGATTGGGCTGTTGCTCGAACTGCGCGAAAAGGGTACGGCGATTGTGTTCATCACGCACCGCATCGACGACGTCTACGATTTCGCCGACAAGGTGAGCATACTTCGCAACGGCGAGTTGATATTCACCGACACAACTTCGAACATCGACAAGATCAATCTAATTCGGCTTGCCTACACGCAGTTCGCATACCGAACGAAGATTTCGGATGCCAACCTCGAGTTCTATCGTTTCTTGAAATACAGCGATGCCATCTTGCGCCGTTTGCCGGTAAGTATCGTTGTGACGGAGACCGACTTTCGCGTGAAGATGACAAACGAGGAGTTCTGTCGGTTTTTCCAACTCGAGCGAACCGACAGCGAGAATCGACAAGTTCAGGAACTGTTGGTGCCGGCGGTGCAGTCGGATCGCGACTCAATTAGTCACGCGTTGGAAAGCCGAGAAGAGCGCTCCACATACCACGTCCCCTTGCATGTCGGTGACCGGACGGCATTGACCAATATCCGCAGTTTTCCGGTGCTCGACGGAAGCACGATGATCGGTCATATTCTCGTCATAGAAGATATCACCGAGTATGATCGTCTCCAGCAGCAGGTGTTGATGTCGGAAAAGCTTGCCTCGGTCGGTTTGCTCGCTGCGGGCGTGGCTCACGAAATCAACAATCCCCTTGAGATAATCTACAACTACATAAGATACCTGAAGCGAACCTTTGAAGGCGAGGCGCTTCACGATTCATTAGACCGGCTCGGGGAGGAAGTAGCCAATATCGCCAGCATCGTAAGCAATCTGGCGGCATTCTCGGACACTAACAAGGTCGCCAACGAAGAGCTCGACTTGAACGAAACCATCGGCAACCTGGTTGAGCTTGTCAAGTTTAACCAGAACTACGATCGAGTAAAGATCGAGTACACACCGACCACAGGAGAGCTCGAAGTTCTCATGAACAAGAATGAACTCAGACAGGTGGTTCTCAACTTGTTGAAAAACAGTCTTGACGCGATGCCCAGCGGAGGCAAGATAACCGTCACTACGGATTGCCGGACAAGGGACGGAAGAAACGTTGCGACGGTGAGCGTCGTCGATCAGGGACCCGGCATCAAACAGACCGAAATCAACAACATCTTTCTTCCGTTCTACTCGACCAAGACCAAGCAGGGCGACAATGTTGGTCTCGGACTTGCGATCAGCTACTCCATCATGCAGAAACATGGCGGAGGTATCGAGACACGAAACATACCGAACGGCGGATGTGAGTTCCTCATCTGGTTGCCCGTCGAGCAGTGATCCCGACAGGAGAGAGGTGGCTGGCCACCAGCACTCGCAAGGTTGGCTCTCTTTTGGACACGTGTTTGGTAGGGGCGTCTACGGCCAAACGCGCGCAATGGGAACAGGCGAGCCACTCTCCCTGTTCGCGGTCCGGGAGATGCGCCTCACCCTCGCGCCCATGCTTGTTTGCACCGAACAGAATCTACCTCGACTGCTTCGAGCGTCGCACCTTAACCGGATTGGCTGGATCGGAAGAGCCTCAAGAAGTTGCCATCGGTTATCTTGTTTAGCTCCTTGTCGGTGACCTCACATTCCATGAGGGCAGCTACCAGGATATGCGCGTCGAAGGGGTTACGATATCCGGCCATATTCCCCGGGACGCCGTTGATGTCGGTGCCGATGGCGATGTGATCGACACCCACAAGCTCTTTCAGGTGCTGAAAGTATTCTTTGAATAGGTTCAGGTCGCGGACGCCGGCTCCTCGACCGAAGAAGGGCCACATCCCGACGAGCTTTTCACGGTCGGCAATTGCTTTGAGGCGTCGTCGGAGGTGTAACGGGGAAGATCCTGCAGCGATCGTGGACCGGTATGTGACGACATCACCGAGCTCAGCTCCAGCGGCACGTTGAGCGTCTTCTCATCTGCGTGTGAGAAATCCAACAGCACTCGCAGCCTATTCGCCGCGGCGATAGCCTCCTTTCCGAAGCTCGTGAGGCCGGTCCGTTCTGATTCGGTGATGACTTTCCCGCCCCAACCGAGGGAGATGGAGCCTACGGTGTTTTTCGAGTAGTGCAGAGGGAGGAAGAACCTAACCCCCTCCTCGTAGACCTGCTCCAGCCACGACAGGTCATTCCCGATGAAATCGCCCCCTTCGATTCCGATTACGAAAACCGGCTGTCGTCGACTCACCGCATCTTCGATTTCCGACGCCGCGAATGCCGTTGCCCCACCGGAGCGAGTAATGGCCCTTTTTCACCATGCGCAGATGCTTGAGTACGTATGCAAATGCATCAACTTTGCGCGGGATGAAGGAGTTTGGATCTCCGAGCACGCACACCACAAAGGCGTTGAGCCCGGTATTGACGATGTCTCCGATCCTCAGGTCTGGGGGAATGCCTCGCCCGTCGAGAAGCCGCATCACTGTGGGAATGGTCCGCTCCGGATGACCGTGTACGTCGAAGTAGAGGTGCTCATCGAGATAACTTTTT
>Ga0315535_1001080_pt1 | contig 18591 bp, 15 predicted proteins | sample SalMarSW160220MG_2_FD_203092 | JGI IMG/M metagenome (GOLD analysis project Ga0315535, IMG submission 203092) | Salt marsh sediment microbial communities from the Plum Island Ecosystem LTER, Massachusetts, United States - Salt Marsh Sediment SW1602-20 ... | reverse complement strand
GGTGCCTGACCGTAATTATATCGGTGTAGATATTAAAGGTGCCCGCATGTGGAGAGGCGCCAAAACTTCCAACGAGAGGAAAATGTCCAATGTAGCTTTTCTAAGGACAAGGATAGAGTTCATAACATCCTTCTTTGCCCCTGATGAAATCGATGAAATATGGATCACATTTCCTGATCCGCATGCAGGAAGGAGACATGCAAATAAGAGACTTACATCCCCCTGGTACCTGAATTTGTACCGGATGTTTCTCAGTGACAAGGGTTTTATTCATCTTAAGACTGATAATGAGGAACTGTTTGATTTTACACGGACAATAATTGAAGCCAATGACCTCGAGCTGATTTTCGCCACATCAGATCTTCACTCGGGTAATATTAAGGCCGAACTGGCACAGGCTTTTAAGAAGAAATTTCCGGATCGTGTCCTGGCAGGTTCTTTTGCAGAGGATATCCTTTCCATAAAAACCCATTACGAAAATATGTTCATTAACGCCGGATCAAATATCAACTTCCTTTCTTTCAGGCTTGATAAAAACAGGATTATTGGAGATGTCGCGCCAAAAATCAGATAACGAGGATTTTTTCAGCAGGGTCTATGAAGTAACAAAACTAATTCCTTACGGAAGGGTTACATCATATGGCGCAATCGCAAAATACCTGGGAGCCGGCAGATCTGCCAGGATGGTGGGATGGGCTCTTAATGCCTGCCATAACAGCCCGGTATTTATTCCAGCTCACCGGGTTGTCAATTACAAAGGTATCCTTACAGGTAAATTCCATTTCGGGAATACCTCAACAATGGAACAACTGTTACGTAATGAGGGTATCGAAGTGGAAAACGACACTGTTGTGAATTTCAACAAAAAATTCTGGGATCCGCTTATAGAACTGAAATAGAAATTTTGCTATCTCCCTTTTTTTTGGTAAAATTGTAGCTTATTTATAATTGATTTAAATAAAAATAGATATAGAGATGAGTGCTGACAAGAAAATCTTAAAATCTCTTTCCCGGATAGTTCATCCTGATAAAGGGAAAGACATTGTTGCCCTGGGGATGGTATCAAAAATCGAACAGGGGAAGGACGGAATATCGATCACCCTGACACCTGAAAAATCAAACGACCCGTTTATCTCCTCAATTAAAAGTACAATAGTTAAAATCCTGAAAGAGGACCTCGGCCCCGATACCGTTATACAGGAAATAAAGGTGGAGCCCCGGATTGTTGTGGGAAAATATAAAGAGAAAGAAAGAGATATACTTCCGGGTGTTACCAATATCATCGCTGTGTCATCCGGCAAGGGGGGGGTAGGTAAGACAACCGTTGCTGTCAACCTGGCCATAGCGCTGGCACGCAAAGGATATGATGTGGGACTGCTGGATGCAGATGTATTCGGACCGTCGGTCCCAAAGATGTTCAATGAGGAAGATTACCGTCCCGAAGTAAAAAGGGAGAACAACATCGATCTTATAGTGCCAATGCTTAAACATGGTGTTAAGGTTCTGTCGACAGGCTTTTTTGTCGATCCTTCAGACGCGGTGATCTGGAGAGGGCCGATGGCTTCCAACTTCCTTAAGCAGCTCATCACACAGGGCGAGTGGGGTAAGCTTGACTATCTCCTTGTAGACCTGCCCCCCGGAACAAGCGACATCCATCTTACTCTTGTACAGGAAGTGCCTGTAACAGGAGCAATAGTGATAACCACACCTCAGAACGTTGCACTGGCAGATGCCTTAAAGGGAATTTCAATGTTCAGAAGCGATAAAATAGATGTACCTGTTATTGGTCTTGTGGAAAATATGTCATGGTTCACACCGGCTGAACTTCCTTCAAACAGATATTATATCTTCGGTAAAGACGGGGGCCTTAACCTTGCACAGAAAATGAATGTTCCCCTGCTGGGACAGATCCCTCTTGTTCAGAGTATCTGTGAAGGAAGTGACAACGGAACACCTGTTGCACTGGAAGATTCAATAACAGGAAATGCCTTTATGGACCTGGCAACCGAAATGGTAGCAAAGACAGATCAACGCAACAGGGATTTGAGACCAACAACCAAAGTTGAATTATCATAGTTAAAAGAAAGATTATGACAACAGACACTGCCAATATAAGGGAACGTGTCGCCCGGGCCCTGGAAAGGGTAAGACCCTATTTGCAGTCCGACGGAGGCGATATCGATCTTGTTGATGTAACGGATGATATGACCGTAAAGGTAAAACTTACCGGTGCTTGTTACGGATGCCCTTTCAGTATGCAGACTCTGAAAGCAGGCGTGGAACAGGCAATAATGAAGGAAGTACCGGAAATAAGAAGAGTTATATCAACCTGAGGAAGAAGTTCCCTCCATTTTTATTTACCTTTGGAATACTATACACAACTTTAGTCAGTTATAGTATTAAAAGTCAGTTTTTGGCTTCAGGAAATACATTATATAGGTATCTGGTGATATTTGTGTTACCACTCCTGGTAACAAATTGTTCGGTTGAAAAAAACACGGATGCAAGTCGCTTTTATAATAGCATGACTGCAAAATACAACATCTATTTTAATGGATATGAGAGTTTTAAGGATGGACTGGCAAAGATAGACAACCGTTACCAGGACGATTATGCTGAAATTCTTAAAGTTTTTGAGTACAGCGATCCTGCTACCGCATCATACTGTTCATCAGACATGGAAAGGGCAATTCAGAAAGCATCCAAACTTATATCCCTGAAATCGATAACCGCAAAACCGGAAATAAAAGCCAAACATGAACTGACGGAAAAAGAAAAAGAGCTTCTCGACAGGAAGGAATATAATGAATGGGTTGACGACAGTTATCTTCTTATAGGAGAAGCCCGCTTTTACAAACATGAGTTTGATGAGGCCCGGGATGTTTTCAGCTATTGTACTATAAATGCCAACGATCCTGCCATAAAGAAAGAAGCTACAATATGGCTTGCAAGGATAGACAACGAGACCGGCAATTATCCGGAAGCCATGAGTCTGCTCAACAGCCTGAAAATATCCGATAATGATACCAGGTCTCTTAAGGCAATGTATTTTACTACCGTTGCCGATATGTATGTAAAACAAAAAGAGTATTCCGAGGCAATCGATCCGCTTGGCAAAGCACTTGATCTTATAAAAGGTAAAAGAAACAGGTACAGGTTGACATACCTGCTTGCCCAGCTTTATGAGCAGGACGGGAACGGAGCAAAAGCAACACAGCTTTACCGGGAAGTTGTAAAAATGAATCCCCCTTACGATGTTGAGTTTAATGCCAGGATAAACATCGCCGGTGTTTTTGACGTTAACTCAGGTAATCCCGACCAGATTGGGAAAGAACTTGAAAAAATGCTCAGGAACCCGAAGAACAAGGATTTCCAGGACCAGATCTATTACGCATTGGGGAACCTCTCACTGAAAGAAGGGAAAAAAGATGAAGCCCTGGCCTACTACAGGAAATCCGCAGCTGCCGCATCACAGAATTTAAATCAGAAAGGCAGGGCATATCTTGCTTTGGCCACATATTACTATGATATCCCTGATTATATGAGGGCAGGGAAATATTATGACAGTACTGTATATTTCCTCGATCAGAAGTATCCCGATTACAAGGCATTGAAGGCAAGGTCACAAAATCTTAACGCTTTGGTCCCCCAGCTTGAAATCATCCAGAGAGAGGATAGCCTGCAAAGGATTGCAAAAATGCCGGAAGCAGAAAGGAACAACTTTATTGCCGCAATAATAGAAAAGGTTAAAAAAGCCGAGAGTGAAGGTAATGCATCCGGCTATGCCGACAGGTACAACCTGGGCCAGTATTATGAAAATGAGAGACGCTTCCAGGGAAATATCAACCAGGAAGGAAAATGGTATTTTTATAATCAGACAGCTCTCACTTTCGGACGGACGGAATTCCGCAGAAGATGGGGAGACAGGAAACTGGAAGATAACTGGAGGCGTTCAAACAAAACCAGGATTACTGCCTTACAAACCACTGCCATCCCTCCTGAAGGAGCCAACCCGTCGACTGATTCCACGACAGCACTGATGAATAACAAAAATCCGGAATTCTACCTTCAGAACCTGCCACTTTCGGACTCACTTATAGCACAGTCTGATGAACTAATTGCAACAGCACTGATGAATGCCGGTAAAGCCTACGATGAGAAATTAAATGATCCCGGGAAAGCTGCTGAAGAATGGGAATCACTGATAAGCCGGTTTCCTGCGAGCTATCTTGTGCCTGAAGCTCTTTATAACCTCTATAACCTTTTAAAGACATCCGATGTCAATAAGGCCGAGATATACAGGCAGAAATTGCTCGGGAAATATCCCGATAGCGAATATGCACGGATTCTTTCCGATCCTGCCTACTATGAGAAGAAAATGGAAGGTATTAAGAGGAATGAACTTCTCTACGAGGATGCTTACAGTGCCTTTAACAATGAGGATTTCGACAAGGCCCTGTCAATTTGCGACAGTGCACTGGCAGTCAATTCCCAAAATGAACTCGCCCCTAAATTCATGCTTCTTCATGCTCTTTCAACTGCCAGGGTAAGTGATGAAAGAACTTTCAGGCAGGAACTGAACGCCATCATCAGGCAATGGCCCGGAACAGAAGAAAGTAAAAGAGCTGCCGGCCTGATAGCATACCTTAACCGGAAAACTCCGGAGCTTAAAGTTGAAGAAGACAAACAGATAGCCGCTGAGATTTATACAGCTGATACAACATCAATCCAGAGATTTGTTCTTATCATCAACGATCCTGCTTTCAATATAAATCAGGCAACCTTTGACGTGATAAGCTATAATATTGACAACTTTACCAATAATAATTATAAGACCGAGGGTACCCTGATCGACAACAAGTATATAATGATTACCGTATCCGGTTTCAAAAATTTCACTTCAGCAATGAATTATTACAGGGCCTTCGATGAATCAAAACCTGTCAGAAATCAGAAAGGGGCACCCATGATGTCGTTTATTATAGGGGAGAAAAACCTCAGAGTCCTGAATGATGATAAGAACCCCGGGCGATACAGGTTGTTTTTTAAAGAAAATTATCTCAAATGAGAAAGATAAGAATATTGTGGACCGATGATGAGATTGAAGCTCTTAAACCTCATATATTCTTTCTTGAGGAAAAAGGATATGAGATTGACACATGCTCCAACGGGAATGATACCCTCGATCTTGTCAGGCAAAACTGGTACGACCTGATTTTCCTTGATGAAAACATGCCGGGATTAAGCGGAATAGAAACCCTCAGGCAAATTAAAGAGATCAGGACCGATATTCCTGTGGTAATGGTTACCAAGAGCGAGGAAGAGAATATTATGGAAGCTGCTATCGGTTCAGAAACTGCTGATTATCTTATCAAACCTGTCAAGCCGAACCAGATCCTTATGGCAATTAAGAAAATACTTGATCAGCGCCGTCTTGTGACAGAGAAAACCACAACAGATTACAGGCAGGACTTCAACCGTATCAGCAGCATGATATCATCAGCTATAACTTTCAGTGACTGGACCGAGTTATACAGGAAAATAGTGTTCTGGGAATCCGAACTTGAAAAATCATCTGATTCAGGAATGGATGAAATTCTGAGGATGCAGGAAAATGAAGCGAATAGCGCTTTCTCCCGTTTTATTATGAACAATTATCTCAAATGGCTTGAACCAGGCACTAAGGATGCTCCGCTGATGTCCCATCACCTGTTCTCAGAAAAGATTTTTCCTAAACTGCATCCTCATAAACCCTTGTTCTTTATTCTCATAGATAACATGAGATTCGATCAATGGAAAACGATAGCTGCTGAACTGACCGGACTTTACAAAATCCTGGAGGAAAATATTTACTGCAGTATTCTTCCCACTGCGACACAATTCAGCAGGAACTCAATTTTTGCCGGGATGATGCCCTCACAGATAGAGAAGACCCTTCCCGACCTGTGGATTAATGAAGATGAAGATGAAGGAAAGAATAATTACGAGGAATTTTTGTTTCAGAATCAGTTAAACAAAAAGGCGCTCAATCACAAATGGTCATATTATAAGATCTCAGGCGGTGCGGAAGGCAAAAGGATTAACGAAAAGATTCATGCCATGCTTGATAACGATATTAATATACTGGTATTCAATTTTGTAGATATGTTATCCCATGCCCGCACAGATGTTGGCCTGATACGTGATCTTGCCAATGACGAACGTGCATACCGCAGCGTCACACGCTCATGGTTTTTGCATTCCTCACTTTTTGAACTTCTGAAGACACTGGCAGAACATCCTGTTAAAGTGGTCTTCAGCACCGACCACGGGACAATAAGGGTTCAGAATCCAGTCAAGGTGGTTGGAGACAGGAAGACATCTTTAAACCTGAGGTATAAAATGGGAAGAAATCTCGATTACGATCCCAAAAAGGTATTTGAGATAATCAACCCGGAAAAAGCATTTTTACCAAAAACCAACATAAGCTCCAGGTACATCTTTGCAACAAACAAGGACTATCTTGTTTATCAGAATAATTTCAACCAGTATGCAACCTATTACAAGGAAACGTTCCAGCATGGAGGTATTTCTATGCAGGAGATGCTGCTACCCATAGCCACACTTGAACCGGTTTAAAACTGATATCTGAACCGATGGAAATTTTAATAAAAGACAAGAGGCATCTCCATTCAGCAGTGAAAAAATTAATGGAGTATTGCAGCGGCAGCAGGATATTTGCTTTCTATGGTCCGATGGGTTCCGGTAAAACCACTATTATAAAGGCTATCTGTGAAGCTATGGAGGCAGAGGATATTGTCAGCAGCCCAACATTCACGCTGGTCAATGAATACCGGACAAAAGACGGAAAATCGCTTTACCACATAGATTTTTACAGGATTCGTAAAACAGAAGAATTATTTGATTTCGGTATCGAAGAGTATCTTTACAGCGATTCTTATTGTTTCATGGAATGGCCGGAGCTGGCAGAGAATATACTTCCCCCCGGAACAGTCCGTATCAGGATCTCTGTTGGTGATGATGAGTCTCGCATCCTTTCTTTGTCATAATATTTTCTATTTTGCACAGAGTTGCAAATTACTTACCTTTGAGAAAATAATCCTGAACCAATCATGAACGATAAAGGTAAGAGCGGAAATGTCCCATTTGGCAACACTGCTTTTATGCCGAAGGAAGAACTTCTGGAAACTGCAGTAAAAAACAGGAAAATAACCGTTGGAATCCCGTGTGACCGTAAAGATGATGAAAAGAGGGTGGCTCTGACACCAGAAGCCGTAAACCTGCTTGTTGAAGACGGTAACGAAGTAATCGTTCAGAAAGGAACAGGACTGGGGGCCAATTATACCGATAAGGATTACAGTGAAAACGGGGCGATAATAAGCGATTCAGCTTCAAGAGTATTTAGTTCTGATGTTGTGATCAAGGTTGCCCCTTTCTCTGAAAAGGAAGCAGATTATCTTAGCGGGAACCAGGTAGTCATATCATATCTGAATGTCCTGAAACTCAGTGAAGAGACACTGGCTAAAATGATCAGGAAAAAGGTCACGGCAATAGCCTTCGAAAAGTTACGTGATGTGAACGGGGAATTCCCTGTTGTTGAATCAATGAGCGAAATTGCCGGTATAACTTCCCTTCTTATTGCCTCGGAATATCTCAGCAACTTGCACGGCGGTAAAGGAGTTATGCTCGGCGGTATAACAGGTGTAACACCTACGGAAGTCGTCATCCTCGGGGCCAATACTGCAGGTGAAAGTGCTGCCAGGGCTGCCATAGGTCTTGGTTCAACGGTCAAGATATTTGACAGTTCGCTAAACAGACTGAGGAAGTTTCAAAACCTGCTTGGAAGACGTTTACAGACTTCCGTCTTTCACCCCCAGGTTCTCAGTAAGGCCCTCAAATCGGCTGATGTGCTGATAGGTGCCATAGAACTGGAAGACCTCAGACCATGGTATTATATTACCGAGGATATGGTACGTAACATGAAGAAGGGTTCTGTTATTATTGACCTGAGCATCGACCGCGGTGGTTGTATTGAGACAACCGAATGCCGGGCACTTAAAGACCCTGTTTACGAAAAGTATGGCGTAATTCATTTCTCAGCCTGGAACCTCCCTTCGAGAGTTGCCCGTACAGCTTCCATTGCCTTAAGCAACATCTTCACCCCTCTCCTTCAAAACCTGGCTGACTCAGGTGGCATCACCCAGCTTTTAAAAAATAATCCCGGACTACGAAACGGCGCTTACCTTTATGCAGGTATGCTGACTAATGAAACACTGGGACAAAAATTCGGTATTCTTTCGAAGGATCTGGATCTGCTTCTTACTGCATTCTGAGATTCACTCATATACAAGGGAAAATCTCCCGTTGTTGGTCCCCACCTCTGCATTCCTCCCGATGTAAAAAGACCTGTTATCATTAACATGTCCGGCCGGAAAGCCAAATAAAACAGGATAATGCCTGTCCCTGACCACATCAATGACAGTCTCTTCAATATCTTTCCCCCAGGGTGTCCTGGAATCGGAAATATCATCCATGCCGGCTACAACAAGTGCTGCCAGGCTGTCAAGCTTCCCGGCCAGCCTGAGAGAAACCAGCATCCTGTCTATATGATAATAAGCTTCCCCCGTTTCCTCAATGATAAGTATTTTACCATCGGTGTCAGGATCCGCCGGCGTTCCTGTAAGACCGTAAAGAAGCGAAAGATTGCCTCCTGTCACTTCTCCCCTTACAGGTCCAGGTCTGAAAACCCGGCCATCCCAGTCTATCCTTTTCAGATCTCCGAATAATGCCTCCCTTAAGGTTGTGAATGTAGCTTCTGTTTTTTCTCCGTCACCAAAATGCAGAGGCATATCAGAGTGTATTGATCCCATTCCGATCACCTCATTTAACCAGAGATGAATTACCGTAATATCACTGAAACCCGCAAACCACCTGGGTCTTTCTCTCAAACGCGAAAAATCCACCCTGTCGATTATCCTTGACGCCCCATACCCGCCCCTGGAACACAATACAGCCTTAATGGCAGGATCATCAACAGCTTCCTGGAGATCAGATAACCGTTCCTCATCGCTTCCTGCAAAGGGGCCGTATTTCTTCAATGCATTCCTTCCAACACGTATTTTAAGATCCCATCCGGCAATAATCCGGATTGCATTATCAAGTTTTTGAGCATCAATACTGTATGATGGAGAAACAATTGCGATTTCATCGCCTTCACTCAGAAAATCTGGCTGTATCTTACTTCCGGGTATTGACATAAATAAAGATAAGTACTTAAAATTTAGAGTGCTTAAAGTTACAAATTATTATATTTGTGCAGTTTTTAAAACTGCTTATTATTCATTATCAACACCATGAAGAAATATAAAAGACATCTTATCACTTCTGCTCTCCCATATGCGAACGGACCTATTCATATCGGACACCTGGCCGGTGTATATGTTCCGTCCGACATTTATACAAGATACCTCCGGATGAAGGGAGAAGATGTGATTTCCGTATGCGGATCTGATGAACATGGTGTGCCTATAACCCTTAAAGCCAGAAAGGAAGGTGTTTCTCCACAGGAGATCGTTGACAGGTATCATGCAATAAATAAAAAGGCATTCGAAGATTTTGGAATAGCATTTGACATATATTCCAGGACATCGGGGAAAGTCCATTATGAAACTGCTTCGGAGTTTTTCCGGACACTCTACGACAAAGGAGAATTCACAGAGAAGACCTCAGAACAGTATTACGATGAGGAAGCAGACTGCTTCCTTGCCGACAGGTATATTACAGGTACCTGTCCCCATTGCGGTAATGAAAATGCTTACGGTGACCAGTGTGAGAAATGCGGTACATCGCTGAGCCCCACAGAACTTATAAATCCCCACTCAATGGTGAGCGGGAGCAAACCTGTTTTGAAGAAGACATTACACTGGTACCTGCCTCTCGACAAATATGAACCATGGCTCAAACAATGGATCCTCGAAGACCACAGGGAATGGAAAACCAATGTATACGGACAGTGTAAGTCATGGCTGGACCAGGGTCTGCAGCCAAGAGCAGTAAGCCGCGATCTTGACTGGGGAGTACCTGTTCCGGTCGAAGGAGCAAAAGGTAAGGTTCTGTATGTATGGTTCGATGCCCCTATTGGCTATATATCGGCAACAAAGGAACTTACACCCTACTGGGAGAAATACTGGAAAGATAAGGATACGCGGATGGTACACTTTATTGGGAAAGACAATATCGTTTTTCACTGTATTATTTTTCCCTCCATGCTGAAAGCTGAGGGTAGCTTTATCCTCCCCGACAATGTACCTGCAAACGAGTTCCTCAACCTCGAGAATGACAAGATATCCACTTCCAGGAACTGGGCGGTATGGCTGCATGAGTACCTCGAGGAATTTCCGGGAAAACAGGACGTACTAAGGTATTCATTATGCGCCAGTGCTCCGGAGGCAAAGGATAACGATTTCACCTGGAAGGATTTCCAGGCAAGGAATAATAATGAACTGGTGGCAATCCTTGGAAACTTTGTTCACAGGGCACTTGTTCTTACAAATAAATATTACGATGGCCGGGTACCGGAAAGAGGAGAAACTGATGAAAACGACGAGGCAACCCTGAATGAGATAGCACAATTAAGGGAAAATGTAGAGACAAGCCTCGAAGCCTTCAGGTTCAGGGAGGCTCTTAAGGAAGCCATGAATCTTGCAAGGCTCGGTAATAAGTATCTTGCCGATGCCGAACCGTGGAAAGTTATCACGACCGACCCGGAAAGGGTAAAGACAATCATGAACATTGCCCTGCAGATAACAGCCAACCTTACAATTATCTGTGAGCCATTTCTGCCCTTCTCAATGGAAAAACTGTGTGCCATGATCAACTTCCGGGAGATGAGCTGGGAAAATGCAGGAAGAACAGACCTGCTTGCTCCCGGACATGTTATCAATAAGGCCGAATTGCTTTTTGAAAAGATCGAAGATGAGGTTATAACGAAACAGGTCAACAAGCTTCTTGAAACAAAAAAGACCAATGAGACTTCATCCCCCAAAGCGGCTCCTGCAAAAGAAATGATAAACTTTGATCTGTTTTCAAAAATTGATATCAGGACTGCTACAATACTTGAAGCCGAAAAGGTACCAAAAACGACCAAACTGCTGAAGCTTACAATAGATACAGGAATAGATGTACGTACAATAGTATCAGGAATTGCAGAATATTACGAGCCAGCATCAATTATTGGACGTCAGATCTCGATAATAGCTAACCTGGAGCCCCGCAAGATAAAAGGTGTAGAGTCGAAAGGGATGATACTGATGGCTGAAGATAACGACGGAAAGCTGGTTATGGTTATACCTGCCGATAAGGTCAGTAACGGCAGCATGATAAAATAGACTTTAGCCATGCAATAAATCATGCATTGCCATAAATAGATCAACTCATCAGTAACGGGTAATTATTTTTTTCTTGAGATCCACGTTCCGGGGAATTTCTTTGCAATGCTGTCTTTCCTGTGCACAGCTGCCTCCCGGTCAGCGCAACTCATGGCGCACACCCTGTAGAAACCGTTGGAAGCATGTATAATTTCCGGATCAAATCCTTCATTCTTCAGTATGTTAACCTGTGTAACTGCATTATCTTCCGATCTGAAGCTTCCTGTGATAATAAAATACCCTGGTGTTGTGGCATTATTTACCACTTTGGCCGGTGCAGGCTCTGAGGCAGTAACCGGAGGTGCTTCCTCAATTTCTGTCTTGTTGTTAACTTCCGGTGGAACCGTTGCAACTGGAGTATTTTCATCAACGGCCTTCTTATTATGTTCAAACTCCTTTGTAACAAGTGGATTCAAATCAGAGGTCTGTACCTTCGACTTGAAAAGGTCTGTTTTAAGCGGTACTGCCAGCACAACTGAAAGAAGAGGAATAATTATGGCAGCACGCCACAGTAGTTTCCTGCGAAATGCCTGCTTTGCAGGATCAGGATTTGTATGACGGATAATACTTTTACGGACATCATAGCCATCAAGAGGCATACACTTAAAGGATTCGAGACCATAGGAATCCAGAAGATAATTGACAGTACTGTCAGGCTCAAACTGAATATTACCTTCCTGGTTATTAACGAAACTGCCTATCTTATCAAAGCTTACCTTTTCTCCTTTTTCAAGTTTCTTCCTGACACCAGCAACAAATTCATCAACCAGGTTCCTGGCATCACCATAACCTATCCCCGAAGTATCCGAAATCTTACCAACAAGAAGTCCGTCATTATGATTCAGGTTACGGTTAAAAGATATCTGCTTAACAGGTGGATAAAAAGTCCCTGCGGCCCTGTCAATCTGTGCAGGGGTATAATTTCCGATAAACCCTCCGAAGCCGGGTACAATAACACAATCGTGCCCGAACAATAATTCCCTTATAAAAGCAGTGATATCCAATTTCAACTTAATTTCGTGTCTTACAAATTTAGAAAAAATTTCGTTACCCCGGCCATTTTCATAACAGATGAAATACTTTTTTTGCACCTGAAATACCCGGCGGAAAATTTATCTTTTGTGCTTCTCAAAACCTCCATAAAGTTAATGGGTAAACAGCTATGTCTGTTAAAAATACTATCTTCGTAAATCCAAATGATAATAACCTATGAGAGAGATTCAAATGGCAGATCTGAGGACCCAGTATGAAAGACTGAGCTCTGAAATCAATTCTGCCATCATGTCGGTGCTGGAATCAACCGCCTTCATCAAGGGCCCGGAAGTAGGGCTTTTTGAAGAGGAATTACGTGATTATATGGCAGTAAAACATGTCGTTTCGTGTGCAAACGGAACTGATGCGCTTTACCTCTCCATGGTAGCACTCGGATTAAAACCCGGAGACGAGGTTATTACAACAAATTTTACTTTTATTGCAACCGTAGAGGTTGTTGCACTCCTGGGGCTGAAACCTGTCCTTGTGGATCCCGGGCCTGATACCTTCAATATATCACCGGAAAATGTCAGGAAGGCTATTACACCGAGAACCAGGGCTGTAGTCCCTGTTCACCTGTTTGGTCAGTGTTCCGATATGGAAGGCCTGACCGCTCTTGCCAGGGAGTATAACCTATTCATTATTGAAGATGCGGCACAGGCCACCGGCACCGATTATTTATACAGTGATGGAAGATCAGCCAGAGCAGGAACAATAGGAGATATCGGAACAACTTCGTTCTTTCCCTCAAAGAACCTGGGATGTTATGGTGATGGCGGCGCTGTCTATACAAACAATGAAGAATATGCCAGGAAGATAAGAAGCATTGCAAACCACGGTATGAAAGTTAGATATCATTATGATGATATCGGTATCAATTCAAGGCTTGATACATTACAGGCCGCAATACTCAGGATCAAATTGAAATATCTCTCTCAGTTCAACAGGGCAAGGCAGCAGGTGGCTGATTATTATGATAAAGCACTTGACGGATGCAAATCTGTCATTACACCTGTAAGGTCAGAGTATTCATCTCATATATTCCACCAGTATACCCTTAAGGTAAAAGACGGTCATAGAGATAACCTCAGGAAGTACCTGGCATCAGCAGGCATCCCTTCCATGGTATACTACCCGGAGCCACTGCATATGCAGGAAGCATACAGGTACCTTGGATACAGTGAAAATGCCTTCCCGGTAACCACAGAGTTATGCAGTGAGGTTCTCTCCTTACCCGTCCATACCGAGATGGATCAGGAACAACTTGAATATATTACACAAAAAGTATTGGAATACTTCGATTGAATATTTTATGGATAAAGGATATTTTGCACATGAGACAGCCGTAATTGATGAAGGTTGTAAGATAGGAAAAGGCACCAAAATATGGCACTTCAGCCATATCATGCCACGTTCTGAAATAGGGGAAAATTGTAACCTGGGCCAGAATGTCGTAATATCGCCCGATGTCAGGCTGGGTAATAATGTCAAAGTCCAGAATAATGTATCTGTTTATACGGGCGTCATCTGTGAAGATGATGTTTTCCTGGGACCATCGATGGTATTTACAAATGTGATAAATCCCCGAAGTGCCATAATACGCAGGGATCAGTATATGAAGACCCTCGTGGAAAAGGGGGCTTCCATCGGAGCCAATGCAACCATCATTTGCGGTAACACTATTGGCAGGTATTCTTTTGTAGGTGCCGGCGCGGTTGTTACAGGAGAGGTAAAACCCTATGCACTGGTTTTGGGGAACCCTGCCCGTCAGAAAGGATGGATAAGTGAATTCGGGCACAGGTTGAATTTCAACGAAGAAGGCATAGCCATTTGTCCTGAAAGCAACGAGAGATACCGTCTTGAGGAGGGTATGGTTTCTAAAATATTTTAGTACTTTTATGCTCCTAATAATACAATTTCAATGGCAGTAAATCAGAAGAATTTCGGAATTATAGGTGTTGCAGGGTATATTGCTGTCAGGCATCTTAATGCAATAAAGGAAACGGGGAATAATCTGCTGGCCAGCCTCGACAAATTTGATAGTGTGGGAATCATAGACAGTTATTTTCCTGAAAGTGATTTCTTTGTAGAGTTTGAAAGATTCGACAGGCATTTTGATAAACTGAAAAGGACCGGTACCAAAATAGACTATGTAAGTATCTGTTCGCCAAACTACCTGCATGATTCACATATCAGATTCGCCTTGAGACACCAGGCCGACGCTATTTGTGAAAAGCCCATCGTACTGAATCCGTGGAATGTAGATGCCTTGCAGAAGATTGAGTCCGAAACGGGAAGGCATATTAATACTGTTCTTCAATTGAGACTGCATGATAAGCTTCAGGAACTAAAAAAGAAAATTGACTCAGGTCCAAAGGATAAAATGTATGATATCGACCTTTCTTACATAACCAGCCGGGGCAACTGGTATAACTTCTCCTGGAAAGGAGATGTGCAGAAATCAGGTGGTGTTGCAACAAATATAGGTATCCATTTTTTCGATATGCTAAGCTGGATATTTGGAGACGTGAAAAAGATCGTTGTTCACATAAGCCGGCATAACAAGGTTGCAGGATATCTTGAACTGGAAAAAGCAAGGGTCAGATGGTTTCTCAGCATAGATTATAATGACATCCCTGCCGAAGTTAGAGTGTCCGGAAAAAGAACTTACAGGTCCATTACCGTCGACGGGGAAGAGATTGAGTTCAGCGAAGGCTTTACTGACCTTCATACACTGACATACAGGGAAATCCTGGCAGGCAAAGGTTTTGGTTTAAATGAAGCCCGTCAGTCAGTTGAAACTGCCTATGTGATAAGGAATGCCACTCCGGCCGGACTTACAGGCGATTACCATCCAATTTTAAAATCAATTCAATAGAATAAATATGTATGATAAACTAGTAAATAAAGAGACAAAGCTGTCTGTCATTGGTTTGGGCTATGTCGGCCTGCCTATTGCACTTGAGTTTGCAAAACGGATAAAGGTTGTCGGCTTCGACATAAAGCCAGACAGGGTTGAACTTATGAAAAAGGGTATTGATCCCAGTAATGAACTGGAAGGTGAGGCCTTTCAGGGTACTGATATCCTTTATACCAGTAATCCTGAAGATCTGCGCTCTGCATCATTTCACATCATAGCTGTACCAACCCCGACAAACAGGAACAATCTTCCGGACCTTGGACCTGTCCTCGGAGCATCGGAGACAGTAGGTAAGATACTGAAGAAAGGTGACTATGTTGTTTACGAATCAACTGTTTACCCGGGATGTACAGAAGATGACTGCATCCCTGTTCTTGAAAGATACTCCGGATTGAAGTGCGGAACAGATTTCAAGGTTGGCTTCTCTCCGGAAAGGATAAATCCGGGAGATAAAAATCATACACTTACAAAAATTGTAAAGGTAACGAGTGGTTGCGATCCCGATTCATCTGAGGAAATAGCCCGTACTTATGAACTAATAATTGAAGCAGGTGTGTTCAGGGCCAGTTCCATCAAGGTAGCTGAATCAGCAAAGATCATTGAAAACACCCAGCGCGATATCAATATCGCTTTCATGAATGAACTCTCCATTATATTTAACAGGCTTGGCGTGAACACTTATGAGGTGCTTGAAGCAGCCGGTACCAAATGGAATTTCCTCAGGTTCTACCCTGGCCTGGTTGGAGGACACTGTATAGGTGTTGATCCTTATTACCTTTCCTTTAAAGCCAAATCAATGGGATACCATCCACAGATAATCGACTCCGGAAGGTTTGTCAATGACAGCATGGGACGCTATATCGGAAAACAGACAGTAAAAAAAATGATAGTTGCCGGAAAGGATCTTAAAGCAGTACGTGTCCTTGTTATGGGTATCACCTTTAAAGAAGATGTAACCGATATAAGAAACTCCAAAGTGGCTGATGTGATTGATGAACTTGATGATTTTGGTATTATAGTTGATGTGATAGATCCGGGAGCCGGGAAACACGAGGTCAAGGAAGAATATGGCATTGATCTGAAAGACAAACCGGAAGGGAAATATGATGCCATAATACTTGCTGTCAGCCATAATGAATATATGAAACTGGATGAATCATATTTTAGTTCATTGCTCGGTAAAAATGGTATTATTGTCGATGTAAAAGGAATATTAAGAGGCAAAATCAAAAATCATACTTACTGGAGCCTGTAAATGAGAAAGAAGATCCTGGTAACCGGAGGTACGGGGTATATTGGTTCACATACCGCTGTTGAACTCATAGAAGACGGCTTTGATATTGTGATCATTGATAATCTTCATAATTCCGAAGCCGAAGTAGCAGACCGCATCCACATGATCACAGGAGTAAGGCCGGAACTTGAAGTCTTCGACCTTTGCGATAAAGACAGGCTTGACACATTCTTCAGGAAAAACCGGGATATATCATCAATCGTCCATTTTGCAGCTTTTAAGGCAGTGGGGGAATCGGTGAACAAACCTCTCGAATATTACCGGAATAATTTAGTGTCCCTTATGAACCTTCTGGAAGCCATGAAAGAATATGGTATCCCGGATTTTGTGTTCTCTTCTTCGTGCACTGTCTATGGTCAGCCCGAAAAACTGCCCGTAACTGAAAAGAGCCCTTTACAACCTGCTGCGTCTCCCTATGGTAACACAAAACAGGTAGGAGAAGCTATTATCAGAGACACAACAATATCCGATAACAATATCAGGGCAATATCATTGCGTTATTTTAACCCCATTGGTGCTCATCCATCAGCGCTGATAGGCGAGCTCCCCCGCGGTGTTCCTGAAAACCTTGTCCCCTTTATTACTCAAACTGCAATTGGACTGAGGGATGAACTGAAGGTTTTCGGTGATGATTATAATACACCCGACGGCTCATGCATCAGGGATTATCTTCATGTTGTTGACCTGGCCAGGGCACATGTGGTGGCTGTTAAACGCCTCATGGGGAATAAGAACAGGAATAACTACGAAGTTTTTAACCTGGGCACCGGAAAAGGAGTATCTGTTCTCGAGGCAATAGACTCATTCGAACGGGTTTCAGGAATAAGCCTTAAATACAGTATTACCGGCAGAAGACCGGGAGATATCGAAAAGATATGGGCAGATCCTTCTTATGCAAACGATGAACTCGGCTGGAGAACGCTCAGCTCGCTTGACGACGCTATGAAAACGGCCTGGGAATGGGAAAAACAAATACGGAAATCACAATGAAGACAGAGAAAAGAATTCTTATAACCGGCGGTGCGGGTTTTATTGGCTCACATGTGGTAAGAAGGTTCGTTAACAGGTATAGCAACTATCTTATTGTGAATGCGGACAAGCTTACCTATGCCGGTAACCTGGAAAACCTGAAAGATATTGAATCAATGCCAAACTACAGGTTCGAAAAAGCAGATATTGTTCAGAAACAGGATATCTCTGCTCTTTTTGAAAAATACAGGTTTGACGGTATAATACATCTTGCAGCAGAATCGCATGTTGACCGTTCCATTACCGGACCGGATGAGTTTGTCATGACCAATATCGTAGGTACTGTCAATCTTCTTAATGCAGCACGGACAAGCTGGAAAGATTATTACAAAAACAAGCTCTTTTACCATGTCTCCACCGATGAAGTATACGGATCCCTGGGCAGCGATGGCTTTTTTACAGAAGAGACTGCCTATGATCCCAAAAGTCCGTATTCAGCATCAAAAGCCAGTTCGGACCATATGGTGAGAGCTTATAACCATACCTATGGCCTGCCGGTCATTATATCCAACTGTTCAAATAATTACGGACCAAACCAGTTTCCGGAAAAACTTATACCTCTGGTAATTAACAACATAAAGCACAGGAAACCAATTCCTGTTTACGGGAAGGGAGAAAACATTCGCGACTGGCTGTATGTGAAAGACCATGCAACTGCAATCGACCTGATCTATCATCAGGGGAAAGAAGGAGAAACCTACAATATTGGAGGTAACAATGAATGGAAAAACATCGACCTTGTGATGCTTCTCTGTACTATTATGGATAAAAAACTTGGCCGTGAGCCGGGTACTTCCGAAAAGCTTATAACCTACGTAACAGACAGACCGGGCCATGACCTGCGCTATGCAATCGATTCATCGAAGCTGCAGGAAGAGCTGGGATGGTCG
>Ga0315535_1001079_pt1 | contig 18598 bp, 15 predicted proteins | sample SalMarSW160220MG_2_FD_203092 | JGI IMG/M metagenome (GOLD analysis project Ga0315535, IMG submission 203092) | Salt marsh sediment microbial communities from the Plum Island Ecosystem LTER, Massachusetts, United States - Salt Marsh Sediment SW1602-20 ... | reverse complement strand
GAACAAAAAAATAAACAGTATAAAGAGAATTCTTTTCATTTTCATTTGTCTATTTTATAAATGTCACTTTTATAGTTTTAACTTCAATAATAGGTGCCAAAAATACTCTTAAAAAGGATATTTATTGTCTTAATCTTCCACAAGAACTGTAAATTGAGCTAAATATCATATATAATTATGATAAGTATCAATTTGCTGAAATATTTGTTGGTTCTCAGCTGGCAAATTCATAATTTAAGGAATTCAGAGTATCCTGGTAATGATTAATGGTCATTTATTGACATTATGCTGATACTCATGAAAACTTATAACCCGGTATTTTTCTCATTCTAAGGTTCAGAGGAGTGATCTCAAGGTATTCATCATCTTTGATCTGTTCCATTGACTCCTCCAGTGAAAACTTTATTTTCGGTACAATTTTAAGACCTTCATCAGATCCTGAAGCTCTCATATTGGTCAATTTCTTGCCTTTAACCACGTTAATCTCCAGGTCGCCTGGTCTTGTATACTCTCCTATCACCTGGCCCCTGTAAACATAGTCACCCGGGTCTATAAAAAACCTTCCTCTGTCCTGCAACCTGTCAAGTGCATATCCTGTAGCCATACCTTCATCCAGGGAGATCAGTGATCCGTTCTGCCTGGGGATAAGATCATCTCCTTTGTACCTGCCATATGCCCTGAACCTGTGATGCATTACTGCTTCACCCGATGTGGCGGTAAGCATGTTATTCCTGAGTCCGATAATACCGCGGGAAGGAATATCGAATTCGAGATGCATAAGATCTCCACGGGGCTCAATCACTGTCATCTCACCTTTCCGCTGTGTTGCCAGCTCAATAGCCTTTCCGGATATATCAGCCGGAACATCAATCGTAAGAGTCTCATATGGCTCTGATTTAATGCCTTTTATGTCTTTTATAATAACCTTTGGTTTACCTACCTGGAATTCATAACCTTCGCGACGCATTGTCTCTATTAGTATGGAAAGATGCAGTATTCCCCGACCGTACACATTGAAGGTGTCTTCTGAATTTGTCTCCTCCACCCTTAGGGCAAGGTTTTTCTCCGTCTCAATAAATAATCTGGAACGCAGATGCCGGGAGGTGACAAATTTACCTTCTTTGCCAAATAACGGTGAATTATTTATTGTAAAGATCATGCTCATGGTAGGTTCATCAACCTCGATCCGTTTAAGTGCCTCCGGTTGAAGAAGGTCAGCCAGGGTATCACCTATCTCAAAATCCTCAAGACCTATCACAGCACAAAGATCACCGCATCTTACCCTGTCGGTCTTTATACGGCCGAGACCTTCAAAAACATATAATTCCTTGACCTTTACTTTTTTTACATGTCCGTCTCTTTTGCAGAGTGTATAATCTTCACCGGTAATGATATCTCCCCTGAAAACCCTGCCTATGGCTATCCTGCCAACATAGCTGGAATAATCGAGAGAGGCAACCTGCATCTGTGCTGTTCCCGCCACATACGGGGGTTCAGGTATTACCCTCAGTATTACATCAAGAAGATACCGTATGTCTGAGGACGGTTTTCTCCAGTCGGCACTCATCCAGCCCTGTTTCGACGATCCGAAAACAGTCTCAAAATCAAGCTGATCGTCAGATGCATCAAGGTTATACATAAGTTCGAAAATATCCTGCTGGACCTCATCAGGCCTGCAATTCTCCTTATCAACCTTATTCACCACTACAATTGGTTTAAGGCCCAGCGATATGGCCTTTCCCAGTACAAACCTTGTCTGGGGCATTGGTCCCTCCAGCGCATCAACAAGTAACAATACGCCATCAGCCATCTTAAGAACCCTTTCAACCTCCCCTCCAAAATCGGCATGGCCCGGGGTATCAATGATATTAATTTTGACACCATTGTAATTTACTGAGACATTTTTGGATATTATGGTAATTCCTCTTTCTCTCTCAAGATCATTATTGTCAAGAATAAGTTCCCCTGCATCCTTCCTCTGGTCAAGTACCTTACATTCCTGTATTATGCGGTCCACCAGTGTAGTCTTACCATGATCAACATGTGCAATGATCGCTATGTTTCTTATCAACTGCATATAAATAAATTAGACCGCAAAAGTAATATTGTTGACCGGAATAATGATAAAAACTACAGAAATTAATTTATGATAAAAAATTCCTATATTTCGGATAAATCATAAAACCACTGATATGAAAAAATTGACCTTCACCATTTTCTTTTTCACACTGGCTCTGCTATCTGCCCAGGGACAATCAGAAAAGAAGCTTGAGGTAGGAATGAAAGCATCCGACTGGACATTCACAGATGCCGATAAAAAACCGTTCACCCTTGAATCATGGCCCGGAAAAGTCCTGCAGATCAATTATGTTGATCCGGATGAATCAGACCTGAATGACGCATTCAACGATGCAGTAAAAAAAGCCACTGATGTTGACAAGACACTTAGTAAGGATCTGTTCAAGGGATTTGGAATTGTCGACTGTAAATCCACATGGAAACCTGATTTCCTTATTAGAATGATTGCCGGTAATAAAGCAAAAAAATATGATACCACCATCCTGTTCGATTATAAGGCAGTCCTGCAGAAGCAATGGGGCCTGCCAAAAAATAATTACACTGTCGTGATTCTTGACAAACACAGGATTTGCAGGGCAATTTATACAGGCAAGATACCCGAGACAGATTATAAAAAAATTGTTGATGAGTTGATTGAGCTTACGAAAGAAGAATAATGGTCTTTGATAAAATACCAAATCTATTGCTGGTTGCCGGTACAGGAACAAATGCAGGAAAGACGTCTGTCATCTGCAGGATCATTGAGCAATATGACTACATGAACATTACTGCAGTGAAGATAACCCCGCATTTCCATGTAACTACACCGGGGCTGGTCCCAATATCCGAAGGTAAGGGATATGCCATTTATGAAGAAACTAACCGTGAAGGAACAAAAGACACCACCCGTATGCTGCGTGCAGGGGCATCAAAGGTATATTTTGCCAAGGTCCGGGATGATCAGCTCCCTGATGTCTTTAACAGAATAATGGAAAAAACAGACCAGGATATACCCGTTATTTGTGAATCATCTGCATTAAGACACTATGTTGAGCCGGGCGTATTCATAATAATGACATCTGACAAGGTAAATAAAAATCTCGATATAAGCAATTTACAGAAATTACCTCACCTGATGCTAAAATATGAAGACATGGATACGATGCCAGAGATACCTGTAAAGTTTGAAAACGGTTCCTGGGTGTCAGAATAATCAACACAGCAATGCCGGTTACCTGGTTTTCCGCAGTATTTCTATAACTTCTCCTCGCTGATATCGGAGATATCGTTACCGAACCTTGCCTTGATCCTTTCCAGGTCATACTTCATGCCGGCCACTGCCTGCATAAGCTGTTTCTCAGGCAGAACGGGATCGGGCAGTTCGCTACTGATATAGTTTACAAATTTCCATATCTCCTTTACCTCATTGACATGGACCCCATAGGGTTCATAAATCGGGTTAAGGGAATATAGGATCAGCTTGCCTTCAGACAGCATATTATTCTCGATTATCTTGAATACAATACCATCATCGAGTGTGAAGATCACATAGGCCTTTCCGCTGATTATCTCACGCCAGTCCTGAAGATATTCCCCTGTAACCCAGGAACCATCGGGTATCGGCAGCATCGAATCGCCCTTAAGCTGAAACGTCCTGTATTTCTTCTTGTCGGAAAGAAAGGGTAAAGAGAATACAGGAAGCTCACCTATATATTCAGGATCGGCATAACCGGTAGCATAACCTGCTTTTGCCTTTTCAGGTACAAGTTCAATATTTTCCCTGTTTCCTGAATCAACTGTTGTTGCAAGAACACGCAGGTTGCTGCCCTTTATATACGCATCATATCCTCTCTCCAGCTCGCCGAGCTGACTCTCCGACAGCCGTGTGATATCAAGCTTAAGCATAGTGTCAATTGAGATATTGAAATACCCTGAAAACCTGATCAGGATATCTATTCCCGGTTGTGCAACACCATTCTCATATCCGCTGAGTGTTGAACGCTTGAGATTCAGGGCAAAAGCCACATCATCCTGTGTTCTGCCCCTCCTTTTTCTTAAAAATTTTATGTTCGAAGCAAAGTACATAATGAAATTTGATTATATTGTAATCATGAGATTGATTAAATTTTAATCAAAAATAAAATTTATTTGTTATATAAGCAAGGAATAGTAAAAAAAGTTTGGAGTACTTAAAGTACTTAGAGTATTTAAAGTTAGGAGATGTAAGGTATGAATTTATCACAGAATTGAAGTGGTGCGAAATACAGGACTCAGAAGCAATACTTAAAGAGGCAAATGAGTTGCTCGCAATCTTTACCTCAATAATAAAAAACCTAAAACTCTAAGTACTCGAAGTACTCGAAGTACTTAAAATACTTGAGTCATAAACTAAATCTTAAAATAATGAACAATAAGGAGTTTAGTAAAGTACTGGAAAAGAGAACAAAAGATTTTGCGATAAGGGTTATCCGGTTATCGGTTCTTATTCCAAATACTATTGAAGGAAAAATCATAAGAAATCAGATGACAAAAGCGGGTACCAGTATTGGGGCTAACTACCGCGAAGCAAACAGGGCAAGAAGCAAAGCCGATTTTAAAAATAAAATCAAAATCTGTGAAAGTGAAGCTAACGAAACCTGCTACTGGCTCGAACTTATCGCTGAATTGAAATGGTGCGAAATACAGGAATCAGAAGCAATGCAAAAAGAAACAAAAGAATTGCTTGCAATTTTTACTTCAATAATCAAAAGCATTAATTAAAACTCCAAAACTCTAAACTCCCAAATTACTCTAAGTACTCGAAATACTTTAAATACTTTAAATACTTTAAATACTTTAAGTACTCTAAGTACTTGAAATACTTTAAGTACTTGAAATACTTAAAACACTTAACAATCTACAATATGCTCCTGTCAGGTAACATAGAAAGACACATCCTCCACCTCGATCTTGATACCTTCTTTGTATCTGTTGAGAGGCTGAAGGACAGCAGGCTCAATGACAGACCTGTTATTATAGGTGGCATGTCGGACCGTGGGGTTGTGTCGAGCTGCAGTTACGAGGCACGCAGGTACGGAGTAAATTCGGCAATGCCAATGAAACTTGCACGGAACATGTGTCCCGATGCCGTTGTGATACGTGGCGACATGGAGCTCTACAGCAACTATTCCAATCTGGTAACAGGTATAATAGCGGAGAAAGCCCCATTATACGAAAAAGCATCGGTTGACGAACATTATATCGACCTTACAGGGATGGACCGTTTTTACGGATGCTACAAATGGTCACATGAGCTGAGAAAGCTTATAATGAAAGAAACAGGATTACCCATATCAGCAGGACTTTCTGTCAATAAAACAGTATCCAAGATAGCAACAGGTGAAGCAAAACCGAATGGTGAAATTGAGGTACAGAAAAATATCATACTGCCTTTTCTCGATCCTCTGTCAATCAGGAAGATCCCCATGATAGGCCATAAAACCTACCAGGTTCTTCGCTCAATGGGAATAGCAACAATATTCACCCTCAGGAATATCCCCGCAGATATGCTTGAAAGGCTGATGGGTAAAAACGGTACGGAGATATGGAAAAGAGCCAACGGGATCGACAATACTCCTGTCATAAGTTATTCTGAACAGAAATCGATAAGTACAGAACATACCTTTGAGAAAGACACTACCGATATGACAAGGCTAAACCAGCTGCTGGCAGGCATGGTTGAAAAGATAGCCTTTGATCTCAGGAAACAGGAAAAGCTCACATCATGTGTAACAGTGAAAATACGATATTCTAACTTCGATACACATACCCTCCAGAAACGGATACCTTATACATCATTTGATCATGTACTGGCAGATGCAGCCAAAGAACTGTTCGGGCGACTGTACCAGCGACGTATGCTTATCAGGCTTATCGGCGTCAGGTTCAGCCACCTGGTCGGAGGGGTACAGCAACTCGATATGTTCGAAGACACTCCCGAAAAAGTAAACCTTTACCTGGCAATGGACAGGATCAGGAAGCGTTACGGGCGAAATGCGGTAAGAAGAGCCTCTGGCGTGATGACTGTCAGTGAAAGGGAAGAAAAGGCCTTAAAACAGCTTGAAAATGCCATCAGAGAGAAAAATCTGATGGAGGAACGGCTGAAACGGGGATACTGGAGGTAAGGTGCCGGATGCTGGGTACTGGGTATGAAATCCCCTCCGGGAGGGCCAGGGGTGGGTATATCAGGTAAATGAGAAATGAGAAATGAGAAATGAGGGACAAAAGGACCGCAAGACCGCCCTGACGCTACGGTCAGGATCTACGCTGCGCTTCGACATGACTGCACGACTGCACGACCGCATGACTGCACGACCGCACGACCCTTTGTGCCTTTGTGCCTTTGAACCATAAAAAATGTATCTGAATTGTCATTCATATTATAGTCTGCGTTACGGCACGATGACCGTTGAACAGCTGGTAAAGGAAGCTGTGAAACATGGTCAAGACACTATTGTGCTGACCGACATCAACAACTCAACCGCTGTTCCTGAATTTGCCGGGGAATGTGCCAGGAACAATATCAGACCTGTGACCGGGATTGAGTTCCGTAACGGAAACGAATTTCTTTATGTCGGTATTGCACGAAACAACCATGGGATGAAGGAGCTGAACGAATTCCTCTCGGAAATAAACTTCAGGGGCAGTCCAATACCTTTCCCCGCACCCCGCTTCTCTGAAGCCTATATCATATATTCCATCGACAGAAGACCCTCCAGAAATCTCTTTGAGAATGAACGCACAGGCATCAGGCCACGGGATGCCGGCAGACTGCTCACCCTCGATGCCTCGTACGACCGCAATACCATGGTAATACTACAGCCTGTCACCTTTGCTGATGCTGAAGATATCACTATACACCGCAACCTCAGAGCTGTCGATAACAATATACTGCTTAGCCACCTGAAAACATCTCAATGTGCCGGTGATGATGAGTTTTTCAGAAAAGCAGGCGAACTGGAAAAGATATTTGCCGGTAACCGGCTTATTGCGGACAATACAAGGAAACTTGCCGGTGACTGTGAACTGCAGTTCGACATTAAAAGCCAGAAAAACAAAAAGATATTTTCTGCCAGCAGGTACGACGACAGGCTCCTACTTGAGAAGCTGGCCTGGGATGGCATGAAATACCGGTATGGCAGCAATAAAACAGCCAGGGAAAGAATAAAACATGAGCTGGAGATCATCGATAAACTGGGATTCTCAGCCTATTTCCTCATAACATGGGACATCGTCAGGTATTCCATGTCCCGGGGATTTTATCATGTCGGTCGAGGAAGCGGAGCAAATTCTGTTATCGCTTATTGCCTGAAAATAACCAATGTTGACCCCATCGACCTGAACCTTTACTTTGAAAGATTCATCAATCCCAGACGAAGCAGTCCTCCCGATTTTGATATCGACTATTCATGGAATGAAAGAGATGAGGTCATTGATTATATCTTCAAGCGATATGGCTACAATCATACAGCCCTGCTTGGCACCATGAGTACCTTCAGGGGCAAATCGATCGTCAGGGAACTGGGCAAGGTACATGGTCTGCCGAAAGAAGAGATCGACTCTGTCATTGAGAACCCGTCTTCCGGAGTAAACAGGAATGAGATAACCGATACAATATTTGCAATAGGACTGAAGATTGCGGATTTTCCGAATATGAGAAGTATTCATGCAGGTGGAATACTGATATCGGAAGAACCTGTTACATGTTATACTGCCCTCGACATGCCGCCTAAAGGATTTCCCACCACTCAGTGGGACATGTATACAGCTGAAGAGATAGGATTTGAAAAGCTTGATATTCTCAGTCAGCGCGGCATTGGTCATATACGGGAGAGTGCCGAGATAATTCTGAAGAACAGGGGTGTCGCTGTTGATGTCCACGCTATCCATAAATTCAAAAATGATGAGAAGGTGAAAAAATACCTGAGGACAGGAGAAACCAAAGGCTGCTTTTATATCGAGAGTCCGGCCATGAGGGGACTGTTAAAGAAGCTAAAATGTGACAACTATCCTACCCTTGTTGCTGCCAGCTCGGTAATTCGTCCGGGTGTGGCACGCTCGGGCATGATGAAGGAGTATATATACAGGTTCCACAATCCCGATAAGTTCAAGTATATTCACCCCGTAATGAAGGAACAGCTTGAAGATACCTATGGCGTTATGGTATACCAGGAGGATGTACTCAAGGTCTGTCACCATTTTGCAGGACTCGACCTGTCCGATGCCGATACACTCAGACGTGCCATGAGTGGCAAATACCGGTCAAAACAGGAGATGCAGCATATCGTCGACAAATTCTTTTCCAACTGCCATGAGAAAGGGTACAATGAAGAGATCACCAGGGAAGTATGGAGGCAGATTGAGTCTTTCGCCGGCTATTCCTTCTCAAAAGCACATTCCGCATCATACGCGGTTGAAAGTTTCCAGAGCCTCTATCTTAAAGCCCATTATCCGCTGGAATTCATGGTTGCCGTTATCAATAACTTCGGAGGCTTTTATAAAACCTGGGTCTATGTCCATGAAGCAAAGAGATACGGAGCCGATATACAACCACCATGCGTGAATAAAAGCACATACATGACAACTATATACAGAGACGTGATATATATCGGGTTCATCCACATACAAAGCCTCGAATCCAAACTGGCACAATCAATTGCCACAATACGCGATCAGGGTGGTCCTTTCCACGGTCTTCATGATTTCATAGACAGGGTCAATCCCGGACTGGAACAGGTAATACTGCTTATCAGGTCAGGAGCATTCCGGTTTACCGGAAAAAACAAGGCAGTACTGCTGTGGGAAGCTCATATGCTGATAAACAAAACGAAACACGAGGAAACACATTCACTTTTCTCAACACCAGTCAGGAATTTTACACTTCCTGCACTGGAAAAGAACAACATTGAAGATGCATACGATGAAATAGAACTGCTGGGATTCCCCGTTTCAATGACATGGTTCGATATGCTTGAAACGCCATTCCGTGGTGATATACTGGCAAAACAGATGACAGAACATACCGGGAAGAAGGTGAGAATGGTCGGACACCTTGTAACAGTGAAATATATTAAAACAGTTAAGAATGACTGGATGAACTTCGGGTGCTTCATTGATTATGAAGGTAACTTTTTTGACTCAACACATTTCTCACAATCACTGAAGAACTGGCCTTTCAAAGGCAGCGGTACGTACCTGATAATGGGAAAGATCGTTGAGGAATTCGGCTTCCCGTCACTCGAGGTTGAAAAAATGGCCAGACTGGCTGTCAGACCAGATACAAGGTACTGAAGGTGCAGGGTAACAGGCGTTAGACATAAAGGGTTTGCGGACGTGCGGTCATGCAGTCTTGCGGTCTTGCGGTCATGCAGTATTGCGGTCGTGGGGTCGTGCGGTCGTGCAGTCTCTAAATCTCTGAATCTTTTTTGCCCATTGCCATATGTCTTTTGCCTTTTGTCTTTTTCCTTACGTCCTCTACCCTATACATTGTCGTATCGTGTGGCTTTAAGGATTCCCTTCAGATTACCTATTTTTCTTATAATACTCTGTAAAACATCATTATTAGGAACCATTATATTAAGTATACCTTCAAATATACCATCATTCATGTTATAGGTAAAGCTCCTCACTGCTGAATTATGATCGGCAATAACATCAGCGATTTTATTTACCATCCCGAGATCTTCCAGTCCTGATATTTTGATAGTGGCAATAAAAGAAGGACTGCTTTTTGATTTGGACCATCTGGCAGCAATAAGCCGGTAAGGATAACGTGCCATAAGATTATGGGCATTAGGGCAACTGGTGCGGTGTATCTTTATTCCTTCCGATATTGTCACGAATCCGAATATGCTGTCACCAAATACCGGGTTGCAACATTTTGCCAGTTTATAATCCAGTCCTTCCACCCTGTCCTCTATAACAAGAAAATCTGAAAACTGTGAATCGAAGGCTTCCCTCGCTTCTTTTGCATCATCCTTATCGGTGACAGTACCTGCAGGTACTGTGTTCTCGGAAGTCTCCTCCCTAAGAATAGCCTCCTTCAGGTGAAGCAGGTCAATCTTCTCGGTTGCAACAAGATAATACAGATCCTGTGAGGTCTTAAGGTTGTACAAAGTCAACAGTTTTTGTACCAGGGAATCACCATATGGTATCTTCCAGTTCTTCAGCCTGCGCATGAGTATCTCCTTCCCTTCAGTAGCAGCCTTGTTTTTTTCTTCGTTAAGTGCCTGTCTGATCTTACTTTTGGCCTTGTTTGTAATCACAAACTGTAGCCAGTCCTGTTTTGGCTTCTGGTTCTTGGAACGAATTATGGACACGTGGTCACCATTGTTGAGGACATATCTTATAGTGACGTTCTTACCATTGACCTTTGCACCGACGCAGGAGGCACCGATATCTGTATGAATATCGAATGCAAAATCAAGAACTGTGGATCCTGCCGGCAGCTGCCGGAGATCTCCCTTAGGTGTAAAAACAAAGACTTCGTCTGTATACAATCCTGACCGTACCTTGTCGAGGAACGAATCATCCTCTTTATCCGATGATTCCAGTATCTCTCTCATTTTAGACAGCCATGTGTCAAGACCTCCTTCCCCTTTTATACCCTTATATTTAAAATGGGCAGCAAGACCTTTTTCCGCTATCTCATCCATCCGTACAGAGCGTATCTGAACTTCCACCCATTTTCCCCTGGGACCAATTACAGTGGTGTGCAACGATTCATAGCCATTCGACTTTGGAACAGAAATCCAGTCGCGCATTCTGCTTGGATTTGGCTGATACAAATCCGTGACAATGGAATAAACCCTCCAGCAATCCGATTTCTCATTCTCCTTTTCACTGTCCAGTATTATCCTTATGGCGAAAAGATCATATACTTCTTCAAATTCAACTCCCTGCTTTTTCATTTTAAGCATAATGGAATGAATTGATTTTGTGCGACTTTTAATAGAAAACTTAAAGCCCTGGTTTAATAGTTTTTCTTTAAGAGGCGCCGAGAATTCGCGTATCAGCCTGTTACGTGATGCCGTTGTCTGCCTGAGACGGTTCTCCACATATTTATATTGCTCAGGTTCCAGGTATTTGACCGACAGGTCCTCCATCTCCGACTTGATATTATAAAACCCCAGCCTGTGAGCCAACGGGGCATACAGGAAATATGTCTCCGAAGAAAGCGGCAGGCGTTGATCCTCAGGTGCAAATTCCAGCTTTCGCATGTATTCAAGCCTTTCCACCAGTTTTATCAGTATGACACGTACATCGTCAGCCAGACTCAGGAGAAGCTTACGGAAGTTCTCAGCCTGGTAGGATGACTGAACAGAATAAATGCTGGAAATACGGGAAAATCCATTCAGTATCTCAACAACCTTTGCACCGAACTCTTTTTCAATTTCACCGGCATTAATACTCAGGTTGTTGTAAGAGTCATGAAGAAGTGCTGTTATAATTGCAGTAATACCCAATCCCATCTCCCCTGCTACTATTCGTGCAACTGAAAGAGCATGAAGTATTTCGGGCTCACCTGTGAAGATAGTCCTGCCATTGCATGCCTCCGCTGCCAGTTCAAGGGCTTTTCTTATCTTAAGGTTATCTTCAGGTTGCACACTGCTGCCTGATGCCCTGAGCAATGCACGATAACCAGATTGTATTTTTTTTGATAGTGAGTCCATCAATTTTCTAACCCTTTATGCGCTCCAAAGATACCGAATCTTCAAAACAGTTGTAAAAAAAATCCCCGGGTTCTTTGGGAATCCCGGGGATCAGAGAATTACAAATTTCTTTTTACCTGAACGAGACTCCCAGTCCTGTTGAGACTACGTTATAATGGGCTCTTGTATAATCAGCATGAATAGTGATAAAGGCAAATTTGACCCTTAAACCAATATTTGCCCTCAATCCTGAGAAGTCTTTTACCTTTAATGCGCTAAATCCTTTCATGACACCTGCATCTTCGTATACAGCCTGTGTTGTGGATATCGCCGGATCTACAGTCGGTAACGGGTAGTTACCGGTCAGTTTAATCTCCGTGGTTGTTTTGGCATACCCCAGCCCTCCGTATACAGTAAGAACAGGAATATTAAGGGAAGCAATAACACCCACATTCATGGCAGATACCGTAGCCTTCATATTCTGATCCTGGAAAGAAGTTGAGGGATTATACTGGGAATAGTTAGTTGGAGCTCCCACTTCAGGTTGAAGATCAATAGGAATATTACCTGTAAGTTTTGTATATCCCCCAAAGAGAGACACATCAAAGGGAAGGAGCTTATTACCCGGCAAATATTGCAGGATACTGTGCATAACTCCTACACCCCAGAGTGATACGTCGCCACTATGAATATTTATTTTAGGTAAATAACGGACTTTCAGCTCTGTTCCGAGAGGTAATCCAATACCGGCCTGTAATGTAGGTACCGGTATGATTTTCCAGTCCGATCCCGGAGGTGTTCTGAATGAAGCCAGGGTAATCCCAGCCTCGGATGCTGTCAGCGTAGGTCCCTCAACATCCGGTCCGGCTACAGTAGAAGCTGTCCCGGTTCCTGTAAGGGTTGTGAGTCCTATCTGCGACACATCGAATGTAGTGGCAGAAGAAGGTACAAAACCGGCGTTGATACCGGCAGTTATATCAAACCCGCCTAATTTATGGGGTTTGGCAGAATTATACCATCCTCCGTTCAACCCGGCACCAAAAGCATTGGTCCATGGTGAAACATAAGCCTTAATATAGGTCAGTCCGTCGGTAGCTCCTGCTCTGAGGAAATCAACATCGTCAAACTGTGAAAAGGCTGTGGATGAAAAAACAAGCAAAGCACAGATAAGGATCCAGGTACGTTTTATAAATCTTTTATTCATCACGGTTAGAATTAGTTCATAAGTATAACATTCACAAATATAAAAAAATGAGTATAACATCCACCTCAGGAAACATGGTAATGTTAATCTTATAACTAATCCCTGACTAATAAGGTTGCTTCGTCACATGAATAAAATGATCTTTTTACTACGGTATCTTCTTGTCAACATTCTCAAGACCCTCAAGTTCTTTAATACCAGTACTTTTTGAGAGATCTGATATATTCTTAAGATCAAAATCACCTTTTATGGATATAAGGGAGTTTCCGTCCGGACCACCCGATATTACAAGTAATTCGGTAATCAGTTTACCTTTCTGTTTGATCAGGAATTTGGTAATGTCCTTTCCACCCTTTACAACCATCAGCTCTTCATAATCCGACATATTCAGCTTTTTGCTGAGTTCTGTATAGAAATTAAGGTTCCTGTTCAGCAGAGAGTCATCTACTGAAAGGATCCTTATAGATTTAAGCCTGTGAATAAGATCATCAGCATCCTTATCATCCGAATCAAGATTGGAAAACATCGAGAACATCCTGCTTGAAATTGTGACAACTGTGAATCCATCCCTTTCGGAATATTTATCAAACATCGCATCCACAGGATTTGATTGTGCCATAACATTTATTGCCAGGCACATTGCAGTGAAAAACAGAATTAACTTTTTCATATCATTGATCATTTTTTATTTATGCTTGCGAGATCAGCCGGGTTGGTGAAGTCAATTGCCTTTCCAAGGTAATCAAGGGTTCTCAGGTTTTTATCCACCATCCTGGTTGTTTTATTGATTGATGTCAAAGACTCTAAACTTCTTTCTGCAACTGCATTCATTCTGCCCACAGGTTCAAGCGATCGTACTCCCTGATTAAGTTGTGACGATACATTCATCAGTATTTTCATGGTTTCCGCATATGCAATTTTAGGATCGGTATAGGTATCACGAGGTTCAGCGCTCCTGCCGTAAATAAAGTAAGAAACCACAAGAACAGCTATCGCTGCAGCGGAGCTCAGGAAGGTTATCATATACTTCTTAAAGGAACCTTTCCTTTCATGCCCATCGGACTTATCGATCCCTTCAAATATTCTCTCCTCTAGGTCAGCAGAAGGTTCCGGTACATCCACAGCACTGTTGTAAAAACTGAAGATATCCGCTTCTGTCTCATAACCCGGCGGAATATCACCCGCCGTAAATAAAGCCCTCAGTAAGTCTTCTTCAGAATCTGTGCTCTCACCGTTATAATACTTTCCGAGAAGCCTGTCTAATTCCTCTTTTTTCATTGTGATACTTATTATATTCCTCCCTGATTATACTCCTGGCTCTTGACAGATTCACTCTCAGGGTATTTATGTTCAGTCCTGTTTTAACTGCAATCTCTTCATATGAGAAGCCTTTTAAATCCCTTAGTGTTACCACTGTTCTGAAATGCAGCGGTAATTTCTCAACTATACTTTGAATGATATCATCGGATTCCTTGTTTTCCAACTGATCATGAGGAGACAAGAATATGTTGTCCGTACTGCCAATATTGGTCATTTCATCCATCACATCAGGTCGTTTTTTCCTCAGGCGGTCGATACAGAAATTCTTTGTCATTGTTGTTGCAAGCGCATCAATGCTGTTAAAACTGTCTAAAGTATCCCTCATCTTCCATAGTTTTATAAATATCTCCTGAACGGCGTCTTCCGCCTCCTCCTTTATCCGGAGGATGCGGAAGGCTATTATATACAACCTGCGGTATAGCTGCCGGATGATATCATCAAACTGGTCGCGCGTCATTTGAATATCTGCAATTACTTCCTTGAATATAAAGATAACTAAAAACAGGATATATAATTGCTAGTTAACTGATACCACATCAGTGCCATGCTTCCTCTTTGCATCTTCAGAGAATTTCTTTGCCTCTTTCAGACTCATATCACCTTTTATCTGAATCAATGCGTTATCTTCACCGCCGACTATCAGAAGGAACTCTTTAAACCTGTTGCCCTCGACCCTGACAAGCATTCTCATATTGTTCTCAGAATCCTTAACACGCATAAATTCCTCGTAATCCTTAAGATCAATATCTTTCATGACCATGTTGTAGAAATTATCAACCTTCAGGCTTTCATCATCCTGGGCAAGTATCCTGATAGTTGTGATCTCTTGAGGCAAAGCGTCATCCCTTTTATCATTATCATCTTCAAAACACCTGGCCAGTTTTAAAAGGTTACCGTTGATGGTAACGGTGGTAAAACCATCTTTACCACCATACTTTTCAAACAAATCGTTAATAGATTTCTGTCCTGATACAATTGTGCCTGAGATAAGCATAATGGCAAATAGTAAAATCTTCTTCATAGCTTTAATTTTTTATTGGTTTCAATTGCATGACGATAAAGTCATCAATTCATTACAAAGAAAATTCTAGTCGCTAATATTCAGCAAGTTACGTCTGTGATAAGAATTATGATTTAACTAGATATTTCAACGGCAGAAAAAGAAAAGATCATTCAAGAGGAGATTCGGGCTCCCTTGACATTACCTTGTAATAAGCCCTGTCGACATACTCAGGTATTATTCTCTGGAAAAGTGCGGTGAGTTTTCCGTCAAGCGTGAGCAGTTTGTTTCTTTTCTTCTTTCTTATACCCTTCAGAACCCATCCTGCAACAAATTCGGGAGATGTGAGCTTGCCTTCGTTTAGGGGTGATTCTCCCTGCTCCTCCCCGTCTGCAGTCAAGGCGTGTTTCCTTATCTCAGTGGTTGTGAAACCCGGTGCGATGATCATAACGTGAAGTCCTTTTTTCAGGTTTTCGATCCTGATAGTCTCAAGGAATCCGTGAATAGCAAATTTTGAGGCCGAATATCCTGTACGTCCCGGTAATCCGTGAAATCCTGCAACAGATGATATGCCTATAAGTGATCCCTTTTGTTCAAGTATATAAGGCAGAGCATATTTCGTACAATAAACTGTTCCCCAGAAATTGACATCCATGAGCCTGTGAAGTACTTTCAGGTCAACATCAATAAAAGCAGCCCGCATTGAAATGCCCGCATTATTCACCAGAATATCAATTTTCCCGAACTTCTCAATTGTATATTCCACCAATTTATGGCAATCCGCTTCAACTGTAACATCAGTCCTGATATAGCAAGCTTCGCAATTCCTGCTTTTCAGGTCGTCAACTATTGCCATCAACCTGTTTTCCGTTCTTGCTGCCAGTACTACTTTACTCCCGTTTACTGCAAACTCGCGGGCTATTGCTTCTCCAATTCCAAATGATGCTCCTGTAACTATCACAACTTTGTCCTTGAAAATGTTCTTCATAAAATGGTGTTTTGTTCTCCCAGTGAACCTCTAATGTAACATTAATTCCTGTTTAATCTGACCTAAAACCAGGCAATTTTTTTAGATTCCTATACAACGTTTTTAATATGTCGAATTAATTATTTGATTTTAAGGAGCATTTCAAGCAAATTATTAAAACTTAATTATTCACAAACAAGTTAACAAAGTAATACTGTCTATTGTTACCAGAATGATAATTAATATGAATTTGCACTAAATTTGATTTTAGAATCAGTAGTATTCCGGACTGACATATAAACAGATAAATACTTGAAAATTCATATCCATGAGCAAGCTAACTTTAAAAATCGGCAATCATTTTGGTGATTTTTTCCGGTTGATATATTTTCTATAACATCAGACAGCTATTTCCTTATACAACAGTTATTATAATCCTGTGATATCTTGTCATTTCCGGCTTGCCATTATCTGTTGCTTCAAGAATCATATGAATTGTCTGTCCCGGTTTAGCATCTTGCGGAACCACAACAGAAGTCGACATGGATGAAGGATCTTCTGCGATAACATTTCCCTTATAACTGCCAACCCTGAATTGCCACCATTTAACAGATATATCATTTCCATCCGGATCGGAAACATCTGCGCTGAGCTGTACCTTTTCTCCAGGTTTAGCCGAAATGCGTAAAGGACCATTTATTGCCGGCCCATGGTTTGCATCTTCATACAGGGGCGTTACGGACCACATAAAACGTGCCGCAAGATCGTTTTGTAAAGCAGGTAAAAAATCAGGAAAGATAGTATCAGGTCTCATCATCAGTCTCATTATTTCTTCAATGGACATGGTAGAATCGATCTGTTGGCCGGAGGAATCTCTTCTTCCTGGATTCTCTGCCTTCCGACCACCCCATCCACCGTATGTCACATCCTCATCTGCACGTAATCCGTTATCAATCAGGTTAAGATAAATATGGGTATCCCCTTCTCCCAGGAATGACCCCTTTTCACGAACCGGTGCCCAGACAATATACCCCATTCTTCTGAGTTCGCTTTCAGAATAACCTGACAGGCCAAAATAGTCGAAGATATCTCCCCTGACCATTTGTTTGCCATCACCCCATACACGGTAAAGAGCACCAAGAGGCCCTTTGCTTGTTATATTCCTCTCCATCCAGCCCGGCGTATAAAAAACGGCATCATACCGGCTTGCATTAGCCTGGGCATTGTAGCCCAGTCCCATAATTCCGCCTCTGAGCTCCCAGTTACCAATATCGGGCCAGTTGGGTTTGATGTAACTGGCATATGTGTCATCCTGATCGCCTGAAAGTAATAAAATCACTTTCCCGGAAATCCTTTTTTTCAGACTGTCCCATCCTGCCGTGTTTTCAAATTTATCCTGAATTGATTTCAATGCCCTGGCAATCGTACTTGCTCCTCCCTGTGCCGAAATGAACAGGGGACCAGGAACATCATCAAGCATCAAAGATTTAATCAGGTCCGATCCAGGGGAATCCTTTGAAATATCACCATCAAATTCAATATTACCATACCTGATTTTTGATTTCAGGTATTCGGGAGTCGGGTAGCCGGGATTATGAACCTTTAAATTAGGATAAACTTTAGCATATGCATTTACCGCATCATGGATAAAATGCTCATCTTTAGCCCAGCGCCACGATTCCATTGGTCCCATATGCAATCCAAACCGTGTATATTCCCTTCCAGGTACAAACCATTTAGTACCTTTGCCATCGCCTTTCCAGTGGTACTGGCTGCTAGCATAAACAAGTCCTTCCACCCTGAAATCGGTGCTGTACAATAGAAGGCGGATCAGGGTATTAAAGTCATCCAGTTCAGGATCACAGGTAATCACAAGACGAGGTTTAAGATTCTCCACCCGGGATTTTTCCTTCATACAGCCGGTCAGCGATAATAAAATTATCATACAAAGAGCAATAAAATCCATATATCCACTCAATGGAATTTTATGTGGACCTGTTATTGATTTTTTTGATAATTTCATTCTAAATTACAATTAATCAAGTGAATAAATATTTGTCAGATATGACTCCACTATCATATATTTCCCAAAATAAGTTAAATTTACAATTACTGCCTGAAACGTAAATATATAAAAGAAATGAGATGAAAAACAATACTAAGCAGATGTAAATCTTATCAGAAATATCGAGATAAAATTATTTTGAAATAAATTTACTGTTACAATCCATTCTGGAAGTGATCAGCAAAGGCGATATTAAAATGAAGATTATTATAGATCGTTATTTTCAGCTTCCTTAATTAATTTATCTTCCACATTTAGCGACCTGAACAAATTGATATTTCTGGAATTAACCAGG
>Ga0315535_1001078_pt1 | contig 18637 bp, 10 predicted proteins | sample SalMarSW160220MG_2_FD_203092 | JGI IMG/M metagenome (GOLD analysis project Ga0315535, IMG submission 203092) | Salt marsh sediment microbial communities from the Plum Island Ecosystem LTER, Massachusetts, United States - Salt Marsh Sediment SW1602-20 ... | reverse complement strand
CCTGACTACGCCCTGACTGTCTCGGGCAATGTAGTCCCTTCGGCCAACGACACATACACTCTCGGCACGCCTGAACTCCAGTGGCAGCATGTCTATGTAGGACCCAGCTCCCTGCATATAGGCAGCAGGATACTTTCAAGTGAGGGCGGTTCGCTGAACTGGGGGGGCCAAAACATCTCGGGCATCTGGGTCAGGAACGGTAGTGATGTCTACTATGATGACGGGAATGTTGGGATAAATACCGCTTCACCTTCGACAAAGCTGCATGTCCAGGGAGGGACGATACTCAGCAACAGGTCGGCGACTGTTCCTCTTCCTTCAGCGTCATCCAACTTCATAGCTATGGCTGGCCAGTCCATGCTCGGTGAGTTTGAGAATGCGTACGGTGTCTACGGCAGGGCGTACAGGGATGCTGCAGGATTCGGAAAGGGTTATGGTGTTTACGGACTTGCCAATGGTGGTGGTGCTGGCAGTTATGGTGTCTATGGTGAATCCGCGCTCAGCAGCGAGACTGCAAGCTATGGTGTCTACGGAAAAGGAGATGCATACGGTGTCTATGGATGCGACAGTGATGACTGCTCTAATGTATACGGTGCCTTGGGCAAAGGTAGCACAGGTGTGTATGGCAAGGGCACTTCGAATGCAGGTTATTTTGACGGCAACGTCACTGTGACAGGCAACGTCACTGTAGGTGCCGGCTCGATTTTCCTCGACGGGATCAACAACAGGATAGGTATAGGCACATCCACTCCGGACAGGGCCCTCGACATAGAGATAGTGTCGGGAGGTGGTGCTGAGATAGGTCACAGTTCGAACAATGCGCCTGGAAACTATTCAATCGCTATCGGATACAATACCCTGGCCAGCGGGAAGTATGCTATGGCTGCGGGTTATGGTGCAGAGGCTTTGCTTGACAGTTCCTTCTCTATGGGATTCGCGACAGTGGCTAGCAACTACAGCTGCGCTGCGATAGGCAACCATGCTGAAGCAAGAGGGGAGAACTCCATGGCTCTCGGCGACTCAACTATTGCAGCCGGCTTAAGCTCTACTGCTCTTGGTTCAGGGACTGTAGCAGAAGGGCCGTATTCTACGGCAATAGGGAGGTCAATCAATGTGACTGGGGACTCCAGCGTAGGTATAGGTCTTGACTCATCCACGCGCTACCTTACGCAGGCGAATACGCTTTCGATAATGGGAGGGGATGTCGGCATCGGGACGACCAGTCCAAAAGCTGCTCTTCACGTCTCCGGCGTCATAAAGTCAGAACCCACCGATAGCCCGGGCAAGTGCAATTCCGATTTAGAGGGCGGCATGTATTACGACGCGTCTCTGAATGAGCCGTGCTTCTGCAATGGTGCCAGTTGGCAGCAGTTTGACGGAGGAGGTATTTGTACTTAAGGATTGTAGAAAAAGAGGTGAACATATCAGGACGGCAATAATCTTTTACGGAATGGCTGCATTTCTGGTTCTGATAGCCTCGGCCATGCTCGCCTCTGCGCAGTCCAACATGAACTGCAGCATATTCAACAGGAGCGAGGTGCCTGCTGACATGGTGCCGCTGGTGAACTTCTACAAGGGGAATGATTCCCATGTAGAGTACGGCAACCTCACGAACTACAACTGGACCGTCGCGTGCAAGTCCAACATCACGGATATAGGAGGCTACTGCGTGGACAACTATGTCAGCGTCTTGCAGATCTATAACTACACAGATGCGCATGTCTCCACCGATGGATATTACAGCAGGGATGTATGTTTCAACACAAGCAACACGTCTCTTGCATGGACTGTGCAGCTCTCTGCAGTGGGCGCGACCCCTGCAGGATATGAGTGCATGTTCGCGATAGCGAACCAGTCGAACGCGCATGTGTATGGCTGTGGCAATGTGAACGCGTCCTACGATGTCAACATAAGGATAGGTGAGGGTGCATCGATAGCAGGAGGCATAGTCATCTGGGGGCCGAACGGCACAGAGGTCACGAACACGAGGAATGTCTTCCTCAACCTTACCTACGACATCTCTGCCGCAGTAGAGTGCCGGTGGGCCAATGACGGTGCTGCTAATCTCACCTCGATGCTGTGGGAGAACTGCACAACTGTCAAGCCTTGGATACTGAGCGAGGGCGAGGGCAACAAGATTGTGTATTTTGAGATAAGGTACGCGAATGCAACGACAGCAATCGATTCCGACTCTATACTATATGAATTCATCCAGGACTTCACAGCACCTAGCGCGCCGGTCGTGTATGACAGCGACACAGGATCCGACATCGATTGGTGGAACTCGAACACGACCCTGTCGGCCTACTGGTGGAACGCCACTGATGATATAGGCACTATCCATTACAAATACAGGATAATAAACCAGACAGGCTGCTATGACCCGTCCTGCGGATGGACTGATGTCGGCACAGACACAGAAGCCACAGCCGCAGGCCTGACTCTCTACGAGGGAGCCAATTACTCTTTCGAGATACTTGCCTACACGAATGGTCTACTCAACACAAGCGCGGTCTCCAACGGGACCCTGATAGATTTGACAGACCCTGACTCCCCGACCATAAACAGCTCCACCCATCCTGACCAGGACACATCATATGGCGAAAACAACGTCAGGCTGAACTTCACGGCGTCTGACCCTATTAGCAACGGTGTCGCGTCAGGCATAGAAGGATACTCATACCTCCTCGACCAGTACCCTGGCACTGCGCCTGACAACAACCTTGAGGGCAGGCAGGACAGTCCAGTCCAGCCCCTGCTTAGGGGAAACTATGGGCAGGTGCTCAAGATCAACGGCACAGGCAGTGCATACGCTGTCTTCAGCCAGCTGAAGGAGAATTTCACGATCGGCGAGTCTGTAAAGGTCCGCGTGGCACTGGCAGAGCAGGTCTCTGACTACGATGACCTGATGGACGTCCATGTCTACCTGATGAGCGCAGGAGGGAATGACATAGACGTGACAGCATTCGACAATGAGGCGAGCGCTATAACCACGATCGCCAACGTCAGCCAGGACATAAGGTATTCTGAGCAGATGTCTTCAGCCTCAGTGTACGAGTTCGACCTGACAGTCACTTCCAATCTTGACGAGACATCCGATGATGTATATGTCGTCGTTGCAGGCAACAATCTCGGCCTGGATGACGACAACCGCAACAACCTTTCCATCGCAGGGACCCAGACCGGCTTCGACAACATCACCAGGAACTTTGTCTGCGACGAGTCCAACAATTGCGATGAGAACACGAGCACTCTCGACTACGCGATAGAGGTCAGGAAAGAGGATTCCGGAGACACCTGGGATGTGCAGTACGACAACCTCGCTGACGGCATTTACTATTTCCACGCGAAAGCGAAGGACATCGCAGGCAACTGGGGTGATACTGCGCATTACGCCATAATGATAGACACAGGCGGTGTCGCTGTGGACATAACAAGCCCGTTCACCGGACAGGTCTTCAGCACCGGCAACATAGAGGTTGATGTCGAGGTGGACGGCCAGGCCAGCGTCGAGGTCATAGCCCTGCATCCTGACGGGAACAACGACACGTCCGCAACAGTCCTTGTCAATGACACCTACACGTTCAACATTACATTGGCTAACGGAACGAATGAGATATACGCAAGAGCAATCAACCCGCTTAACGGCGTCATCTCTTATTCCCAGAGCGTCTTCGTGAGGCTCGGCACAGGAGTCCCGACAGGCAACAGGACGCTCAGGGTGAGCTATCCTGGAGCAGCTGCCCTTTCAACGCATATAGAAGGCACAACAGAAGGATCGATGGTCATAGGAATAGCGACAGAGAACGACACCGCTGATTTCGGAGGCTCGTACATCACCTCAGACACGGGCTCTTTCACCATAAAGATATTCGCGACAACAGATGACATGAAGACTTCGAAAGTCGAGAATGACCTTGACGACGACGAGTTCCTTGACAGGATAAACCCGATGTTTGGCTACACGAAAGGTGTGTCGACATATATAGTCAGGACAGAGATGCGCCCGCAGAACGTATATTTTGAGGGAACCGATCAGATGAGCAAAGGCAAGTACACCCTGGTGTTCAAGAACGTCGGCACTACTCCCGACGGCAGGACCAACGTAAGCGTGAGGATTGTGTGAACATGATATGTGAAGATGTGATAGGCAGGAAGGCATCCCGGTTGTCGATGGTGATAGCTTTGCTCCTGTTCTTGACGTTCCTTGCATTGTTTGTCTCTGCTGACACGCCCTTGGGTTCTATGGTGATTTATGGAAATAATGGGACCGTAGTCACAGGATCCAGGAATGTGTTCCTCAACCTCAGCTATAGCGCAGGGCATGGCATCGACAAGTGCCGCTGGGCTAATGATGATATGTCTTACCTGGCATCTGCTGATTGGGAGGGATGCACCACAGTCAAGGCATGGATATTGAGTGGAGGTTTCGGCAACAAGACGGTGTATTTCGAGGTGAAGGACCTGAATGGCGATACTGCCGTGTTCAACGACTCGATACTGTACGTTTTCATGCAGGACTACACCCCTCCATCACCGCCTACAGTATATGATGGCACAGGAGATGACATCGACTGGTCAAACTCCAACTCCACGCTCAACGCCAACTGGTTCAACGCCAGCGACGACATATCGACGATATACTACAAGTACCGCATAATAAACCAGACAGGCTGTTATGACCCGTCCTGCGCATGGACAGACGTGGGCATCTGGGATGATGTCTCGGCCCCAGGCCTCACGCTCTATGAGGGTGCGAACTACTCGTTCGAGATCCTGGCGTATGTGAACGGCAGGCTAAACGCGAGCGCGGTATCAAACGGCACAATAATCGACCTGACAAAGCCGGACGCTCCAGGCATCAACAGCTCCAGCCATCCTGACCAGTCAAGGCCTGAGGACAGCGCGACAGCGATCTTCAATTTCAGCGCTTCAGACCCTGTCAGCAACGGCGCATCCTCTGGAATAAGGGGGTATTCATACGTCCTTGACAGGCATCCGGGAACAGCGCCAGACAATGTGCTCGAGGAGCGCGCCTGGAACGATCTCGTCCCTCTGCACAGGGGAAGCCAGAACCAGACATTGAAGATGAACGGGACAGGCATGTCATACTCGGTCTACAGCCAGCTTGGGTTCAACGTGACTGAGAACGACTCCCTGAAAGTAAGGGTCGCGCTGGCAGAGCAGTTCTCTGACTACTGGGACCCTATGGCTGTCAAGGTGTTCATAGCGAAGGACGTTGGCTCGCCCATACCAGCGCCAGAGAGTGCAGCTATAACAAACATCATCAACATCAGCCAGGACATAGATTATGCTTACCAGATGACTGACGCGAGGATTTACGAGTTCGACCTTACGGTCAACGAGACAGTAGATATAACATCCACCGACATCTATGTCGTTGTCGCAGGCCTGCCCTCGGATGACGACAACCGTCAGCCTCTCGCTATCTCAGCGACGACAGACCTGAACTTCGTAGACAACACCACGAAGAGCCATGTCTGCGACGAGTCAGCCTGCACAGAGAACACGAACACAGTTGATTATTCTATCGGCGTGCAGCGTAAGGACTCAGGGGATTACTGGACAGTGCAGTACGACTTCCTCGGCGACGCAGTATACTATTTCCACGCGAAAGCGAAAGACAATGCAGGCAACTGGGGTGACCCTGCCCACTATAAGATTACGGTCGCTGCAGGCGGTGTCAGCTCTATGATATACTCTCCTGTCGACAATGAGGCCTTTGTCACGAACGGCTCCGCGACCAATATAACCGTGAAGGTCGCTGTGAGCGGCAACACCTCCGCATGGGTCGTGGCTTTGCATCCTGGCGGCAGCAACAGCACATCGCCTCAGGCAGTGTTTGACAGCACCCATGATTTCGAGAACATCACATTGGAGATAGGCCGCAACGAGCTCTACGCGATGACCAACACTTCAGTAGGAGCGATGGCAAGATCCGAAAGCGTATTCGTGACGCTCTCGTCAGAGCCCCAGCCTCCGACAGACAAGACCCTGAAGGTATCGTATGCAGGCTGCACCCAGTTCTCGTCAGGCAACTTCCTCTGCTATGACGACGGCCAGCCAGGAGTGTATGTCGGGATGGGGATCGAGGACAATTCAGCAGTCTCTTCAGGCGCTGTGCAGGCAGACACTGAGATGAACAGCATAAAGATATTCATGACGCGTCCGTTCAATGTTGAGTCAAGGGACCTTGAGTTCGAGAAGAACGAGTTCCTCGACCGCGTCAACCCGATGTTCGGCTACAAGTACGGCGCGAACATGTATGTCATAAAGAACGAGCTCAGGTATGAGGACATCTACCTTGGAGGTGGGTTCTTCCTGCCTCCAGGCGCGTACAGCATCTACATCAGGAAGAGCGGCGTGATGACAGACGGCAGGTACAATGTTACGCTCACAGTCAAATAAGATAAGAGGTCAGAAAAATGGATAAGGAAAAAACAAAGAACGCAACAAGTGAAAGCGCAACAAGCACATCCCTGTGGAGCAGGTTCGTCTCCGCAGCATCCGGCAGGCGAAGCCTCAGGATTTCCATATTCGCGACCCTCTTCATCACGATGCTCATCCTCAACCTAGCGCCAGCTCTCGCCTACTACCAGAGCCATAACCTGAGCGAGATAAGGCATATTGATGTTGATCTGGACATGAATGATTACAACATCACGAACATAAACCGGGTGGGTGTCGGCACTGCCAACCCGCTTTCGAAGTTGAGTGTCGGGGGGAATGGGAACGCTAATTACGCTATCGCAGGCTATGGTATTGTCGGTGTTTACGGCAATGGAAGCACCATGGGAGGTTATTTTTATGATGGTAATGATTTTTCCCGTACTTACCTGGCTTATGGAAGCTACGGCATTTACTCAATGACTGGCTCCATGAATTACTTGGCTGGCAATCTCGGCATCGGCACGGCATCTCCTGGCGAGAAGCTGGAGGTCAATGGTAACATAAACTCTACTGGTGGGGACATATGCATTTCAGGCGGTAACTGCCTGAGCACGAGAGGGGCAGGTACTGTTGACGGCTCAGGAGCGGCGAATAACATAACGAAATGGTCTGATTCAGACACACTCACAACGACTCCTATCTATGAGACCGGAGGGAATGTCGGAATCGGCACGTCGAGCCCGGTACAGAAGCTTGAGGTGAAGGGTGGAACTATTCAGGGCAATTATTCAGGCAGCGGCAGTTTTGTGTCTGGCGCTGGTGTGTTCGGCAGCGGCACTTATGGTGTCTATGGCAAGTATGACAATACTAATTATGGTTACCTCGGAAGCAGCAGCTATGGGGTCTATGCGCATGGTAGTCCTGCTTTGCGGGCTGAGTATGATAGTGACACGCTGGCAATATTAGGTGGAAGCACCTATGGGTTGGTTGCTTACTATGATGCTGATACGATGGGTTCAATCGGTGAATCGACGAGAGGAGTATACGGCCAGTATGACAACAATAATTTCGGCGTTCTTGGTCGGGCAAACCAAGGCGTTTATGGAAAAGGCACGGCTGCAGCAGGATATTTCGAAGGGAATGTCACGGTCACAGGCAACGTTACTGTAGGTACGGGAACAGTCTTTATCGACGGCACCAACAGTAGGGTAGGCGTCGGCACCGCAACTCCCAATTACGACCTTCAGATACATAGTGATGGGTCGACAAACAGTTATCTCCAATTCACGAATGGAGCGACAGGATCAGGCGTAAGCGACGGAGTTTTTTTTGGGATAAACATAGCCGGGAACGCCTTCTTGTTTAATCAAGAAAGCGGGAAGAGCCTAAGCATAGGAACTTCTGGCGGGGAAAAGATGCTGGTCAAAAGCGATGGTGATGTAGCTATTGACACAGACACGTTATACGTCGAGACCGCTGGGCGCAATGTCGGCATCGGCACTGCGAGCCCTGATCAGAAGCTTAAGGTTGACGGCAATGTCAATGTGACAGGAAACATAACTGTGGGTACTGAAACTGTCTTTATAGATGGCACAAATAGCAGGATAGGCATCGGCACATCCAATCCATTGGCGGATGTTCATATAGGGAGAGGTTCATACATCGGCACCTCATCCGCAAAGCTCCTCATAAGCGATCCTACAAGTTCTGCTATAGAGATTAACAATGGAAGCAGCACTGGACGTGCAATGATGTATCTCACCAGCAGCACGAACCTGTTTACCATCGCGTCTACAGGCGACATGTGGTTCTCACCGGGTTTTGGTGCGAGGATGATGATAAATCACTCGAATGGGAATGTGGGTATCGGCACATTGTATCCTGCAGCAAAGCTGCATGTGCAGGGTGGGACAATCATAGGCAATGCGTCTGGAAGCGGCGCTGTGACATCCAACACAGGGGTCTATGGCACCGGTAGCACTTATGGTGTGTATGGCTATTACAGTTCCAACACATTCGGGTATCTCGGCGGATCCGGAGTCGGTGTGAATGGCTCTGGTTCGTCTTATGGCGTGTATGGCTGGGGCGGAACATATGGAGTCTTTGGACGCGGAACTGAGTTCGGTGTCAGAGGATGTGATGATGACGCATGCCTCAGCAATTACGGCTACCTTGGCGCTGGTACGACTGGTGTATATGGCCGGGGCCAGACATGGGGAGGGTATTTCATAGGCGACGGCTATTTCAGCGGCAACGTAGGCATCGGCACGACAAGCCCATTGTCTAAGTTGAGTGTCGGAGGGTCTGGCGATGCCAATTATACTATCTATGGCGAGCTTAACTCGACGACATATGGCGCTCTCGGCTATAAGTACTCTCTTTACGGGTCCGACTATGGTGTTGGTGTTTATGGTGCAGGAGATAACCAGGGCCTGCGTGGATGCTATTCTGGTGACTGTGGTAACAATTACGGATTTATAGGCTCTAACGGTTATGGTATATATGCTACAGGAACGAGTTATGCCGCGCTTTTTGGCGGGAATGTAAAGGTTATAGGAGATATGGAGATTACAGGCAACCTTACTGTTGACAACTATGGATGCGGCACTTATGTAGTCGCGAATGTATGTCCTGTCGGGAATGCGAATGGTCCAAGATGCTATGACGTGCCTGTAGGAGGTTTCTGTGAAGGCAACACAGAATGCGGGACTAGCAATAGCCTGGACAATTGCGGTACGTATGACTGGTATTTCAGGACGGGTTGATTCAGGTAAAAAAGAGGTGAACAAATCAGAACCAAATCCTTAATCTTGATTTTTGCATCTCTCTTCTTCATAGCTTCAGCTGCGCTGGTCACCGCCCAGTCCAACCTGAACTGCGGGATGTATCCGCGGGGAGTCCCTCCAGCAGGTGATTACGTCGACCTGTTCAACTCCTGGGGCAATGACTCGCACGTGCAGTACGCGAACCTTTCCGAGTACCCTTACGCTTTCGGCTGCAACTCGACGATAACCGCGCTGGACGATGGGTGCTCGGGCAACTACGTCAATGTGGCCCAGCTCTACCGCGCCAATGACTCGCACGTATCAGTCGACAACTTCTACCCCCGAGAGGTCTGCTTCAACACATCGAACAGCGGATTAGGATGGTACTTTAATGTATCAGCCACAGGAGCGACTCCTGCTGACTACGAGTGCGTCTTCGCCATAGGCAAGTACAATGACACGCATGTCTGGGAGTGCGACCATGCTGACGCCGACTTCAACGTCAACCTCAAGATAAATTCGACAGCGCCGCCGAATACCCCTCCTGTTGCCAGTAACGTCATCCTGAACTCCACATACGGCACGAACTACACGAATGAGAACCTGACTGTTTATTGGGATGCGTCGGATGCGGACGCGGACAATATCACGAACATCACCAACTGGTACCTGAACTCCGCTTCAATAGCTGTACTGAACATGCCGTTCGAGGCAAATGGAGCCAATGAGAGCAGCTGGACAAAAGACTACACCAACTTCAGCAATCATGGGACTGTGAGTGGTGCGACCTGGAACAGTACAGGAGGCCATGATGGTTGGGGTGCTTACGAGTTTGATGGGACAGGGGCCGATATAGTCACGCCTATCTCGACTACCCTGCAGACTTTCACTTATGAGGCATGGATTGATCCTCACCAGCCAGTACCGGGCTTTGTAGGTGAAATAATATCAAAGAGAAGCTATTATGCGACAGCGTATGATGATTTTCCGACCTCATTCTCAATATCTGATTCGGGTAGTCTGGTGTGCAGGATCGATTCAGGCGATGATTGGAATACTGACTTGCAGGTATCCAGTCCCATCGCCATGGACCAATGGCATCATGTGGCCTGTACTTATTCCTCTCCTGACCTGGTATTGTATGTTGATGGTGAGGAGACTGCGCGTAACAGCAGTGCGGTGATATTGTCGTCGAATTCGCGGAATTACACTATAGGCAGGGCTTCGTATGAGAATGGCGGCGGCGTGGGCACATCCTCTTTCAATGGTACGATGGATGCGGTCAGGATATACAGCAGGGCATTGTCTGCAGGGCAGATTAAGGCGTTGTACGGGAACAGGACAGACCTTATATTGAGCCAGGAGACGCGTAGGGATGATGTCTGGCAGGCATGCGTGACCCCCAACGATGGTATCGAAGATGGTGCTGAGGTGTGCAGCAATCCATTGGACGTGAAAAGCACCAATCCGCATATAGCGAACATTGAGCTGAACAGCACATACGGCACGAACAACACTGCAGAGAACCTTACAGTGTGGTATGACAGCCTGGATGATGCGGGCCTGACAAACAAGAACATGACTAACTGGTTCCTGAACGGCAGTTCGATAGCTGTCATGAATCTTCCGTTCGAGAGGAGCGATGGATACAACGAGACGAACTGGACAAAGGATTACAGCACAGGTCCCTCGAATCATGGGATTGTGGCCGGAGCCGCATGGAACGCGACAGGAGGCCATGATGGTTGGGGTGCTTACGAGTTTGATGGGAATACAGGAGAGAAGATAGTCACTCCCAAGACAGACGTCATGCAGACATTCACGTATTCAGCTTGGATAAAGCCGCACCCGAAAGCATCGGGCAGTATAGGTGAGGTAATATCAAAGAGGAGCTTTTACGCATCAGGCACTACAGACCTCCCTGTGGCGTTCTGGACCGATGACGCGGCAGATACTGTCCATTGCAGGTTGAGCGATGGCTTTGACTATGTATTCGATTCCTCGGTCAGTGCAGCCATAACTCCTGATGTGTGGAACCATGTCTCCTGCACGTACGAGAATCCTCATCTTGCCATTTACGTCAATGGGGTGAAGATAGCAGAGAATGACACGCCAGTGACGCTCTCATCGAACATAAGACAATATACCATAGGCGAAGCAGCTTATGAGTATGCGGGCGGAACAGGCTTGAGCACGTTCAACGGGACAATCGATGATGTCCTGATATTGAACAGGAGCCTCTCAGCAGAGCAGGTCAAAGCCCTGTACGAGAATAAGACCGACCTGATAGTCAGCCAGGAGACCTCGGTCGATGATACCTGGCAGGCATGCGTGACTCCGAATGATGGTTATGAAGACGGGGCAGAAGCCTGCAGCAACACTGTTGTGGTGAATGACGGCTGTATAGATGGTGATGGTGATGGCGCGTATAGCTACAGCAGCCTGCTTGGTTGTTCGGGTTTCAGGGACTGCGACGACAGCAACTCAAGCCTCTATCCGCCGTATGATGACATGAGCATCACGCAGGATACGTGGCTGTGCAACGGGACGTATCAGGTCAATGATTCCGGGACAGTGGGTGTAGTGCTCAGCGGCCTGAATGGCGTCTCTTTGACATGTCTGGGCACGACCCTGGTCGGTAATTCTTCAGGCGCAGGTTTCAGGTCGAGCCATGCAGGAGTCCTGATCACCGGCTGCAACGCCTCCAACTACTCGGTGAACTATCGTTTCTGGAGCGGGAGTGCGACCGAGATACAGAACTCGACGAGCTGGTATGGCAACCAGGCGATATATTTCAGCTCTGGCAGCAACAATGTCAGCGGGTTCACGTCTTATTACTCACTCACTCAGGCGTTGTATCTCAGCGGGGTTTCAGGGAACAACATAACCGACTCTGCTTTGTATTACGGCAGAAGTACAGGGGTCTATCTGCTCAGTGGCGCTAACAACAATTTTTTCATGAACCTGAGTGTCATTAACCATACGAGTTCAGTGTATATCTTCAATTCCAACGGCAATACGTTCAGGAACTGCACATTGCAGGGCAACAGCTCGTTGTATAAGGGGATTGAGATGAAGGGTGCGAGCTCCGACAATCTCTTCTATTACGACAGTATCTTTGGTACGTATGGTATTCTTGCCACCTCTGAGCTCAGTGATAACCACTTCAACACGACTCACTGGAACGGCACAGACTATGTTGCGCACGGCAACTACTGGGGTGACATCCTCTCTCTCGACATCTACGACAGCGATTATGACGGTTTCGGTGACTCCGGCCCGGACTATCCGTACAACAGCACCAACGGCGGCAACGTCAATGTCAACGTGGTTGACTGGGGACCGATCACTACAAAGACCTTCGAAGACTCGACCCCTCCCAACGGGACCATAGTCATCTACGGTCCTAACGGAACGATCACGACCGGCACAAGGAGCGTGTTCCTTAACCTGACGTATGATGACGATGTTGGGGTGGACAAGTGCAGGTGGGCGAATGATGATCCTGCTAACCTTACGGCACAGCCATGGGAGGAATGCACTACAGTCAAGGCCTGGCTGCTCAGCGAAGGCGAGGGAAACAAGACAGTATATTACCAGGTGAAGGATATCGCAGGCAACAATGCCACTTTCAACGACAGCATACTATACTATTACACCCAGGAATACACCCCGCCTGGCGCGCCTGTCATTTACGACGGGCTGGAGGGGGATGACATCGACTGGTGGAACTCCAACTCCACGCTGCATGCGCACTGGGACGCTTCTGGTGATGACATCTCCACAGTGCGCTACAAGTACCGCATAATAAACCAGACCGGCTGTCTTGAGCCGTCATGCGCATGGACAGATGTCGGCACAGCCACAGAAGCGACGGCAGAAGGCCTCACCCTGTATGAGGGCGCGAACTATTCCTTCGAGGTCCTTGCGTATGTCAGTCCAGCAATAAACTCCAGATCCGTATCTGATGGCGCGATAATAGACCTGACCCGTCCGGACACCCCCATAGTCAACAGCTCGACCCATCCCGACCAGGATACTGAATACGGCGAATCGACTGCAGACCTGAACTGGACAGCGTCGGACATCATTGGCAGCGGGGTCGAGTCAGGCATAGAAGGCTACTCTTACATCCTAGATAGGTATCCCGGCACTGCCCCTGATGAAGTTATGGAAGAGAGGTTCAGCGAGACCATCACTGCCATGCGCAAGGGATCGTACAACCAGACATTGAAGGCGAACAGCACAGGATACGCCTACGCAGTTTTCAAGCAGCTCAATTCCAACTTCACTGAGAACGAGACAGTCCAGGTAAAGGTCGCGATGGCAGAGAGGTTCTCTGGCATAGACGATGACATGGACATCAGTGTCTCCCTCATAAAGGTCACCCAGGGTGCGGGCATTGACGAGTTCGATGAGCCAGATAAGATAGCAGACACACAAAGCATCAGCCAGGATATAGCATATGCTGCGGACATGAGCCTTGCGCATACGTACACATTCGACCTTGCAGTCAACGAGACTGTAGATGACACAACCAACGACATATATGTGGTTGTATCAGGCATCGCATCCGATGACGACAACACTCATGACCTGGCCATATCAGGAGTCACATCAAATCTTGACGCATCCGCATCAAGGTTTGTCTGCGATGAGTCAGATGCGTGCACAGACACTACTGCCTATGCAGACTACGCGATCGAGGTCATGAAAGCTGACTCTGGCGACGAGTGGGAGACCCAGTACCAGGGCCTCGCGGACGGAACCTATTATTTCCATGTCAAGGCAAAAGACAATGCAGGCAACTGGGGCGACACGGCCCATTACAGGATAAACGTCGCTGCAGGAGGGGTCAGCATATCGATAGCGTCGCCTGCAGATGGTGAGATATTCACTACAGAGGGCACAGATACCAACATCAGCGTAAAGGTCGTGGTTAGCGGAAACGCATCTGTCGAGGTGATAGCCCTGCATCCTGACGGAAGCAACTACACCTCTCCCCCTGCAGTGTTCACTACGACGAACATATTCCATGACATCCGGCTCGAGTCAGGCCAGAACGAGATCTATGCTGTAGCCACAACGGCGGCAGGAGCGGTCAGCAGGTCATCGAGCGTATATGTGACGGTCGCCCCGTCTGTGTTCCCGACAACCAACAGGACATTAAGAGTGACTTACACAGGTGGAGGCGCTTATGTCGGGAGCTACCTGACTCATGCCACAGAAGGCAGCGCGTATGTGGGCATCGCAACAGAGAACTCAGGCGCGGTCGCAGGCGGCGGAGATATCATGGCAGACACTGAGCTCAACACCATAAAGATATTCGCGACAAAGCCTTTCAAGGAGTCAGGCGTAGAGAATGATCTTGAGGACAATGGCTTCCTTGACCGTAAGGTCCCGTCTTTCGGCTTCAGTGATGAGGCGCACGAGTTCATAATAAGCAACGAGCTCAGGTATGAGGATGTGTTCCTTGGTGGGAAACAGGTAAAGCTCAGCCCTGGAAGGTATTCCATATACCTCAACCATGGAGGCGTCACGCAGGATGGCAAGGTGAACCTCACAATAACTGTTGAATAGGTGGACCAGATGAAAAGAATCAAACAGCTCATCATGCACAGGAAAGCGCAGTTCTACATACTTACAGCGATAATCCTCATAGCATACTCTACGTTGCTGCTGCAGTCTGGGAATGTGGTGCCTGAGTCATCAAATGCGTTCAGGAACGCGTATGGGAACTTCAGGTTCGAGAGCGACGCAGCCATCGACACGGCCCTTTTTGAGCAGGCAGACGTGGATGCAGAGTATGCCCGGTTCATGGACAATTTCATCTCATACTCCAAGATGAAGAAGCTGGATATCGGGATATTTTCGGTGCTTGAGCATGGGGGCTATGTGTACTTCATCAACAGGATGAGCAACCCTGTGAAGGTGATAAACCTGAACCAGACCATAGCGCCAGGGACGGAAGACTATTTTGACGGCTCAGGCCTCTCAGAAGTGGTTTTAGAGGTGCGGGACGATGTTTTTCATGAAAACATTTATAAATTCACAATCTCTAATCAGGGCACAGGGGCCAAAGCAGTATTGAGGCTTCGCAAAGGCGCTGATAGGGAAATATTTGTCATGGATTAGCGTTCAAGAGACATCAAAAATGAAAAAGAGCTGTGAAAACAACTCCGCAGACAGGATAAGCGGGCTAAAACGCATCAGGAGCCAGAAAAAAGCGGTTTCTCCCTGGATATCCTGGGTCCTTCTGGTCGCTTTTGCAGTTATGCTCAGCGCTTTCATGTATAACTTCATGGTATCTTACACAAAGTCTTCTACCACTGACATGAAGAAAGTAGTGTACAATACAGATGAATGCAGGCTTGTATCCATCAATATCGAGGACGCCTGCCGTTCATCACAAGTTTTAAATATCACGCTCCAAAATAGGAACTATATAAGGATTGACAGCATCGACTTCAGGCTTTATAATGACCGGGTGCCTATACATACGAATCTGACCAACATAAGCATGAATCCGAACCGTAAGAAGGTGGTCAGCCTTGATACGGGCACATCGACCGAGACGACCCGGATCGAGGTCATACCGCACATAACAAAGGAGAACATGGACATCATCTGCGCTGAGAAGAAGGCGTCCAAAGAGGTGACTGTGTGTTGATGTTATATTTATTATCATATATTAATTAAATGTTTAATAATTAAATTATAAAAAAAGGAGGTAACTCAAATCTGTGAAGCAGATTTGAGGGACCACCGAAATAAAAATTTCGGAGGTAAGAAAATGGCCAAGCATGGTATCAGTAAAGAGGTCATTGACCTGGAGGTGGAGAAGTCCCGCCTCAACAGGGAGAAATCGATGCTTGTCATGAACAAGAGCCTGATTCTGTATTTTGTCTTCATGTTCGTGGCAGTGCTGGGTTTCATCAACGGTTACATACAGAAGCCGTTGCTGAACGTCCTGGTCATCATGGGGCTGTGTGTCCTTATAATAGGCACGGTGCCTTATGTGAAGACAATGCATTCAGAAGAGAAGCGGCTGAACGAATTGATTCAGCGCATGACAAGGTGAGGTGGGCATGATGACAATGAAAAACAATACGATACGGATCCTTAGGTACAGGAAAGCGGTCTCGCCTCTCATCGCTACGGTCCTTCTGATAGCGTTCGCAGTGGCACTGGGAGCGGTCGTCATGAACTGGGGCAGGGGCTATGTCGAGGACACGGCCAACATCGCGAGGGAGCGGTCGGACACAGAGGTGACGTGCGCTTCAGAGGTCGATATAAACATAGTTGACATCGACAGCGTCCCGCAGATATGCCATAACGAGACAGACAACAAGACGATATATTTCATCGTAGAGAACAAGCAGTCGCGGACTGTCGAGAAGATCCAGGCCAGGCTTATAGGAGATGCTACCCGCGTCCCTTATACCATCGATCTGGGTGATGACTCGAACCTTACGATGAATGCTGCAAAACTGCTGAACTTCACGTATGATGACACAGTATATGGTGATCCCATCCAGCTTAAGCTCACGCCTTACATAAAGGTGGGAGGCAGCGAGGTCTCATGCCCGTCGAGCGCTGAGACAGAGACCAACATCAAGCCTTGCGCAGAGATATGGGATTGAGGCATTTTTTATTTATTTTTTGTACCGGCCGGATACAGTGAGTACCGAAAATGGCAGACACAAGGTCAAAGAAAATAAGCGTACTGATATTTTTGTTCGCGATCTTCGTACTCCTGGTTGTCATGACCGCAAGCTGGATATTCCGGGTATATCATGATCAGACTGCCTTTTCAGAGCAGAGGACGTTCGCGACAATCGAGTGCGGCAGGTATTATTTCGACATCAAGCCCGAGAGCGTGTCTTATGATAACGGCACGCTGTATTTCGAGATGGAGAACACGCTGGGCAAGGACATAGACAATATCGTGGTCGAGAGCAGCACAGAGCGGAAGGAGGTCAGCATCGCGCTTTCGCAGGGCGTTGTCCAGCCGGTCAGCCTGCCGATAGAGGTCACGGGCTGGGTGCTCGTATATCCTGTCGGATGTGAAGATGTTAATTTCCGCAACCTGAGCTTTGGACTGAAATGAGCAGGGTATCCTGACGGGCACGGGCATGAAGGTCCATTCATTTTCAGCAGATCAAACAGATCATTTTCACAGTAAAAAAAAGAGGCATATAGATGGCTAGAGCGCAGATATGGGTTTCAGCGATCCTTTACATACTTGTGATAACCATAGTCATGGTCCTTGTCCTCAACGCAGGAGTGCCTGTTCTCAAGGGCCTGCAGGACAAGGCTGCTTTCACGCGGAGCAAGAACACGTTCCTTTCTCTTAACCAGCAGATAAGCGACATAAGCGAGGAGGGCATCGGCTCGCAGAGGGTCGTTCCTGTCGAGATAGATGAGGGCACCCTCGAGCTGAGGGACGGCTCGCTGAGGTGGAGCCTGAGGACCGACGCGAAGATCCTGGAGTCAGGCCAGCAGATCGAGCTGGGAAACCTGTACATAACATCTAATGCAGATGTATCCGCGACAAGCTACAGCGGCAACTACACTCTTGAGAACACCTACCTGCGTGCTGCTTTCTACAGGTGCGAGGACCCTGACACCTGCGTGTTCAACCGCTCAGCCATGCTGATGGACAAGAATCCTATATTCAAGGACCATGAGGCAGGCACGGAGACTGCAGCCGCGAGCCAGTTCGAGTTCGACTTCGGCGGAGCGGCAGACTGGAGCTACCCTGGCTATTCTGTGCTTGAGGACGAAGGGTCTAGCCTCGGAGAGGCGCGCGTGCTCTACTACATAAACAATACCAATTCGACATATTACACAGTCATAGAGTTCAACCTCCAGAGCAACAGGGATTTCATGGAGGTCAGGATACGCTAAAGATAAGGTAAGGATAAAGTAAGGATAAATCAAGGAGACAAGGCAGGAAAAAATGGCATTCCCGTTTTTCAGGAAAAAGGAAGAAGCGCCCGGAGCACCGATTGCGCAGGCAGCACCTGACATGACAGCATCTGCTGCAGGCAGCGCAGCAGGCGTAGCAGGAGCAGGCAAGGAGGAGAAGCTAGTCATAGATTCAAAGGCAAAGCCGAGATCCGAAGGTGTCGTGTTTGCAGGAGGCAAGTCTGATATCAGCGGCGACGCCAGGGAGAAGATGGCAGCGATGGCAAGTGTCACAGAGAAGGCAAAGGAGACTGCTACGAAGATGGGCGTGCCTACAGAGGCTGCTGAGATGAAGAAGGAAGATAAGACTCTTATGGGTGCGAAGGTCCCTGGACCAGACGAGACTGCAGCTCCTGGGAAGGCTCCTGGGAAGGCTTCTGGGAAGGCTTCTGGGAAGGCTCCTGAGCAGGGCGATCCTGAGCAGGGCGATATTGTCGATCCTGACGTGGTTGCGCCCAAGCCTGCTGAAGAGGCGCCTGTAGAGACTGAAG
>Ga0315535_1001073_pt1 | contig 18672 bp, 16 predicted proteins | sample SalMarSW160220MG_2_FD_203092 | JGI IMG/M metagenome (GOLD analysis project Ga0315535, IMG submission 203092) | Salt marsh sediment microbial communities from the Plum Island Ecosystem LTER, Massachusetts, United States - Salt Marsh Sediment SW1602-20 ... | reverse complement strand
AGGGCCCTGAAGGTACCAGAGAGAAGATCTGGTCGATAGGCTGGCGGTGTAAGTGCAGTAATGTATTGAGCCAACCAGTACTAATCAACCGTGCGGCTTGACCATATTATCAACTTGTTTCGGCGACGATTCCACCGTGAGGCGGATATCGCCGAGCCCGGCAGGTGATTGGCGATGAGCCAATCACCGAGAGGCACAACCCGAATCACTCGAAGAGATGACAGCTGAGCACCGCGCGCGGTGCTCAGGAAAAACCCGCAAGGTGAGCAGCGTGGGTGGTGGAAACCGCCTGTGGCTGCTCATCTTCTGAAAAAAAGCTCTATTCCCCGAAGGGGTTTCGGCGCACCGCCTCATGCGAAGCGGACGCGCACGAAGCGCGAGACGAGCGTCAAGAAAATTGTGAATAATTTGCCTGGTGACCACAGCGGAGGGGTCCCACCCGTTCCCATCCCGAACACGGAAGTTAAGCCCTCCAGCGCCGATGGTACTGCCTTGTAGTGAGGTGGGAGAGTAGGACGTTGCCAGGCTTTTTTGTGCCCTGAGACATTCGTTATAGCGAACCTTGACAACCGCGTGCGCTCCTGGGAAGGGGCCACGGGCAACAACGAAAGGAAGACAGAACGCTCCCCCAGGAGAGAGCTCGTGCTCAGTCGGCGATTGCGAAGTTGCGAGGGGTGATTATCCGTCCAGTGCGGACGCTCCTCGATCGGCTCTGCTTCCTGGTACGGGCAAAGGACGCAATTGGCGGGGGAGAAAGCGGGGATGACCGCGGCTAGGCGTATGTGTCGACGACGTTGGCGACTGTCTGGAGCTTCTGGACGTCGACGATGTTCTGGGCCGACATCTGAAGCAATTTCTGGACGAGATTCGCCGATGGTCCGGACGCCAATTTCAGGAGGTCCGGAAACGTCGTCATACTCGTGTAGACGGCTCCTGTGTTCATATCTCTTTTATCGGACTGTTGTGCGTCAAAGATTAGCGAAAGAAACAGGGTTTTTTCGATCGCGAAGGTGAGAAAACCAAAAAGCCGTTTGACACCTTGGACGAGCCCATACTACAGTCAGTAGTCGTGACATTCGTGATAGTGGGAGCAGGGGCAGTCGGTCTGGAGGTGGCGCGACAGCTCATCGAAGAAAAACGGGACGTCGTTTTGATCGAGCGAGATGTTGCGAAGGCGCGCTACGCTTCGAACAACCTCGACTGCATGGTGATCAACGACGAATCAAGCAACCTCGAGACTCTCCGAAAGGCCGGCGTGAAGAAGGCGGAGTACTTCATCAGTCTGACTGAATCGGATGAGATGAACATGATTCTCTGCGGGTTGGTCGCGCGGGAGTTCAATGTTCCCTATCGCATTGCTCGTATCCGCAACATCGATTACAGCGCAGCCGGCATCCTCGACAAGAACTTCCTCGGAATAGACTGCATCGTGAACCCGGCGGTGGAAGCGGGACGCTCGATCGTTCGGGCGATCGAGCACGGCGCAGTGAGCGACATCATGTTCTTCCAACGTTCGACGGTGCAGATGCGCAACCTCTCGGTCGGTGACAGCGATCTCTTCGTCGGCCGCTCCCTCGCGGACGCCCGCTCTCGGCTTGGCCTTACCTTTCTCGTTGCGGTCATCGTCCGTGGAAACGAGGCGATCATACCAGCCGGCGACACAGTCATCCAGCCATTCGACAATCTCTACATCCTTGCCGACGAGCAGGAGTTTGATCTCCTGCTACAGGCCATGGGCAAGTTCAAGCTACGGCTGAACAAGATCGTCGTCGTTGGCGGGGGAAGCGTGGGACAGTTCGTGCTCGATTCCGTCCTGCGGGATCGCAAGGTGCTCTCCGGTCGGCTGCAAAGCCTTCTCGGCTCTCTGTTGCGGCGAGGCAAGCGCAACATCTCCGTCATCGATCAGGATTATCGCAGATGCAAGGATCTCTCTCAGCGCTTCCCGGAAGCGCTCGTCATCAACGGCGACATATCCGCCGAGCACATCTTCGAGGAGGAGGGGTTGGCCGACGCGGATGCCATCGTCTGCACGACCGGCAATCAGGAGTTGAACATAGTCACCTCCGTCTATGCGAAGACACTCGGAGTGAAGCGTGCGGTCGCCTTGGTAAGCAAGAATAGCTACGTTCACATCGCCTCGAATCTAGGTATCGATGCACCGGTGAGCATGCAAAACAGCATGGTGGGCTCGATACTGAAGTTCATCCGGCACGGCAACATCGACAGTGTGCACAACATCTCGGGAGGAGACCTCGAGGTGGTCGAGATGCCAGTGCAGGCGGCATCTCGGCTGGCCGGCAAGATGGTTCGAGAGATCAAGTTTCCGCCAGAAACGCTCATCCTGGCGCTCACTCGAGATGCGGAGACGGTCATTCCCGAAGGCACGAACACGCTCAGTGCCGGCGACAACGTCATCTTCATAGCTCGAAAGGAATCCACTTCGAGAATCGAGCGGATGTTCGGCGCTCCGGCATGAGAATTCTGGTCGTTCTCCGGGTTGTCGCCGTCCTGCTGCTCATTGTCTCCGTGTTTCTGCTGTTGCCCGTGCTCGTCGCAATGCTCTACCACGAGGATTCGATTATTTGGAGCTTCCTGGCGCCGATGGTTCTTGTGTGGCTGGTCTGTGTACCGATTCTGTTGCTCACGGGAAGGGCTCAGGGCGCAACGATTTCGAACAAGGGCGGCTACCTGTTGGTGAGCTCCGGGTGGATTCTCGCGGCGGCGTTCAGTGCCCTTCCTTTCTTTCTGTCCGGGGCAATTCCGCATTACACGGACGCATTTTTCGAGACCATGTCCGGTTATACGACGACCGGAGCTTCGATCCTCACCAACATTGAGGCACTTCCGAAGGCGATGCTTTTCTGGCGGTCGCTAACCCACTGGCTCGGCGGCATGGGAATTGTGGTCTTGACGGTGGCCGTCTTTCCCCTTCTCGGAATTGGCGGACTGCAACTGGTGAAGGCAGAGGCGCCGGGGCCCACGGTGGACAAGATCACCCCCAAGATCACCTCGACGGCCAAGATCCTCTGGCTGATCTATGTTCTCATGACGGTTGCAGAGATCATCCTTCTCATGTTCGGGGGAATGAGTCTATTCGATGCGGCGACCCACACCTTCGGCACCGTTGCGACCGGGGGGTTCTCACCACGCAATGCGAGCGTCGGATCCTACCATTCCGGATACATCGACGTGGTGATTACCGTTTTCATGATGCTTGCCGGAATGAACTTCCTGCTCTACTACCGAGCCGTCATTGGAGACTTCAGATCGGTTATGCGGAACAGCGAGCTTCGCACCTACGTTGGCATCTTCGTCGTTGCAGCCCTGCTCATCGCACTCAATCTCGACGGACACACATACCACTCCTTCGGTCGGAGTCTGCGCTTTGCGAGCTTTCAGGCTGCCTCTATTCTCACGACCACAGGATTCACGACTACCAACTACGCGACGTGGCCGGTGTTCTCGCAGGTGGTGCTTTTTGTGTTGATGTTCGTCGGGGGATCAACGGGATCGACCGGCGGCGGGATCAAGGTCGCCCGGATTGTGATCCTGCTCAAGCAGGGAGTAAACGAAATGCGCTACCTGCTTCACCCTCGGGGGATCTTCAGTATGAAGTTGAGCGGTCTGAATCTCCGCAAGGACATCGTCTACACGGTTACGGGGTTTGTCTTCCTCTATCTCTTCGTGCTTTTTATCACGACCCTGGTCGTCGCTTCGGGTGGCAACGATATCCTCACATCGCTCACGGCTGCGCTCGCGACTCTTGGCAACATCGGCCCCGGCTTCGGCAAGGTTGGTCCGGTTTCGAACTACGCCTATCTGCCGACCTACATAAAGTGGTTCTTGAGTTTCTCCATGGTTGTCGGAAGACTAGAGATCTACACGGTGCTCGTCATCTTCACTCGCACCTTCTGGAAGCGATAGCGCGGCCGATCTCGCCGCGTGACGCCTGATGGCGGTAGACACCGACCATTCTGCTGTATATAATAAACACTATATTCTTGCTTCAAGATTGAGGATTCAAAAAATGAGTGACGCAACAACGAATGAAGTCAAGCGGGTCATGACCGAGAACCCGCTGAACGCTGAAACAAATCCGCAGTATCTGCGATCCTGGATCACCCCGAACAGGTACTTCTTCAGCCGAAATCAGAGTCGAATCATGACCGAGCCAATCGATATCGAGAGCTGGAGCCTCACGATCGAGGGTGAAGTCGAGAGGAACGTCACGGTCGACTACGAGCAGCTTCTGAAGATGCCCAAGGTGGAAGTGGCAAACACCTTTGAGTGCTCGGGGAACGGTCGCTCGCTGCTTCGCAAACCCGCCAGAGGAAACCCTTGGACCGTCGGGGGAGTGGGCAACGCGGTGTGGGGCGGTGTGTGGCTTCACGGGCTCCTCGAGGAGGCCGGACTCACCGACAGCGCGAAGCACGTTGCCTTCGAGGGCTTCGACAAGTCGGGACGTTCGTCCGGAATCGACTTCGTGCGCAGTATCCCCGTCGAGAAGGCGATGTCTTCAACCCTCCTCGCGTATGAAATGAACGGAGAGCCGTTGCCTGAGGCGCACGGATATCCCCTGCGCGGGCTCCCTCTCGGATGGACGGGCGCGAATTGCGTGAAGTGGCTGCGCAAAATCGTCGTCATGGATCATCCCTACGAAGGCTACTTCATGGACAAGGTGTATCGAGTGTTTCAGGAAGGACAGCAGCCGACCGAAGGCGATCCGGTCACCGAGATCCCACTCAAATCCATCATCACACAGCCTTCGAACGGTGCGGAGCTGCCAAGAGGACGAATCGCAATCCTCGGAGCAGCCTACGGCGGAGAGGACGCGATCGCCGGGGTGGACGTTTCATTGGACCGGGGCAACAGCTGGAGGGAGGCCGAGCTCATTGGGCCGAGCGAACGCTACGCGTGGCGTCACTTTCAATATGTCCACGACGCCGTGGAGGCCGGAGAGCTCACGATCATGGCCCGGGCGAAGGACGCCTCCGGTGCTACACAACCGCTCGCTGCGAGCTGGAACGTGCTCGGATACGGCAACGACGGAGTCGAGGAGCATTCGATCACCATTCGGGTGGTGTAGCGGATAGGCCGCAGGCGGTGGGCCTGCTGTCGGCTGTCTGGAGAGCGGCGGCGAAGGACGACAGGGCGGTCCGTATGGACACGGGACGGCCGACCCGTTAAACTCCCTCACATCATGATGGACACAGCGTACCGACTCAGCATCATTCTCCTATTCGGTTTTGCCGGAATTATCTTCGTCACACTGATGTTCTTCACGGCCCCCTACGGGAGACACGCTCGACCCGGTTGGGGGCTTTCACTTCGGGAGAAGCGAGGCTGGCAAATCATGGAGTCGCCGGCAGTTCTCGTCATAGCCGCCTGCCTTCTGGTCGGTTGGGATCGAGGGCTGCTGCCGAGCGCAATCTCGGTGTTGTTTCTCCTCATGTGGGAGGTACATTACATCTACCGCACGGTCATCTTCACTTCACTGATGCGTGAGGGGAAGCGACAATTTCCCGTCCTGCTCGTTCTCTTCGCGATCATCTTCAACGTTCTCAATGGTTTCGTGAACGGCTATCATCTCTTTCTCGACCATGCGGCCTACGACCTGTCGTGGCTGCTCGATCCACGTTTCATCATCGGGACAGCGATATTCTTGTTCGGATTCCTGACGCACGTGAGCTCGGATCGACTACTTCGCGGTTTGCGTGCTCCCGGCGAGACCGGATACTCGATTCCCTACGGCGGCATGTTCCGCTACGTCTCGAGTCCCAACTATCTCGGCGAGATTGCGGAATGGCTCGGATGGGCAATCTTGACCTGGTCATTCGCCGGTCTCGCCTTTGCCGTCTTCACCTTCGCAAATCTATTTCCGCGGGCGCTGGCCAACCATCGCTGGTATCGTGAGCAGTTCGACGGGGACTATCCCGAAGATCGCAAAGCGATTATCCCGTTTCTTCTGTAACCGCGACAAAGCTGCCCTGAACCCACGCCACTGTGTCTCTGAGCGTCTCCTCGATCGCTCTCGGTCGGTAACCGAGGTCAGCTGTGGACTTCTCGATATCGAAGTGGGGCCACGATTGCAGAATTTTGAGGCCGTTCGGCGTATAGATCGGTTGGCGCCCCAGAAGAAGACCGACGGCCGTGGCGAGAGCTGTGAACGGGAGCGCCAGCCAGTAGGGTACCCTCATGTGCGACATCGGCACTCCTGAGACTCTCTCGAGAATCTCTGTAATCTCGAAGTAGGAAGCGAGCCGTCCTGTAAGAAGGTAGGCCTCCCCGATATTCCCCTTCTCGGCCGCGGTTATGAGCCCGGCAGCCACATCGCGTACGTCGACGAAGTCAAACCCTCCGTCGATGTAGGCGGGAAGTCGCCGCTTGAGGAAGCGATGCACCATCTCAACGATGCGGGCCGTTCCGAAGTCGTAGGGTCCGACCAATGCGCTCGGGATTCCGACAACCGCCGGCAGTCCCCGATCGCGAACCGCCGCCAGGACTTCGAGTGTCGCAGTCGCCTTCGTTCGGCCGTAGGTCATGATGCTGTGGTCGGGATCGAAACGGTCGGGACCGATCGGCGCGCCCCCGACCTCGAGGTCCAGCGCCTCTACCGAGCTGACGTAGACGAATCGATCGACACCGGCCGACAGCGCTGCGTCGATCATGTTGCGGGTACCCTGAACATTGACCCGTTGCACTTGGTCTCTATCACGTTCCACTGTCGAGATCAAAGCGGCACAGTGAACGATCCAGTCGACACCGCTGCACGCGTCTCGGATGGCGTCTAGGTCGAAGAGATCACCCTGTATTCTCTCGATGTCGAGGCTCTCAAGTGCCGGCGGATCGAGACGTCGCAGAAGGCATCGTACCGAATGACCCCGGTCGAGAAGCTGCCGCACCACCACATTGCCAAGATGCCCGGAGGCACCGGTAACTAGCACAATCACCCGGTCAGTATACCCGACAATCGGCAACAAAGGGAGGCCTGCGCCTCACCATTGATCGTTACCCGCCCTGTTTCTCTGCGCCGAGCGGACCGATGGAATAGCTCTCGAGATCCACGGCAAGGCTAATCGGTCCGTCATAGTACTTCTTCGCCTCCGCGCGGATGTCGATCCCGAGAATCTCGCGGTAGAAGTGTGTGAGCACGAGATGTCGTACCCCGGCCATGTGCGCGAGGGTTGCCGCCAGGCGAGGGGTCAGGTGGCCGCGGATCTTCTCCTTTTCGGACATCGAGCACTCGAAAATCGCGAGATCTGCATCTCTCGCAAGATTGACGAGGATCTCGTTGTAGTCGGTGTCGCCACTGTAGAAAAGCGTACGGCCGGTCTCGTCGGTGAGCCGATAGCTGATGCTGTCGGCAGTGTGGCCGGTCGGGAGCGCGTCGATGCAGATGCTTCCGCTACAGTGCCGGCGATCCTTCATCTCTACAAGGTCGAAACGGTAGTCCTCGAACCAGGAGTCCATCCGTTCGCCCAGCCATGCCATGTGCGCGCGCAGTCCCGGAGGGCCTACGATCTCCATGCGATGTCTTGCGTCAGGTTGGAGAAGCCAGCGAGAGTTGAGGAACGCAGCGAGGTCTGAGACGTGATCGAGATGGAAGTGGGAGATCAGGATTACCTCGATCGAATCCGGTGAGACTCCCACGTCGGCGAGGCGGCACAGGGTGCCGGGGCCGCAGTCGATGAGCACTGGGCTCGAATCACCGCAAAGCAGATAACCCGAGCATCCGTGATTCCTTGCAGGGAGGATCGTTCCTGAGCCGAGGACCGTCAGGCTTTCGATCATTCCTGTCGCTCGCCGCTCAGGAGGTGAAGTTTTTTCGGTGGAAGGAACAGATACACACTGCCGCGCAGGATTCCGCGTTCGCCGGATCTCGTGTCATCGACTACCATCGCTCGCTCGCCGACGCGAATCCAGTACCGGACATGAGAGCCTTCGAAAATCGAGTTCTCGATCTCGCCGCGGAGACAGTTGGACTTCTCAGACGGTATATCCACCTCGATCTCGACGGCCTCGGGGCGGCTGCAGAGTGACACCATAGCTCCCGGCTGAGGAGGAGAGGTCACGTCTCTCACCAGGAGCTCCGTGCCGTCGGAGAGAACGGTCATCTCGCTCGAATCCGCCCGAATCACCTCGCCTCGAATAATATTCGCGGTCCCAATGAAGTCGGCGACAAACTCAGTCTCGGGACGATAGTAGATTTCGAGAGGACTTCCGATCTGTATGACCCGCCCCGCGCTCATGACCGCGATTTGATCTGACAGCGCCAGGGCCTCGCTTTGATCGTGGGTGACGTAGATGGTCGTGATACCGAAGCGTTGCTGAAGCTGTCGAAGCTCGGCACGGATATTCATCCTTAGCTTCGCGTCGAGATTGGAGAGCGGCTCATCGAGGAGAAGCACCTCGGGTTCCATCACCAGGGCGCGGGCAAGCGCGACACGCTGCTGCTGGCCGCCGGAAATTTGGGCAGGGTTTCGATCCTCGAGCCCAAGAATACCGAGGTAGTCCATCGTACGCCTTCGGCGTTGCTCGATCTCAGAGCGAGGAGCATTGCGAATGCGCAGGCCGTAGGCGATGTTTTCGGCCACGGTCATATGGGGGAAGAGGGCATAGTCTTGGAAGACCATGATCGCGTTTCGCTGGTGCGACGGCACGTCGTTGATGATGCGGTTCCCGATCGTAATGTCGCCCGCGTCGGCTTTGTAGAAGCCGGCGATTGTGCGCAGCAGCGTCGTCTTCCCACAGCCACTCGGTCCAAGGAAGGTCATGAAGGCGCCCTTCGGTACCTGCAGGGATATGTCCTTCAGAACCTCCGTTGTGCCGAAGGACTTCCAGAGATTGCTGATTGTAAGATGTGCGCCTTCCATTTCTCCGCCTTTCATACCTTGAACAGGTCGAGCTTCTTGCCGACCAAGAGCTTTGCCGCGCCGAGCACCGCAAACGCGATGAGAAGCAGAAACGTTGTCAGGGCCGCTGCCTTTCCGTAGAAACCGTCACTCACGAGATTCATGATCGTGAACGTAACTACCGAATTGTTCGAGGTTGCGAGGAACACGATTACGCTCAACGTCGTGATGGACCTGATGAACGAGACAATGAACGCGGAAAAGAATGGTCCTTGCAGAAGCGGAATCTCAATCTCACGGAAGATTCGCATGCTCCCCGCACCGAGGTTGGAAGCAGCTTCTCCGAGGGAAGGGGATATCTGCTTGAGCGCGCCAATCCCGGTCTGGTAGCCCATCGAGATGTTCCAAAAAACCATACTCAGGATGATGATGGCGGCAGTGCCGTAGAGATCCAGCGGCCGCCGCGTGAAGGAGATCGAGTACCCGATTCCAAGGAAGATTCCCGGGAGAGCGGCCGGAAGAATTGCGATGAAGTCGACCGCCCTGCGAAGCACGAAGCGTTTGCGGGTAACCAGATAGGCGGCGGTCATTGAGAACAGGGCACTTGTCGCCCCCGCGACAACCGAGAATATGAGGCTCCGAATGAGCTGGCCCGTATTCGTCGCCACGCTCGAGATCCACCTCAGGGTCGGCGACCAGTCGAAGCCCCACCCGTTTACGACTGCTCCGAGCACGAGAGCAACGTACACGAGGAGGATCATGATCGAGACTGCAGCGCAGAAGGCAAAGAGCGGCCACCGCACGAACCACTTCGTCGGTTCGCTCTGCATCGTCGCGATCTTGCCGGTAATCGTGACGTAGGAGCGTCGTCCTACCCAAAAACGTTGAAAGGCGAAGATGATGACTGAGGGGACAAGCAGGACCGATGAGAGCACGGCCGCCCCAGCGACATCGCCCCAGCCTTCGACTCGCAGCCATGCTTCGGTCGCAAGCACGGAGAAGTCTCCCGATATCATGATCGGATTGCCGAAATCGGCGAGAACGAGAATCGAAACGAGCAGAGCGGCCCCTGCGACCCCAGGCGTGGCCAGAGGAAGGGTCACGGTGCGAAAAAGCTTGAAGCCGGTCGCACCCAGATTTCGCCCGGCATATTCGAGGCTCGGTGCGATCGATTGAAGCACGCTTTCCATCGTGAGTGCCGCGACCGGAAAGAAGGCGATTGTCTCCGACAACCACAAACCGTGCCATCCGAGGATGTTCGTTCGAACGCCGAAAAGTCCGTAGGTTATGAGCCCGTTTCGTCCGAACATCATGAGATAGCTGAAGGCAACCATGAACGGCGGTGAAAAAAGCGGAAGGATGAGGATACCCTTGAGAAGACGTTTGAGCGGAATCGTCGTCTTCGTCAACCCGTAGGCAAAGAGGAAGCCGAACAGCGTTGCGGTAGAGGCGGAGAGGAGAACCATGAGGAGGCTGTTCAGCCCCGCGCGGAGGTAACGGCTCGTGCGCAGCACGACCGCATACTCTTTGATCGACGGGAAGGCAAAAACGCGAACGATGGGGTAGAGCACGAACAGGCCGAGTGCCCCGACGATGATGATGATGGTGATCGCGAGAAGTGGTTCGCGGAAAAGACGCTTCACGTTCGCTCTCCGATGGCGGGCAGCCGCGGCCGCCCGCCCGTTGTCACTTCGATTGGATGACTACTTGCCGGTGATGGAAGCCCACTCCTTCTTCCACTTGTCTACGTTGTCGGCTGCAACCTTGAGATCCCAGGGTGCGAAGCTGACTGACGCGAAGGGGGGCATCTCCTTCGGCAGAGGGACGTCGGCGCGAACAGGATATCGGTACCCGTTATCGGCGTTGATCTTCTCCGCCGCCGGCGAGAGCAGGAAGTCGATGAACTTTTTGGCGGAGTTGGGATGCGGGGCGCCCTTGATTATAGAGGCGGCCCCGATTTCGAACCCGTCATCCTTCGGGAAGACGACTGTGATGGGGAGATTGCCCTGAATCTTCTGTTTGATTGTATCGTGTCCCCACGCGAAGCCCACGATTGCCTCACCTTGCGCGACAAGCGGGATCGAGCCGTTTGCACCCTTGGTGTACTGGGCAACATTCTGGTCGAGCTTTCGGATGTAGTCGAAGCCGGCCTGCTCGCTGCCGAGACGGAAGATTTGAGCCGCCATCATAAGATACGCTCCGCCGGTGGTCGCGGGGTTCGAAGCAATGACCTCTCCTTTGTAGGCGGGATTGAGCAGATCGTCCCAGGTAGTCGGAGGTTTGATGCCTTTCGGTGCGATCTCTTCCTGATAGCGCTTGTCGTTGTAGAGAATGCAGAGTGCGCCGAGGTACCATCCCGTCCAGTAGCCGTCGGGATCCATGAACTTCTTGTCGATACCGGCCTGGGCCACGACCGGGGAGGTGTACTGCTGCAGAAATCCGCCGGCTGAAAGGTCGGTATGGAAGTTCGAGTTTCCTCCAATAACGACATCCGCCCTCGGGCTTCCGGCCTCGGTCTTGATTCTGCCGGCGACGGTCCCCGCCTGTTCGATTTGCAGGGCCAGCTCGGCATCGATGCCGGTCTGGGCTTTGAATGCGGTGACAAGGTCGTTGGCGGTTTTGGTGTCGAGCGCCGCATAGATTACGACCTTGTTGTCCGCGGACTCGGCTCCGCCTTCCGCGAACACGTGGACCGCGAACAGAACGATTGCGATGCATAGAATGAATCGCTTCATTGGTTCACTCCTTTTACTGGTGAGATTGATCCTGTAGGCGAGCCCCGAAATGATCGAAGCTACACCCGCACGATTTCCTTTTCATGAGCTTCGTTGGGAGTATGATCCGAGAGGTGCTGACCTTGGTTCCTTCGATGGCAAGGATCATGTTCTCCATGGCAACCGTTCCAATCTCGTGCATCGGTTGACGCACGGTTGTGAGCGGCGGCCAGAGATACTCCGAAAAGAAGGCGTCGTCGAACCCTGCGACGGCAATGTCGTCGGGCACCCGCATGCCCTGTTCATGGCAATAGAGAAGCACGCCGAGCGCCATTCTGTCGTTGGCGGCGAACACCGCGTCCACTCGATGCTCGGCAAGAAAACGCCCCGCAATCTCGTAGCCGCATTCTCGCGAAAAATCCCCCTCGAGTGTGTGTAGGTTGTTCATGTCGAAATGCCGCTCGGCAAGCCCGAGGCGAAACCCATAGCCTCGGTCACGTGAATCGAGGTTTTCGCTCCTGCCTGAAATAAAAAGAATGGTACGAAACCCGTGCTCGACAAAATGATGGGCCATCTCCCGTGCGCCGCCTACGTTATCGACCATGATCGCGTAGGCCCCGTCGTCGATACTAGGTTTTCCGATGAAAATGAAGGGGATCCCCTGCGACTGGAGCCTGTTCAAGAGGCTCAGATCGTCCTCGGGATCCCGGGAATGACGGATGATAAGTCCGTCGACCTGTCTCGTTTCGAGGAGCTCCAACACACTTCTCGTACTGTGTTTCGTTTTGAGGACGATGTGATAGTTGCGCTCGATTGCGACTCTGTCGATCCCCTCGAGCAGATTGGAGTAATACGGGCTTGAAAGATCCGGGAGGAGAATGCCGACGGTTCGTGTCTTGCCTCCCGAAAGCGCGCTTGCGATGACATTCGGCACGTACCCGAGCTCGTCGATGGCCGCCCGTACACGCTTCATCGTGGACGGCTTCACGCGGCGGTCGTTGTTGATGACTCGAGAGATGGTCGCACGTGAATACCCCGCTCTCCTTGCCACGTCCTCGATGGTAATTCGATCAATGTTCATATTGTAACCGATTACATATTGTAACATTACATATTCTCATTGTAAAGTAAAATCTATCGGTTGTGCTTCGAACATGACGAGCGCACTATGGAGAATGGAGGCGTCGATGAAAGAATACGAGGTGACCTGCGTCGGTAACTTCACCCGGGACACGATAAAGACCGCGGCCGGCCGCACGGTAGTGGCAGGAGGGGGGTTCAACTACGGGTGCCACGCGGCACGAGCTCTCGGCAAGAGGACGGCGGCGGTGACCCGCCTTGCCCGGGAGGACGTCGATGTCATTGCTGCGCTGGAACGTATCGATGTCGACGTCTATCCATCCTTCTGTCCTCAATCAACCTGTCTCTCGATCGAATATCCAACCGAGAATCCCGACGAGAGAGTGCTCACCGTCACGAGCCTTGCCGCTCCGATAGGACCAGATGAGGTGGCAGGAGTTCGTTCGCGCGCCTTCGTGGTCGGTCCATCTTTCCGGGGCGAGGTCGAGCTCGAAACCCTCCAGCTGCTCTCGCGAGGCTCCGAGATTCTCTCGATCGATGCGCAGGGCTTCATTCGGACGGTCGTCGACGGTACACTCGAGTACCGCGCCTGGCCGGAGAGGGAGACGATCTTTTCGATCGCCACGATTCTCAAGGTCGATTCGGTCGAGGCGCAGTTCCTCACCGGAGAGAGCGACCACCGCAGAGCCTGCCGGGCGTTGCATGCAGAGGGTGCACGCGAGGTGATTCTCACCCATCGAGGCGGGATCGTGGTATTCGACGGTCACAGGTTTTATGAAGCACCCTTCATCGCCCGCCGCAACGATGGGCGGAGCGGACGCGGTGATACCTGCGTCGCTTCCTACGTTTCCTCGAGGCTAACCGAGGAACCGAAGGAGGCGATTCGCTGGTCGGCCGCACTCACAAGTCTCAAGCTCGAGGTTCCGGGCCCGTTCACGGGCACGCACGAGGAGGTGCGAAAGCTGGTGGAGGAACGATATCACGACTTCCCCCGGATTGACACAGGCGGGCGGTGAATGTTATGTGCTGACGGTAGCCTTTTCTTATCGAGTATTTGATGCAGCGGACGTTGGTTCTCATTGGATTGCTCATTTTCGCGGTCGGAGGTGCGGGCATCTCAGCACAGCAGAGCTCGCAGTCGGAGGACTCGAGCGGACTCACGAACGAGTCGACCGGGTCGGGAGGCTATTCCGCAGGTACCCAGCCACCTCCACCCTCCGCGATTGGTACCACCCGTGACAGCTCGGGTTCCGGAAAAAGCTCGAGCGGCGGCTCCGGGTCAAGCATTTCGATCCCGGATTATTTTTACAAGCACCTCACCGGCACGATCGGCGGCAAGTACCGTATCGTCATGAACCTGACCCGTTTGGGTTCTGCACTGATCGGAGATTATTACTACGCGAACCAAGGGATTCCGCTGTTCTTCGGATACGGAAGCACGATATCAAAGGATGGGACGATCCATCTGGTCGAGACGAATCAGCTCGAGCCGACAGGATCGAACGACATCACCGGCACTTTCGATGGACGATTCGTGGGCAAGAACGAGGTGCGAGGTTCTTGGACGAAGAAAGGTTCCGATTCATCGCTTCCGTTCGCAGTGAGCACGGTAGGCTTGACCGGAGGAGCGTTCGACGCCGAGCACGACGAACGAGCATACTACGACCACTCCCACGCAAGCGCCAAGATGGACGTAACCTTCCCAGTGCTCCGCTCTACCTCGGCGGAGGCGGACGCCGCTTTCAACTCGAACGTCCTCTCGACGGTCGTCGGTCTCTATGAGAACGGCGTAAGCTCCGTGCCTCCAACGAGCGTCGCTCAGGCGCTGGGCGATTTTATCGACGCATTCACGGCGCAACTCGCAGACGGCGGGTCTCGAAGCTACTTCCCTCCATGGAGCTACTCGATCACCGCGCAGGTGCTTTTCGACTCGAACAACATCGTATCGCTTCGCTACGAGGCATTTTCGTTTGAAGGGGGAGCCCATCCAAACACGGTCTACAAGAACGCAAGCTACCAGACTACGACCGGTAGCGTGATAGCTCTGAGCGACCTGCTCAAATCGGGATACGAGAGACAGCTGAACGAGATCGGGCTCGAAGAGTTTCGCAAACAGCACGGGATCAAGGAGGGGGAGAGCCTTGCCCAGGCGGGATACTCGGTCGGCAGCCAAGGCTTCAAGCTCAACAAGAACTACATCATCACCAAAGCTGGGCTCCTGTTCCAATTCAACCAATACGAGATAGCACCGTACTACTTCGGCGCTCAACAGGTCTTGATTCCCTACTCGAAGCTCAAACAGCTCCTGCGGCCGAAGAGCCCGATTTCCGAGCTGGTGTCGCAGAGCAACCGCGATTCTTCCGTATCGGTCCCATAGATCGGAGCCGCCTCACCCACCAAGGACCGGGTCTGGAGTCAGAGGGGCGGAAGAGGATTCCGGGCGCCCGTATCCCCCGCTGTTGCCTCCTTCAGCAGTTGCTCGAATTTCCGTCGGGCGCTGTTCCAAAACGGATGGACCGCGCAGTAGCCGTCTGTACCGCATACCTGAGGAGAAACCGCGCACTGGTTACGCGCGGCGCGGTTGCCTTCCATGGCGACGTAGACCTCATAGAGACTGGTCTCGTGCGGCGGACGTGCGAGGCGAAAGCCGCCCCTCGCGCCTCGCACCGAGACCACGATACCGGCGCCGGCGAGACGCTGCATAATCTTGGCGAGAAACGGTCCGGGGACGTTCGTGAGCTCGGATATCTCAGCGAGGGTGGCAGTGCGCTCCGGATGGAGCGCCAGCTGCCACACCGATCTGAGCGCGTATTCGGTCTTTCTCGATACTTTCATCTGCGCTCAGAGTAGTGCATTCCTCAATCTACTCTTCCAATCTCAATAGAACTCGGATCCTTCTGCGACCTCTTCACGGGTGATGCGCTTGCGGTAGAGGCGGTATACGAGGATCTGGTAGACGATGACGATCGGGACGAAGATCGCCGCGACGATCGTCATGACGGTCAAGGTGTAGTGCCCCGAGGAGGAGTTGAACGCTGTCAGGCTGAAGGCCGCGTCGGTACGTGAGGGGATCAGGTTCGGGTAGAGACCGATGACTCCCGTGAATGTCACGAGGACGATCGTCGCGGCCGAAGCGAAGAAGGCCTCCACATCGTTGCCCCGTGCCAGGAAGAGCTTCACTGCGAGCAGGCAGAGGACGGCCAACGCAGGAACGATGATCCACACAGGATGCCCCAGGAAGTTGTCGTAGAGCTTCGTAGCGAATGCGTTTGCGACCAGAAAGAGGACGGCGATGACGAGCAGTGCATACCAGAACGCTCCCGCCCGCTTGTAGGCCCGCTCGGAAAGCTCACCGTCGGTCTTGACGGCTACCCACAACATCCCGTGCACAATGAACATAGCGACAAACAGGAGACCCGTGAGCAAACCGTAGTAGTTGAGCAGATCACCGAAGGTTCCTTCGTATCCGTTGGCACCGATCGAGAGTCCGCGAAACACGTTGCCGAAGACCAATCCGAACATGAACGAAGCTACAAGGCTGCACACCATCATGACCCAGTCCCAGAGCGACTTCCAACCCTGGCGCTCGTCCTTGTTGCGGAATTCGACGGCTACTCCTCGACCGATCAGAGAGAAGAGGATGATGAGCATGGGGATATAGAGGAAGCTGAACATCGAAGCATAGGTGGCGGGGAACGCCGCGAAAGTCGCGCCTCCTGCCGTTATGAGCCATACCTCGTTGCCGTCCCACACCGGGCCGATTGAGTGGAGTATGATCCTGCGTTCGGTGTCATCCTTTGCCAGAAAGTTGCGCAGAATCCCCGACCCCAGGTCGAAGCCGTCGAGCATGAAGTAGACTGCCCACAGCAGTCCCCAGAGAATGAACCAAAGTATTTGAAGTCCCATCGCAGTTCCTCCTTATGCCGGGACCTTCCTGGCGTATTTCGTCAGGAGGAAGAGGTCGGCAGCTGCGAGGAGGGAGTAGATGACCACGAAACCGACCAATGAGGCGAGAACATCGCCGGCAGAAATCGCTCGTGAAGAAGCGTCGGCGGTTCGGAGGAGACCGTAGACGATCCAGGGCTGACGTCCGATCTCCGTCACTATCCAGCCGAGCTCACTCGCGAGGTAGGGCAAAAAGATGGCAAAGGGCATGATGCGTAGGAACCACCGTCTTTTGTCAAGCGTTCCTCGTTGGCTGTAGACCACCGCGAGGATCGAGAGGAGAACGAAGAGAAACCCGAGCAGAACCATCAGCCGGAAGCTCAGGAAGGTTACCATCACAGGCGGTCTGTCGTTTGCCGGAAAGCTCTTGAGGCCCCTAACCGTTGAGTTGAAGTTGTGATAGGAGAGGAAGCTCGTGCCGCCGGGTATCCCGATAGCTTGGAAGTAGTTGGTCTCCTTCTTCGTGTCGGGAAGGGTCAAGAGATAGAATGTTGCGTGTTGCTCCGTGTTCCACTGTGACTCGAAAGCTGCGAGCTTCGTCGGCTGGTCCTTGGCGACGGCTACACCTGAAAGGTCTCCGCCGACGATGACGAGTACCGAAGAGGCGAGGGCGAGCACCGCACCGATCTTGAATGAACGGGTGAAGAGATAGACCTCGTGCTTTCTGAGAAGGTGAAAGGCCGATATCCCCATCACGAAGAAAGAGGCCAGGACGTAACTTGCCATGAGGGTGTGGAAGACCTCGATCCACGCCATCTTGTTCCCGATGAGCGCGCCGAAGCTGGAAAGCACGGCCTTGTCACCCTGAAGAGCGTACCCGACCGGACGCTGCATCCACCCATTGGCGATGAGAATCCAGACTGCGGACAAGGTGCTGGCAAACGCGACGAACCAAATAATGACGGCGTGGGCGCGTTTCGATACGCGGTTCCAGCTGAAGATCCACAGTCCGATGAAGGTCGATTCCAGGAAGAACGCCACCGTCGCCTCGATGGCCAGGGGGGCTCCGAAGATATTTCCGACATACTTCGAGTACTGCGCCCAGTTCATGCCGAACTGAAACTCGAGGGTGATGCCGGTGACGACACCAATGGCGAAGTTGACGATAAAGAGCCGTCCCCAGAACTTGGCCATTCGAAGAAAGGTTTCGTCACCGCTACGGACATAGCGGGTCTCCATATAAGCCGTTATGACCGAAAGACCAAGCGTCAGAGGCACAAACAGAAAATGGAAGAGAGCGACAACAGCGAACTGTATTCGACTCAATCCTTCTACGGTCATTTACTTACTCCTTCGAGATTAATCAGGACCTGATTTGTCCCGTTTTCGGTCTACCATGGAGCGTTTCAGTTGTCAACTCTATAGGGAGTTGGTGTCCGTTCTTGTACACCTCCGTACCCTTTTCAGATACAATGCGCAGAGCATGAAAGATCTTTCGTCGTGGCTCCGTTTGCGTAGCAAAACGGTCCGTGGCCGGCTCGCACTTACCGTCGGCCTCGGAGAGCTTGCGGGTGTTCTGCTTATCGTGCAAACCGCGTTGCTCGTAAGGATCGGAAACGGAGTAATCTTCGGACATGAAACCCTCGTCTCGCTAACACCCTATTTCGGCTACCTGCTCGTGACGATTCTGGTACGTTCCGTGGTCGCGTGGTCTTCTCGCCGGGCGGGGTTCGCCTGCTCGGGATCGGTGAAACATTCGCTCAGAGAAGAGCTCTTGCAGCATCTTGGTCGGATTGGACCGGTCACTCTCGGCGGAGAGCACGCGGGCGAGATTGCGAACACCGCCGTGGACGCTGTCGAGGCGCTCGACGGTTACTATGCTCGCTACCTGCCCCAGCGCGCGATCGCCTCTCTTCTGCCTCTGACGGTCTTGGCAGTGGTCTTTCCCCTCGATTGGATATCTGGGATTACGTTGCTCGTGACTGCAGTGTTCATTCCCGTGATGATGATCCTCATCGGCGAAGACGCTCACGAGCGAAATCAGAAGCTCTGGGGAAAGCTCTCCGTCATGAGCGCCCGGTTTCTCGATACCCTACAAGGCGTGACTACGTTGAAGATTTTCGGGGCGGCGAAGCGAGAGG
>Ga0315535_1001072_pt1 | contig 18679 bp, 11 predicted proteins | sample SalMarSW160220MG_2_FD_203092 | JGI IMG/M metagenome (GOLD analysis project Ga0315535, IMG submission 203092) | Salt marsh sediment microbial communities from the Plum Island Ecosystem LTER, Massachusetts, United States - Salt Marsh Sediment SW1602-20 ... | reverse complement strand
TTGGAAAACGGGAGAAAGGGAGCATGGTCATGAAGGGGAGATTCAAGCGGACAGGGTCTATAAGAATAGTGGCAGTGGCCGTCCTCATTGCCTTCACCCTAGCAGGATGTGCGGGCAACGGGGGGATGACAGATACCACCAAAGGTGCCCTTTTTGGCAGTGCAGGTGCTGCCGCCCTGGGTGCCATTATTTACCACGGCAATCCACTGGCCGGCGCCCTGATCGGCGCTGCGAGCGGTGCCCTTGGCGGTGCTCTTGTGGGGCACTTTATGGATGAACGAAAGAAGGACTTGGAGAAGGCCCTGGCCCCCCAGATCGATGCAGGGCTGGTGACGGTGCAGATTCTTGCCGACCATGCCATCTTGGTCACCACAACGAAGGAATCGGCATTTGCTCCAGGTTCTTCGGTGGTCAGCCAGGGGGTAATCCCTACACTTAGGACCATTGCAAACGTGGTGAACGGCAAGACTACCATTGCGGTGATCGGCCACCCTGATGCCACGGGCACGGTAGCTGAGCGAAAGACCCTGGCTAATCAACGGGCGGAGGCCGTTCGAAACATGCTCCTGGGAATGAACGTCCCTCCGATTTTGCTCACCGCATCGGGAAACTCCAATAGCAACTATTTGGACGGCAGAGTTGAGATCGTCGTGCATCCATTGGTTTCGGGATAGGCATGGCGGGGATAATGCTTTAAGCATTGTCCCTTCATGACACACGCTGACTTGCCCGAAATGTTCCGGGAAGATGAAAGTCATCAGCGTGATCGAGGATCAGGACGTCATCAAAAAGATCCTCAAGCATTTGCGTTTATGGGAGGTTAAGCCCCGGCCCCCACCCAAAACGAACGGCCCAACAAAGATTGACCAATACAGCATCGACTATTCTACCTCTCAACTATATGACCTCATTTATGATCAGGGCATAGATCGGGCAGTACCAGGCATCAACTTCCTTCTGCTAAATGAATACGCCAATTGTGGTCCAAAATACGTCGACTGTGATGGAAATGCCGGAAATGGATGTGAATTCTATTTAGGTGTTTTTCAAAACGCTTTATGCACCTGCCCCACGGCTGAGCGCTGTTTCTCTGACGCTATCTGTGGAGATAAAGGTTGTGACACGGTCGAATGTACAGGTGTTGGAACGAAATGGTGTAAATTGAAGGTAGAAGAATGCAGCGATTTGGATGATTATTTCCATATCAGGCTTCGTGTGCCACAGGAGCTACCATCTGGATATCTCACACATTCAGCACCACCAAAAAGCTGTGATACCTGCCATTAGGCTCAGGCTTTCTAAACCAGAAATTCCTTTCATGTCATTTGGCTATCGCCTCTCGTAGTCTTGGTCTGTTTGGTTACTGTCGTGGCAAAATATTGGGCCGAATCTCTTCTTCCCATTTCTTTGATCTCATAAGTAAGGGACTCTGGAATCGCTCTTTTTTTCATGAGTTTCATTGGAAACGAAAATCGATATTTTTCTGCGTCATCTACCGTGCCCCACTCGTAAAGACCCTGAAACTCCCCGGTTCTTTTTCCGAACATCCAGATCTTTGATCGGAATCCGGGCTGGGCTAAGATGAAGGGGATCGGGATGATTGAGAGTATTCTGTTCGTTTTCAGAGAAAATCTTCTGAATTGAAAACGAACCGCTAAGATGGCTCCCGGTCTCTCTGGCTGCGTTGGGTCCGGGTCAAGCACGACCTGCCGAAATACGATGAAATCCTCCTTTCCTTGGAAGACTTCCCCTAAGCGGTTTTTCGGGAAATGGATCCTGCCGCACCACCAGTAATAGGCTGCGCGTACCACCAAGGCAGGTGGCAGCCGGGTCAAACTCTTTATCATGTCTGCCCCCTTCGATTTATTGTGAAACTCCTGTTCGATAAATCCCCTATTACGGTCTCAGGTGCTTGGTTATCCAATCAACTGTGTAGGGGATGACCTCATCGAGATAATTAGCACATACGTGCTCGCCATCAGGGTAAAACTTCAATTCCTTTTCACCCACAGCCCAATCCATGAACTTGTCTGCGTGCTTCTTCCCATTGGGAATGATTTTGTCTCTTCCTGAATGATGAATGAGCATCGGGCGATCCAGTGGCGCATCAAATAGTCCTTTTCCACTGCGGAGTCATAATTAACGGCACCTGCATCCATCGAAATCAGATTATGGTCCCCATTGACTTTTCTTATACCCGTGATTTTCATTAATAGGATACCGCTGGTTTCAGTTATACTTCTGCCTGGCTCGATTACAATAACAGGCTCACCTATGCTTTTCAAAGCCGCTGTCGTTTTCATGGTTTTACCAAAAACCTTAACGTTGCCGACAAAAATAGCCTCAAGCATACGGTGCTGCGGGTATTCGGAATAAGATTTTTCCCCGGACCAGTCGTTGAGGTCGATTTTCCCCGTGGCCGGGTCCATGAACATGGCGGGAGTTCCCCCCCCAGACCCAGGTTTTAGAGTCGTCACCTTTTTGTGCCAACTCATATCCTTTGCGTATCCTCTCCAAGGCCTCATCCCATTCTTCAAGACTTTCGTAATAGCTGACAGGGAATCCTCCGCCAATGTTAATCATCCTGGAATTCCCGCCATTATTATTCAGAGCTTTAGAAAACTCAATCATTTTACCAAGTACGATGAGATAAGGCTCAAGCGCTGTAATCTGGGAGCCGATATGGATATGGAAACCGAGAAAATCGATATGGGGATGCTTGGGCAGCAGGGAATAAAAATGCGGTAGGTCTTCGATATCGGCACCAAACTTACACCACTTACCAGCCGTGAATGAACCCTCATCCGTCACATTATTAAGATCATAGCCTGCGGTCCGCAATAGCACTCTGGGCTTCGAAGAATATTGTTTAGATAGCTCGGATATGTGGAGAAATTCCTCAATACTGTCGGCCACCAGGAGCATCTTATTTTTTAGCGCCATTTTAATCAGTTCGTCCGGCTTGGAATTTCCGTTAACATCAAGATGCTTGGGATCGATTTTAGCCTGGAGAGCGCATCTCATTTCGTTCCAGGAGGCCACATCCGCTCCAGCGCCTTCTTCTCGGACGAGGGACAGGATGGTGGGGTGGGTATTGGCTTTCACGGCATACCGAATCTCACCCTTGGGATAGAGTTTTTTGAAAACGTCTTTGAAGTTCCGGATGTTTTGACAGATATCAGGGGCATAGTTGATACACAAAGGAAGTCCGAATTTATCTGCCCACCACTGAACCGGATATCCGGCAGCAAGGATATTTCCACCCTGTTGATTAATAAATGTGCTTCCTCTGGCAAGGCCGGGGATAAATGCTTTTTGATCCGCCCACATTCGCTCTACAGAAGCAAAAATATACGCGGGGGAAACCATTGTTGATGCCGCAATTCCTGCCGCTGAAAGCTTAACAAAAGATCTCCGTGATATCTGCATGACAATTCCCTTTTTCGTGTATAGAGGCTTGATTAATCTAATTAAACCATCGTTCTGGTGGTGCGAGACATATTACATATGGCAAGACCAACCTATTAGTAGTGCATGCTGGGATCTGTGCGGGGCGTGCCGGACAACTGCCATTCCTGCCGCGATCTTACCCCCCCATTGCATGCTCAATAGGATGGACATTCACTAAAATTCTTTTGTGACGAACAATTGTCCAGGAAACCTTCGGGTATGGTGACCCCCATCTCTTCGGCGATCGCCTCAAGATACTTCACGCGATTTTGAGCAGCCGCAGCCCCCGGATTGGTGGCGCCTGGTCCACACTCGAGGCCGCCATTGATGATATTGATGATGACGCCGAAGTTGGCCTTTGTCCGTCCACAGGCTACATCTTTGTCTGTGGACTTCCAATTACCAACGACCACATCATGAGCCGATGGTTTGAATGGAATATCGGGGGGCGACCAGTCGGTTCTCACCTCATGTCCCCAGAACCAGATGGAGCCGGCGATACCGATCTCGGGTTCCTTTGTAAGTACGTCAGGGTCATTCATATAGTCGTCCCCAACACCCATTGTTTTCCCAAATGCCTTATAGTTGTAGTCATAGGAAAGCTGATGCGGTCCCCTTCCACAGTATCCTGCACCTGTTGGCGCAAGGCCACCGTAATCCGGATTATGCCACGAATCTTCTGCACCATAGCCCTCCTGTATGGCACAGCCGGGTCCTCCAAATGGGACGTCGGCACCTGCCCCGGTCTCCTGAGCGATATTTGCCAGAAAAGCGGCAATCTCAAGCTTCCTTGTATTCTCATCCCCCTCATTGGCAAACTCCTCAAGCTGTGCCATCCCTCTGATCAGGTTATCGTATGTATAATACCATTGGCCGTTCAGCAGGTCCGAAAGATCCAATTGCTCCCGGTTTCTTTCCCAGCAGTCATCATTGTTACGCGATCCTGCGGTGATTGTATCGTATGTCTCTTCGGGCAGGAGACGTTTCAGGTCCTCTATCCTCGCCTGCACGTCTGCCGGGGGCGTGTGATGGAAATCATCCCCCTGTTCCGACGTGATGGAATTATCGTTATCGGAGCAGCCGATACACCAGACGCCGAGGGCGAATGCGAGAATCACCCATATCCCTTTGAAACTACTGCAAATCATCAGTATCCCCCCCCTTCTTTTTGTTTTTTTTCGCTCTTTTGTGCCCTCCTACATCACAGGGTTTTTAATGATAAGAACTTCAGTCCCGTCCTGTCAAAGATGAAATCCTTAGACGGCCAAAAGCCCTGATTTGTATACGCTCTTTAACTGCCTTGAGTATCTGGAATTCTTTTTGCCGTAGCTTCTGCCTCCACTTATCCTATCCAGTTTGATCAGCCCCATATCACCGTGCCCTCAAGTGAACATAACGTGCATTTGTCCTCTTACGACATCTGCCAAATCCGTGCAAGAGTACCAGACCTAAGTTACACTTTTTGCCTGGAAAATCAGGTGGATGGTTATCGCAAACCTTCACATTTGGATTAACAATCTGAAAAGGGGTCGACCACAAGATATTGTGGCCATTTTTTCTTTGAAACACAAGGACAAATCCCGCATAGTCCGAGCCCAAAAAAAGGAAGTTCTTATCACCTCACCTTGGCGAGTTGCCGGGCCTCTTGCTCTTTTATTAACGGGTTGCAAATGCAAGTCATGGATGGCTATAGAAAAAAACCTGCGCGATAAAGGAACTTTTTCCCGACTTTCTGCGGTTCCCTCTACTCTTTTTTGCTCTGGCTTAACCCGCCTGTATCACCAATCAACTGAATTGTGGCAACGTCGGCAAGAAGCGATCCAATGGTTTCAATGGTTTTTCTAAAAGGTGTATTCCTCACATACTTCCATCTTACATCCTCAATATAATGCTCGGGCATTTCTATATTGTAGATTATGGGGGCTTTGGCGTCGTCAAGATTATTGAAATTCGGTGAGTGTACCCTGAGCCATGCCTCCCCGGTGGGTAGGATGTCGGTCAGATAATCTATTGCCACCTGGCCATTATCAAAAATGGTTGTGGTCAATTCCCGCCCCTCTTCAAAGTTTCCGATGGTGGCGTCAGACACAACCTCGGCAAGATTCCAGCCCGCAAGAACAATGCCTTCTCCAACCCTTATGGCGCTGCCGCCGACCCCTTGAACAAGGTCACCGAAGATTGATTCCTTCATCTTGGAAAAAAAGAAGCTGATCCGTTTCGCAAAACCCGCAGGTTCCGCCTCACCATCCGGACGCCAGTATCCAAAGCTAAAGGCGCTTCCCAGATCCTTGAAAAGATCTACAACTGAGCCGATGAGACCGCTCTGAGTTGCTTCCCGGATTTGGTTGTTTTCGTCCCGGTATCGTATTTTAGATCCGAAAAAGAGATCCTTGAAGGACTTTTTCAGGTTGTCGAAAGAATCCGAAAGGTCTTTGCCGAGCCTCCCCCAAAAGGACTTCTGATCCTCGGAATCAGACACCACCTTGCCTTCCTCCAAATAATAGCAGTCCCCTCCAGGGTTGCTGAGAAGCTGGTCATCCTTATATTTCTGCCAGTCATTGATTTGGGGATTATGGCTTACTTCTTTTTGATAGGCGGGTATCACCTTCGCCTCCGACAAAACGCCGGGTATGTTTTCGATCGCAATATCGTTGGGAAGAAGGGTAAAAGCCGGATTGACCACAGGTTCACTGCCGGGACCTGATGACGCCTCATCAAGATGAGATTCGAAGTCACCCCTCAAACTATGAGATGAGCGGGAATCTTCGGCATAATGGCCCGCCGCTACCTGCGTGTTGTCAATATTTCGGATTTCCATAATAATTATTTTGGTTTGGATTAAAAAAAACCCGAGCAATGTCATCTGATTCCGGTGTCTTAAGGCTATCTAACCGTCACAGAGACCGTTTACGAATTGGAAGTACTGTCACTGACAATTACGGTGGCGGACCCGACGGCAACATCCGTCCACCTCAATCTTCAAAGACTATAACACCAGTTGTTCCACAGAACAATTTCTCACCCTGATTTTGCAAATTCCATTCCAAAAAAAAAGATCATGCTTTATTGGGCTAAATCGCTAATAATTGACTACGTTATTACTATTTGCCATTATGATGTTTTGAGTAAAAGGAAAAATCCGCCGGGAAATTGACGGTTAGGGTGATACGTCACGAATTTGGTGGCACGCGGGTGCTTTGGTGTGTCTTTTGCCAATCATCCCTTATCCAGGTTGTCCCGCGATTCGCGGGATGAGAGGCCCGGGATTTCGCGGGACCGGCCTACAGGCCGCTTCTTCTCCTCCTGGTCCTTTCAGGGGTGTACACCTGGGAGGCTTTCATATATAAGAGAATGAAAATGGGTGAGCGGTTGCCTCTGTTTCGTGCACAAGACAGAGGGGAAAGGAGTTAGAAAGGGGGCCTTTCAAAATGGATGATGATCATAAGAGCAGGACCAGGAAGAGGAACGAGGACAGGGCTTTGCAGGCCCTTGGCGAAGAGTTGATGGCCCTGTCGTCCCACCAACTTGAACAGATCCCTATACAGGAAAGACTTCATGAGGCCGTCATGGCCGCCCGGAAGACAAAAAGCCACGGGGCAAGACGCAGGCAGATGCAATACATAGGCAGGCTCATGCGGGATGTGGCCCCAGAACCCATAGAAAATGCCCTCAAGAATATCAGGATCGGCGACTCCCGGATGGCCCTGGCCTTCAAGAGGGTTGAAAAGTGGCGGGACGAGATACGGGACGGAAACTCCCGGATTCTCGAGGAGATCCTCCGGACCTGTCCCCATGCCGAAAGGCAGCGTCTGACCCAACTGGCAAGAAATGCACGCAATCGGAGGGATGGGGAGAGGGGCACAAAGTCCTCGAAAATACTCTTTCGTTATCTCAAGGAGATCTCATGCCTTTGAGGATAAACCTGGAAATGCAGTCACTCCCCGGGGGCCGTGCCCTTGCCGCGGGCAGGGGGTTCTTTGAACGGTAACATACCCATAGCGGGATCTGCCGCCCATGGAAGACTCATTGTGTTCCTGGCCACCATTGTCTTCTTCTCGGTCCTAAATACTACCATGTTCAACGTGTCCCTTCCGGATATCGCAGAACAGTTTCGCCTCCTTCCTTCACGGGTGAGCTGGGTGGTGAGCGGGTATGTGATCATCTTCGCCATCAGTTCGGTCACCTATGGCAGGCTTGCGGATACCTATTCCATCAAAACCCTTGTGACCATAGGGCTGATTCTGTTTAATACGGGATCCATCATCGGTTTTCTGTCACAGTGGTATCCCATGCTGATCGCCGCGCGCATAGTGCAGGCCTCGGGAAGCGGGGCCATCCCGGCCCTGGGCATGATCATCGCCACGGCCTACTTCCCCGTTTCCGAAAAGGGCCGGGTGCTCGGCGTTCTGGCGTCCACCGTGGCGGTGGGTGCCGGCATAGGCCCCGTCCTGGGCGGGTTTTTGACCGGCACTTTTCACTGGCGGTATCTGTTTATCATCTCTACGGTCACCCTGTTTACCATCCCGTCCTTCCGGCGGTACCTGCCCCACCAAACCCGGCGCGAAGGCCGATTCGATACCCCGGGGGCGCTCCTCATGGTGGCTGCCATCGGCTCCCTCCTCCTCTTTATCACGGCCACGTTGTGGTGGACCCTGCCGGTAGGGATGATCCTGATGGCCTGTTTCCTGGTGCATATCCATCACACAGAATCTCCCTTTGTGAGCCCCTCCCTGTTCGGCAATGAGGCCTACCGCAACATGATCATCATGGCCTTTTTAGCCCTGAGTACGGTTTTCGGCGTGCTGTTCATGACGCCGTTGATGCTGCGGGACCTGAACGCCCTGGAAACCGGCAACATTGGGCTTGTGATGTTTCCCGGGGCCATGGTCGGCGCTGTTTCAGGGATCACGGGCGGAAGATTCGTGGACAGAAAAGGAAGCGCGCCCGTGGTATATACCGCCATGACGCTACTCATGTCGGGGTTTCTGCTCCTCTCCACCTTCGCAGGGTTGCGCCCCTGGGTCATCTCCCTGAACCTGATCCTGTGCTACATGGGGTTTTCCCTGCTTCAGTCCTCCATCGCCTATATGGTCTCTTCCACGCTCCCACGGGAGCAGTTGGGGGTGGGGATGGGCGTGTATAACCTCTTCTTCTTCATGTCTGGGGCCTTCAGCGCGGCATTTATCGGAAAACTGCTGGACATTTCCATGGATCACGCCCCCATCAATCCCCTGACGGCCACGGTATCCGCAGGCCCCTACAGCAACCTGTTTCTGCTCCTGGGGGCCGTCCTGCTGTGTGCCGTCTGGCTGTTCTATGTGACGTTACGTAGTGCTTCGAGACACGGAGGCCTTAAACCCGGGCCATGAGGCGTCATTCCCTCAGTACCGCCCAGACAATTTCCAGATCGTAGGCCTTTTGTTGGGGTCCAAAACATTCTTCTGCTGATATATGGCCTGGGCCTGTTTGATGGCTTCGCACAGGCATTAAGGTCATGGATCGCCAACAAAAGAAGCGATCTTATGTCAAAAAAGACCAACCACGGCATTTCTGAACCTGAAAGAACCCCCTGGGGCCAGCTCTTTCTCCTCGTTGCGATTGTTGGGTTTGTATTCATTACAGCCACCGCATGCCCCCCTCGGATGATCGAAATGAATGGGCACAGGGTTTTCAATCCGGAATACCTATGGTATCTTGAGTCAGAGAATAGAGACGAATGGCAGAAGCCCGACCGGGTCATTGAGGCCCTCGAACTCTCCGAGGGGGACGTCATCGCGGACATGTATATGCCGTTGATGTTCAGAGTATTATGATCACCCTGTTGAAAAACAGGGTCAACAAGGATAAACTCAATAATGTGACCGTAATAAAGGGCAGATTTGAAACCCCCATGTTACCGTCAAAGTCCGTTGATATCGCCTTTTTTTCCAGCGTGTATAAAGAAATCAGTGAGCGGATTGAGTATATGAAAGAAGTGCGTAAGTGCCTGAAGAGAGACGGTAGGGTTGCAATCCTCGAATTTTACAAAGAAGGCGGATTCGCGGGACCTGAATATGGAGACCGCATGTACCAATCCCAGGTCATAGAAGAGCTCAAAAAAGCAGGGTTTGTTCTGACCCGGAATTTTGATTTCCTGCCAAAGGAATATTTCTTACTCTTTGGAATTAGAGATGATACAACAGTCGCCAACTGAGCCTATGCCAGCAAACACCACACCACCTTCAAAATCGCGCCGGATCGCAAGATGGCTGCTCTGGTCCTTCGGGGGAATCCTTTTTGCCCTGATACTTGTGCTCGTGGCCCTGCTCCTCGTTCCACGTTTTGCCTCCACCGAGTGGTCTAAGGAGCAATTAGAGGATCAGGCATCTCAGGTGATTCACCGTCCTGTGCGTATCGGCTCCCTGATCTGGACATGGGACCGTGGGATATTGCTGAAAGGGTTAGAAATTGCCGATGATCCTCTCTTTTCCCGGAAGCCGATTGCCTCCATTGACAGAATACTCATAGACGTGGATATTCCACAGTTGGCCGACGGCAAATTAGCCTTCAACCTGGAGGTCGAAGGTCTTCAGTGTAACCTGATCCGGGACAAAAACGGCCAGACCAACCTGGGGCTGCTTCTATCTTCCATTACTCCCCCAAAAGAACCATCAACAATACCTGCGCCCGAAGACCGCCCCTATACCCCCTTATTTACCCTTCCCCTTGATGTCAATGCCCGTCTCTTTATGGACAAGATATCAATCGACATTGAAGACCGCATTCAGGAGCATCTGCTCTCCATCCATGACGCCTCCCTTCTCTTGAACATACCCTCCCTGACAGCAAAACCGATTCAGTTGCAGATTCATATGGAACAGGAGATGGACGGCAAATTCCTCCCGCCATTACGGCTCGGTGCACGTATCGAAGGCCTTATAGACTCCGGGAGGGGCCTGAATCTTAAAGGGACCTCCGTGAATATGCATGGCAATCTTCCGGGCTTTCAAGTCCAGGCTGCGGGGTCTCTCGGCGATATGGGCATGAAGGCCAAGCTAAAATTGGACCTGGCTCCCTTGATGTTAGCGGTTGGCCCCTTTCTTCCCCCTTCACTCCCTGATACTTCCGGGAACCTCGAATTGGAGATGAGAGCCTCATTTGACACTGAGAATGCCATAGACTTTGACGTTAAACTCACCGGCACGGACCTGACTGCCTCTGGTGGGCCTCTAAGGGAAAGGAAAGAAGGCCCACTCAACCTGAAACTGCTGCATGAGGGGAGTCTGAATGCTCGCAGCGGAATCCTCGATATCCGGAAGGGGGAGATCCAAATTCAGGAAAAAAGCCGCCTCTCCTGGAGAGGAACCATTAAAGATCTGGATAAACCACAGCGCCAAACAGATCTGCTCATCGGTCCTGTCTCATTGAACCTGGATGAGCTTTTTTCCCTGAGTAAGGGATTTGTGCCGGGCGGAATTGTCCTTGTTCCTGAGGCCGGTAAGGGAACGCTTAAACCCGGTCTGAGCATAAGGGAGATAAAGATCAGTGGACCGGTTCCTTCAGGCCCAACCCGGGTTGAATTGCAGGGGTTTGACCTGAACATTTCCTATATTAAAACAGCCGCATCCGGAGGATCGATCATTGCCCGAGATATGACCCTCGGGATCGAAAAGGGAGAGATACTCCTGCGTTCTTTCTTCCCCGCAGAAACATCACTCAAGGCAAATTTGAACCTGAAAAATCTCGATCTTTCCGGCAAAAATGAAATTAAGATAGAACAGTTCAGCGTCCCGCGCTTTTATGTTGCAGCAACTGACGTGGCCCTGAACAAAAAGGCGCTTTTCGGGATAACAGCTAAGATAGATCTTGATGAGTCCTTGGTCTTGGGAACATTGAATTCCCCATCCAAGACACGCCTGAGCCAACTGCAACACTCCATGAGAGCGCAATTCGTCATGCCACCCTCCCCTTCCCTTACTGCCAGTGTGAATAAAATCACCTTCTCTACGCCTTCTCTCTCTCTGAAACCACCCTCGCACAACGCGATCAGCACGCGCGTGGAGATGGAGGGGGGGGTCGAAGGTATTAACATCCAAAGACTCAAGCCCTTCCAATTTGATTTTAAGGGACTTCAGGCCCAGTTAAGCGCGGGGGATCTCTTTAAAGCAGACATCAAGGCTCTCATTAGCCATTCAGGATTAAAACGGCTGGACACAAGCGGCAGGATCACGCTTGACCTTAAGAAACTGACCACCCTCCTCTCCAAAACCATGAAACCCAAGGGGGATTTTGAGGGGAAGATGGAGGTAGGATGGAACTTCAGGGGACGACGGCCTGACAGCCGGGAAATAGACCGCCTGACCAACAAAGTTATTCCCCTGCCTGAAAGGGTGAGGGATATGGGTTTCCTGAAAGATCTTGAGATTACCGCCAGGTTGAAGGACTTAGGTGTCACCCTCCCCTTTAAGCCGGACTCTTCCTTTAAGGCAACGCGAATCAACTCCACCCTCCCTTTAAAATTGCATTTTACGAACGGGTTGAGCCGGACCAGCTTAGAGGGAAGGATTTTGTTCGGCAGAATCGATGAGCTGCCCATCCCCTTGAAACTCCTGAAACCCCTGCAGACAACCCTCTCATTTTCAGGCGTTACAGAAAACCTGCGCGACCTTCAATTCTCCGAGGTCATGGAGATCGAAACCTTAGGCATAAAGCAATCCCTTGACATCTCACTCAGCAGGATCGACCGGCTGTTGGGACAAGGGAATAAACCCGAGCTCCCACTCTTTTTGGAGAAGTTGGAAGGATCGCTCGTGGCCGAAGTCCGGGCCGATCTGGTACCGGCACTCTCCCGGTACACGAGAGGGATCTCCCTTGAAGGACCGCTCAAAGCCGGTCTTGAAATTCGTCTCGATGGAAAAAGACTGCTCACCGCCAGGCCGTCCCTAAAAAGCGAAGGGCTTAATATCGGCATGGAAAATAGATTAAATATAAATGGGTTACATGCCAATATTAATCTTGAAAAGCAGGTTAAGATACTCGCGCCCGTTGAAAAGGATACTACTGCAAGGGCTGCCAAACCCCATTTATCCGTAGAGGTACTTCAATCTCGAAAGCCCGCGTCATCCCGATCCCCGGAGGATATGAGAAACAGAATGTCTCGCAGGCTTATGGAGGACCTCAGGGGGCGCATTGCGAAACGCCCTTCCCTCTCCTTTGATTCTGCGCATATTGAAACAGGGCCCCTTGGATTAGACATATCCGATTATGAAATGGAATTCCGCCTTGCGCGCTCCCTCCCCTCCATTGACTATTTCCAGTTTGATGTAATGGGGGGAACCGCTGTCGGGGCCATCTCAATATCCCGAGATCGCGATTTATTCATCCTTCATATGGAATCTTCTTTCTCCGGCCTGGATGCAGCCAGGCTATCGCCGTTTTCACTGATGCCCGGCGAGACAATGGGTCCTTCCCAAAAAAGCGAAAACCTGCCCGGAGACACAGAACTGTCAGGAGAACTCTCCCTGCGATTGCCCATTTCAGAAGATCCTGACCAAACTCTGAATAACCTGAGCGCCGCCCTCCGATTGACTCACATCGGGTCCAGGACATTGGAACGGTTTCTGTACGCCATGGACCCCTATGAAAGCAATGAAACCATTTCAAGACAACGAAACATCCTGCGCCAGGGAACCCCAAGGTGGATCGATCTAAAAATCAGACACGGAAACCTCTCCTTGACAGGAGAGGTAGAGGTAAAAGGGGTGAAGGTACAACTTCCCTCCATTGAACGGTTCAATGTCACGGCCCTTCCCCTACACAGGAAATTGGAAAAGAACCTGTCCTCCCTCGGCCCGGTTGTGAACGCCTTGAAAACCCTGTCTGCTGATGCTATTATTATTCAGGGGGGTGAAGCGCGATTTGCTCCTTGAATCCCACTGTAAGCGGGAAACCCTTTAACGACTACAAAAGGGAGAGTCGTGTAATGAAAAAAATATCGCTTCTTTTAATAACCCTGCTTCTTTTCTTCGGTTGTACCCTCGCCCAAGTCCGCGTCAACGTGGTTAGCGAACGGACAGCCCTCGAAAACCAGGTATTAGGCTCATACAACTCTCTCTCCGAGGATGTCCTGTTGGTGGCCTCGGTCCGTGGAGTGGACCCTTTGGGGCGCATCAAGACGCCTCCACGCAAGAGCCGGGAGTATCAGGATACAGTTGGCGCCGTAGAGACCCTGAGCTTCCATGCCGATGACGTGGACACATTCAAGCGCCTGCGCTGGGTTGGCGAAAACAACCAGGGGCTCTTGACAACTTTTCCCATGGACAAAAAGGGGGTACCCGAAGATCTTAAGGAGTTCGCGGCCCGGTACCAGGCAAATGAGTTCAACACGGTAGTGCAGGAGGTCAACAGGGCACGAGAGGCTGTTATACTGCGGGTAACGGAAATCAATGAAAACCTCACGAAAGAGGACCTTCCAAAGATCCGCAAGGTCTTTGGCAAACTCAACAGGGAAAATGCACTCCCCGGGGAAAAGGTCCAGGCAGAGGACGGCTCCTGGATGATAAAACCATGACATATGGAAACCATATAAGATCCCGGCCCCGGCCCTCTTTGGTCTCGTTACAAACCGGGCTATATATCCTTTTTTTTCTCCTGTTCTTTTCCCCTTTGACAGCACATTCAGGGCCAAAGGCCCAGGGAATCCAGCCCACAGCCAAAACACCCCTCTCCTTCTTTTCGCGTCCTGGCGCCACACGACTGCGACCAAAACCTCTTCCCGTGAACAGGCCGGTCCAAATAACCTTCCAGGCCGACCCCATGCTGTACGCGGCCCTGACCTACGATTCCAAATGGATAGCTGGCATATCCGATCAAAGAGGTCTTTCAGGACTGTGGCTCCTTTCAGCAGACCCTTCTAATGTGATTCTCCCCAAACAGATGGTCCAGGCCGCGGGCAAGCTTTCAGCCCCGGTCTTTTCAAGAGACGGCCAATGGATTGCCTATGTGGGAACCGGCCATGATGCCAAGGGAGACATCTATCTGATAAAACGGGACCATAAGGACTCCCGACCCCGGAGGCTTACCGGAAGAGACACAGCAGATGGGTCACCATGCTTTTCTCCCGATGGCAAGACCCTCTATTTTCATCAGTCCAGACCCGGTCAGACCGAGAGAAGACTGGTGACACTGGATCTGACTGATCCCCAGTCCCGGCCCCAATTCTTAGACATTGATGGAGATGGGGCCTTTCCCTCCATATCGCCTGACGGGACGCGATGCGCGTTTGTGTCCTTCAGGGATGACCATGGGGGAGACATCTTCGTGGTCCATCTAAATACTAAAGAGGTGGTACCTGTCACAAAAGGGGCAGATAGAGACGTCTTTCCCTGCTGGTCCCCGGATGGTCAGTATATCTATTTTTCACGCCTACGGTCCGGCAGAGACGGGGCTGTCACCACCAATCCTGTGATCTACAGGATATTGGCCCATGATCAGGACCGATTCGCCTATCCTGTCACATCCGGGTCCTACGCTGCATATCACCCGGTGGTCTCCGGATCCGGGCTCTATTTTCTATCCACAGAGAAGGGTGTGAGCAACCTCTGGACCTTGCCTCTCGAAGGTGAAATCCCGAACCTCCCCGATGCCGGGGCCCAGATGAACTTGGCCGAAGCCTTGGCCAGCAGGTCGCCTCTCGACGACAATTTAGCCGTTTTGGGGTACTACAAGGTCTTAGAACGGTTTTTCGATAATAAGGCAGTGGCCGGAAAGGCCGCTTACGCCATGGGAATGCTTTATGAAAAGATGGGAGATCCGGAAAAAGCGGCCCATCTCTTTCGCCTCGCAACAGAATCATTTGCCGGCACTCTCCCCGAGGCACTGCTGGCTCGTATACGCCTGGCAGGGCTCGATATCAGGAGGCAATGGAAAGAGACGATCACAGACCGACAGAGGCAGGCCCTGGTAAAAGAGACGATTTCATCCCTAAAAGCCATGGCCAATGTGCCGGAAAAGGAAGATCGCGAAACACCTTATCCCGGACAGGCCCGGATTCGCGCACGGAGCAGTATCCAGCAGGCCCGGCTCCTCATGGAATTGGGAAAGGGTTCTGAATCGCTTATTCAGGCTTTAGGGTTGTTAGACACAGTATTAGAAGCAAAACCAACGCCAAGGGCGGAATTGGCCGAGGCCATGTTCCTGAAAGCGGAACTTTTCAGCCGGATCGGTCAAGGGGAAAAGCTCTTGCCGGCCTACGCAAAAGTCATCGAACTGTTTCCCGATATAGAAGAATGGTCTGATCTGGCCGTGGCTAAGATACTCGATATGAGCCTTTCAGGTGTCGACCCTGCCCGTCAGGAGAACCGGATCAGGTTATTAGCCAAGGTCGCAGAGGAATACCGAAAAAGCCTTCCCAAATTGGCCGTGGGTGCATGGAACCGTATGGGAGATCTCTACTTTGCCGAAGGGGATTGGATGAAGGCCAAAGGGGCGTATAGACAGGTCTTAACGCAATTCCCAATGACAACTACCCAATCGGCAGCAGCGCGATTGGCATTAGCCGAAATCCTCTTTCGCGAAGAGCTCTTCCGCCAGGCCCTGGATCTCTATGAAACAGAAATGGCCTCAAGGACTTACGAAGACCACCTGTACGAACTGGCCCGCGCCGGGTATGTACGTAAGTCCCTCGCCGCGGCAGAATTCCAGTTTCGCTTAGGCGAGGTCCCTTCCGCCCAAAAGACCTTCTTAAATCTGATCCGTGACGACTATTCTCTTGTGCAGGCCCACCGGGGATATATCAAGTGCGCGGCAGCCAAGAAAGAGATTGACACAGCTCTAACCCACTACCGCGCAAGACTTGCGCAAGACTCGGATGACCCGGTGAGTCTCTACGCCACAGGGATGTGCCTCAGTTATAAGGAGGGGAGGGATAACTTAGAGGAAGCAGAGTCATTGATAAAAAGGGCCATTCAGATCCAGGGGGACGTGGAGTACTTCCATCAGACCTTGGGATATCTTTCCGAGGTTATGGAGACTGTCCATAACAGGCCCGGTGGCCTTGAAGCAGCTTTGGACTCTTATCAGAAGGCCTACTTCCTGAACGACCCGGCGAAAGATCCGGCAAATGCGGCCCATCTGAGCCTGAACCTGGGAAATATTTATTTCCTCTTGGGGCAGTTCAGAAAGGCATTTGATAACTATTCCAGACGCCAAAGTTCAGGAACCCCCTTTGATCATGAGGAAACCGAAATCCTGTTCTACCGGCGATTCGGCGCATCAGCCTTCCAGATAGGGGAACAGGGCCGGCCGATCCAGGCCTATTCAAAGACCCTCGACCTGATTGAAAAACGGATCGATCCCAAGCGTGCATCAGAAATCTTAGGCAATCTGAACAGCTATATCTTCGACCGGATCATCACCCCAGCCCTCAAGCGTCCCGAATTGACCAAAAAGACCAAAGAGATGGGAAAACAGCAGGCTGAATTGAACCGGAGACTCTTTGAAGTGAGCGGTAGATCGGTGGCGCCCCCGCCAGATTCGGGATGGATGAGGTACAAAGAGGAGATATCATCGATCCTCTCTGATCAGAAAAGCCTGATCATCGATTTAACTCCACTCATCCAGGATAAAACGGAGGAGACCGCTGAGACCTTGTCCTATATGACAAAAAGGGCCAGTGAGACCCTCCGGTTCCCCGAGAGTCTCATCCATCTGCAGGCAGAAATGTTAGACCGGTTAGGCCTGGCATTTCAGGCTGCCCGGGAATGGGGCCAGGCTAAGAAGGCCTTTGAACGAGCATATGCACTCAATGAAGGCCTGGGTCTTGTCAAAAACTTGAGCGCCAACCAGCGCTCTATTGCGTACAACGGCTATATGGAGGCAGGGACCCTCTCAGGAGATGAGCGGAAACACCTGCTCGAAACTTCATATAAAGGATTCGAACATCTGATCGAGCTGGTCCACAGATATGGTACGCCGGGCCAAGAAAAAAAGGGGGCAGGCCAGGACAAGGGGAAGAAGGGTCTCATCAGTGTCAGCTTAGACCTTTCCTTGGACAAGGTCAGCTCCTCACAGGCCATGTACGGGTTTTCCCCGGACCAGGAAGTTCGCTTGGCACATGCCTTTATGGCCCGGATAAAAACGGAGTTGGGCCAATTGATCCCTGCCTGGGACGCCATTTTGAAGCAGTTAAATAACTATCCTGTTGGCAGATCCATACCTGATGAGGACCTCTACGGGGTATCGCTCCTCTGTCACCGCGCAGGACATCTGGCCTGTGCCGGCAGGAAACCGATAGAGGCCTTCAAATACTTTATGCGGTCCGCGGAGATCTCACTCCGGCTGAAAAACCCCGTGAGCGCTGCCCTGAACGTCACGAATATGGCCCGGGTATTATCGGGAATCTCCCCGGAAAACCCCGAGCTGAAAAGATTTTATGCACACCTTATGGATTTGGATCGAAAGACAACCCGGCTCTTTGATCAGTCTTCAGAGGTTATGGAGCCCCTGATCATCCCCTCCTATCATAATGCCATGGCCGTCTTCATCCTGAAGACGGTTCCCGAAGAGAAGAGCCCCTCCCCGGAAACAGCCGTCAGGAGGATGAAGAAGCAGGAGCACGCATACATACATTTTTCCATGGCTCTTAAAAAGCTTGATAACGATTCCACCGGGAGCAACAGGGAGGCGCTTGAACTCCTTGCAGCCATTCACCTGAACATGGCTGAAATCACCAGCCAGTGGGGAGAACCCCCCAATACCCGGGACCACCTTGAAAATGCACTCAAAACCGCTCAAAAGGGATTGCTCCCACAATACGAATGGCGGGCCCTGATTGGCCTGGGGCGATTCAAAGAGGCCTTGGCGGTCTTGGAGACCGTTTCCATTCTTAAGGCCGAATGCGGCCCCGGGGAAATCACTACCCGGTTCGCTCCATCGGTTTCTGCCTTGATCAATAAGGGAGAACCAGAAGAGGCATTTAACCTTTTGGAACGTCTCTCGGAGATGGAACGTGTACACCGCTTGAGGCCCCTGATCATCGGCGAGATTCCTCCTGCTGAACATTCTCTGCTAATACGGGTATATCCTAAATTGATGAAGATAAAACAGTTAAGCGCCGAACTCAAACACGCCAAAAAGGCGGACAAATCTTACCTTTCAAAACGCCTGAACCGGGAGAAAGAACTGTTGAGCATGGATATCGGCAAAGACCGGAAACAACTCCCCTCCCCTGCCCACCTGTCCAGATCGAAAA
>Ga0315535_1001071_pt1 | contig 18689 bp, 13 predicted proteins | sample SalMarSW160220MG_2_FD_203092 | JGI IMG/M metagenome (GOLD analysis project Ga0315535, IMG submission 203092) | Salt marsh sediment microbial communities from the Plum Island Ecosystem LTER, Massachusetts, United States - Salt Marsh Sediment SW1602-20 ... | reverse complement strand
CCAGGTTGTTCTTGTTGGGCGTCAAGCCCGAGTTTCGCGGTAGCGCCCTGGGCGGGCTGAGCGTGCTGCTTTACGTGCATGCCCACCGGGGGGCGCTCGAGTTGGGAATCAAGACCGGAGAGTTGGGCTGGACACTCGAAGACAACAAGAAAATCAACACCGGCATCCAGTTCATGGGCGGCCGGCTGGGCAAGATCTACCGGGTCTACGGCAAAGACCTCTGAGCAGCGACTCTCCTCGGGTAATATTATTTACAAGTGCTACAAGTTCTAAGCCCCGAAGGGGCGATGGAAAACAGCCTGGGGCTTTAGCCCCAGGTACAGAAGCTCGTGTTATTTTTGCGCCCTGAAGGGGCGCGGCTGATTGCTTGAGGTGGCAAATCGGCCGGCAGCGCCCCTTCAGGGCGCATAGAAGAACGACCGAGTTTCCCTGGGGCTGAAGCCCCAGGCTGTTTTCCATCGCCCCTTCGGGGCGAACAGCGGTTCACTTGGAAGTGACATCATTTTTCTGCGGACGAGTGCGCGGGACCCGTACCCTTGTTTGTTGCAGGCGCTTGGCGCGCGTTACCAGTTCGGCGGGGATCGTGAAATCCAGTCCCAGGGCCTTGTCGGGCGACTCGTACAGGGCATGATAGACGGCGTAGAAGCTCAGCACCTTGCGCACGTAACGGCTGGTCTCGTTGTAGGGAATTTCTTCGATGAAGGCGTCCAGCGGCAACTGACCGCGTTTCGCCAGCCAGCGATAGACGGCCGGTTCGCCTGCGTTGTAGGCGGCCAGCATCAAGGCCGGTTGATCGCAGAAGCGATGCAGCAGATCGGCCATGTGGGCCGAACCGATCCTGATCGAGATCTCAGGCTGCAAAAGTTTCCAGAAGCGGAAACCCCGAAGCTTGATGCGCCGCGCGGTATTGTAGGCGGTGCGCCGGACTACCTGGGTCAAACCCAGGGCCCGGGCCGGCGAGCGCGCGTCGGGCCTAAAGGCGCTCTCTGCACGCATGACGGCGAAAAGCAAGGCCGGCGGTACGCCGGGATCGCGGGCCGGGCTCTTGACGATGTCGTAGAAGGCGCGCGGGTAGGCGAGCTTGGCGTCGGCCAGAACGGCTCCCCGGGCGGGACCGGGCAGCCCGCCTTCCCAGCCGACCGGCGCCGACCACAACGAACGGCTGTATTCTCCCATGATCAACCACAAGGTGGATGCCACCCGGCGATCGTCCGGGGCCAGGCTGCTGCGCGGCAGGCTGAGCAGGGTGGCCCGGGCCTCGAAAGGCAGGTTCATCTGCAAGTAGCTGGCGGCGGCCGCGACCTCGGGATGCAGCGATTCCAGGGCCGGAAAGGAGTTTTCCTGTTTGTGCTCTTCTTTTTCCTCTGTTTTCTGAACCAGGCCCAATTGAGAGAGTCTCTCGCGGGCCATCAGCGAATAGTAGTCGTAGGGGTGCTCGCCGGTAAGCCGTCGATAATCTGCCTTGGCTCCCTTGGTGTCGCCGAGAATCAAACGGGTCCTGGCCCGCCAGTAGCGCACGCGCTCGATGAAACGGCGCGCATCGAGCTCGGCCGCGTTTGATTGATTGGGTCCGGGTCGCTCTTCGAGCTGGTTTGCATCGTCTGCGTCTTCGTCCGTCTCGGAATTTTCTACCTCCTCCGGCTTGTCTTCCGCGGATGCGTCACCGCCGGCAAGCTCCTCGGCCAGGCCGACCAGCAAAGACTCCACGGTTTGGGGTGGCTCCGCCTGGTTCGGTTCAGAAGAGGCCAGCAGGAAATCGAGCCAGGGCAGGGCCTTTTCGTGCCGCCCGGAAAGGATCGACATCCAGGCCAGACCGAAACGGCTGTGCGCGGCAGCCTGGCTGTCCGGGCGCTTTTCTATGCATTGCATGTAGGCCCGCGTTGCGACCTCATCCTGGCCGCTGCGCCCGGCGAGATCGCCGGCCAAAGCCTGGGCCCACGAAGCGGCCCGGCTCTCCGGCCATTGACGAGACACTTCCAGGTAGGCATCGATGGCGGCGCGCCTGCTGCGCCTTGCCAGTAAACCGGCCAGGTCGACGCCCGCCCGCGCGCGATATTCGGGATCCCCGGCCTTGCGCTTTACGCTTGCGAGCAGGTTGCGAGCGGTTCTGAACCAGCGGTAGCGAACGGCCACTTCGGCGAACAGCAGATCTATCTGGCAACGGACGTTGTTGGCGCTCTGGTAGGACACCAGCGAGCGGATGCGAATGAGCCTGTTGAGATCCTTGCGTCCGCGCGGCCTCTCGATGATGCGCCTGGCGCGTTCGAGCAAGGCATCGGGATCCGCGGGCTTGGGCCTGATGTGCGCGGCGCCGAGCGCGCTCAAGCGCTCTGTTGCCCTGAGTCCGGCGGCGCTGCCCGGCCAGAGCCTGGCGGTCAGCCGATACAGGCCGGCGGCCTCGGACAGGATCTTTCGACGGATTGCCCGTTGTTCTCGTCCCTTTTTTAGCCTGAGTCTCGAAGCCATGCGCGAAAGGCAATCGGCCTGTTGCAGGCGGGCGGGCGGCTCGGCCCTTTTGCCAAGCAGCAGATCGGCCGTTTGCGATGCCAGGTCGCAGGCCTTGTCGTCCTCGCCCGCGCGCAGCAAGTCGCTGATTTGCGCGCGGCGCGCCAGAAGCCCGAATCTCCCCGAGAGCGGAACCCGGGCGAGCAGGCCGCGGATTTTCTCGTGGTCGGGCTTGCCTTGCCTGGGGTTGGAAAGAAGCAGGCTGGCATGATACCAGGCGATATGCGAGGCAAGACCCGACGGCAGGTCCTTGGCGGAAAGATCCTCGAGCGTCTGCAAGGCAAGCGTAGCTTGTCCTTCGCGAATCAGGGCTAGAACGTACAGGAAGTTCAGCGCGGCTGTTTCTTGCTTGTCCGGTTCGGCTTCTTCCAGGGCTGCCTTTGCCAGGCGGGCGGCCGTGGCTGCCCGCCCTCCGGCAAGAGCGCCCGCGGCCCTGAGCGAGCGGGAATCGTGAAGCAGCGGAGGCAACAGTTCGCCGTCTTGCGCGCTCACGGAGCTTGCCGGTACGGACAACGACACCACCAAGGCAAGCAGGCCGGAAAGCCTAATGGAACATGTAAAAACCCTGTATGCGGGTCGGAAGATCAGGAGATGACCTCGAACTCGCGACCCACCTTGGCGAAGATCTCGAGAGCCTGGTCGAGTTGTTCGCGGGTGTGGGTGGCCATTACGCCCAGTCGCAGCCGCTCTTTCTTGATCGGCACGCCCGGGTGGACGACGGCCGAGGCATAGATGCCGAGATCGAGCAGGCGCCGGTTCATGCGCAGCACCTTCTCGGTGTCGCGGATCATGACCGGGATCACCGGCGTAGCCGATTTGCCGGTGTCGAATCCCAGCTCGGTAAGGCCGCCGAGCATGCGCTCGACGTTTTCCCAGAGGCGTGCGTGCCACTCGGGCTCGGATGACAGCAGCTCGAAAGAGGCGCACACGGCGGCCACCACGGCCGGGGGAATCGAGGCCGAGAAAACGAAGGGCGAGGCGTAGTGGCGCAAGAAGTCTATCAGTTGGCGATCGCCGGCGCAGAAACCTCCCACCGCGCCGGCGAACTTGCTGAATGTGCCGGCGATGACGTCGGCCCCCTTGGGCATGTTGAAATGTTCGAGCAGTCCCTTGCCGGTCTCTCCCAGGATACCCAGCGAGTGGGCCTCGTCGATGCAGATGCTCACCCCGGCCGGGCGGCACAGATCGAAAATGCGCGGCAAGGGGGCGATGTCGCCGTCCATCGAGTAGACCGAATCGACGATCAACATCCGGTGGCCGTCGGACTGCGAGGTGCGCTCGACGGTGCCCGCAAGGTCGTCCATGTCGTTGTGGACGAAGGTGCGTATCTTGCAGCCCGACATGGAGCAGCCGTCGATTATCGAGCGATGGTCCAGGTTATCCAGAAGCGCGATGTCGCCTCGTCCCAAAAGACCCTGGATCGTTCCCAGCAAAGCCTGGTATCCGCTGGCGAACACCATGGCCGACTCAGTGCCGTAGTTATCGGCGATTTGCTCTGCCAGTTTACGGTGCAGGCTGGTCGTCCCGCAGGCCAGGGGAGATCCGCCGATACCAAGGCCGTAGTCGCAAAGAGCCCTGGTTGCAGCCTCGATCACTTTTGGATGCACCGAGAAACCCATGTAGCTGTTCGAGATGAAATTGATGCACTCGCGGCCCTCGACGGTGATCAACGGACCGCATCCGCTCGACACCTCGCGCTCGTAGGTATCGAGGCCGGATTCTCTGAGCATCTGCAGCAGGCCGAGCTGGCCCTGGATCTTTTCGCGGTATCCGCTCACAGGCCGTCCTTGGAAAGCTCACAGCCCGCCCTGGAGCACTCGGCGGCGGCTATCCTGCTGGCCAGCAGGTTGCGTTCGCAGCCCAGTTGGCCAAGGCTGCTTTCGATGCGTCGGCAGTGATCAGCGGCCGCAAGGCGGGTCCACATCGACATTTCGTCGGTCGCCTTGTCGCGGGCCAGCTCGCCCTGGGCCCGGGCCAGGTCGCAAAGCATCAGATAAAGACCCAAGGCCGCATCCGCGATGCGGCGCTGGTCCATCTGCTGGGTGAACACTTTCAACCCCAGGCGCTTCTTGTGCCCGGCCAGAGTCGTCGAGAAAAGCTTCAGCAGATCGTCGAAGCGCCCGCCCAGTTCGCCAAACGGCCCTGAAACATGTGGCCGCAGGGGAGGGGTGTCCTCCAGCTGCGCGTTTTTCCATGACAGGGCAGCGGAAGCGACATGAAAGCGCAGCAACTCGTTGGCACCTTCGAATATCCTGGAAATGCGGCAGTCGCGCAGCAGGCGGGCGACGCCGGTGTCTTCGATGAAGCCCGAGCCTCCGTGCAGTTGAACGCAGTCGTCAGCGATGCGCCAGGCGGTCTCCGAGCAGAAGACCTTGGCCACCGATGACTCCCAGCCGATCGAGTCCGGCGATTGATCCTCGAGACGGGTAATCAGCCGGATCACGTTTTCCATCGAGTGAAGCCCGCAGCGCTGCAAGGCAACCATCTCGCGCACCATTCCGAACTCGCCGATGACGCGATTGAACTGCCTGCGCGATATGACTTGCTCCAGGGTTTTCTCGGCGGCCTTCTTGGCCAGGCCCAGAGAGCCCGCGGCCATCAAGGTACGCCCCCAGGAGAGTACCTGATTGAGGTGATCCAGTCCACGCGAGGCTGTGCCCAGAATGTGGTCCTTGCCTACCCGCACGTCCTCGAAGATAAGCGACCTGGTCGAAGAGCCCTTGATGCCCAGCTTGTGCTCCTCGGCTCCGCGATCGACGCCGGTTGAATCCAGCGGCACAAGAATCATGCTGTGTCCCTTGCGGGAGCCTGCCAGGCCCGGAGTGCGGGCGATGATGGTGGCCAGCTGGGCCAAACCGCCGTTTGTCGCGAAAATCTTTGTTCCGTTGATGACCAGCTGGTCGCCGTCCTCGACGGCGGTGGTCCTGACTGCGGCGATGTCGGAGCCGGCCTCCGATTCGGTGACCGGAAAACATGCAATCTTCTTGCCTGTGGCCAGGTCGGGCAGGTAACGCCTCTTTAGATCCGGGCTTGCCAGATGACAAAGTCCCCTTAGTCCCAGGCCGGAGTGAAGTCCGATCGTCACTCCCAGCGAACTGTCGGCGTGGCTCAGAGCCTCGATCACCCGGCTGGCGCCCTTCATCGAAAGCCCGCTGCCGCCGAACTCGGTCGGGATGGTTATCCCGAACAATCCCATCTCGGCGGCCCTTTCGAGCACATCGGCAGAAATTGCCGAGCGGGCGTCGATCTCGGCGGCATCCACGTGTTTTGCAGCGAAGCGGGCAATGGCGTCGAGCAACAGCTCGATCGTCTGGCACTCTTCCTTATCGCCGGCGACCTGGGTGATCTGATCTGAGATCGCCTCGAAGTCTCCTATGATCCTGGCAAATGGATTTGTATACGCGCTCATTTGCATGATCCGATCACCGTAAAAATCAGTCAGAACTGAACCGTGTTGAGCTCACGGTCGGCCCGGCGCAAGTGCTGGCGCGTGCCGTAGAACTCGCGCCACAGGTAAAGATATCCTTGCTGCAGGCGCTCGGCGCTCATCTTGGCCGGTCTGAAGACCACGTTGGAATCGTTGTAGTGTTTCCAACTGCGGTCGATGATGCGCTCCTCGGCGATCATCTTGCGCCACATGGGAGTGCCGGGATAGGGAGTGGCGATGGCGAATTCGGCGATGTTCAATTTGACCCCGTTTGCGAACTCCAGCATGCGATCAAACGTGCCCTGGTCGTCATCCTCGTTGCCGATCAAGAATGACAGGTAAGGCTCGATCCCGAAGTCCTGGCAGATCTTTACGCAGGTAGTGGCATTTTCGATAGATTCCGGCTCTCCCTGTCCGAAGGCACTTCGCGTTATCGGGTCGAATCCGCCCACCAGATAGAAGCGCTTGACGCCTGCCTGGTGCACCAGGTCGAAAATGTCGCGATCGAGGTTGAGAAGCAAAGGCATCGAGGTTCCCAGGTAGCTCAAGCGGATATTCTCAGTCTCTCGCTTCAGAACCACCGTTTCGAGCAGCTTTCTGAACCTGCGCCTCGCACCGGATGCGAACATCAAGGCCGTGTCTTCAGTCAGCGAGCAGCGCTTGCCGGCGGCGGCGAAGCGCCTGAGTGTACCCAGGATGTATTCTTCCGGAAAATGGCGGATTTTCCTGCCCAGGTATTCCGGCAGGACGCAGGCGTCGCAGGTGAATGGGCAGCCGCGCGAGGTCTGCAGCGGGTAATCGTCGGGCGCGAAGTCCTGATCCTCGGCATTCAGGTAGAGATCGACTCTTGGTTCGGGAAGCAGGGCCAGATCAGCGGGAGCCTCGGCCTGGTAGACAGGCTGCAAGTCGCCCGCGGCGGCGTCTCGGCAAAGGCGCTCCCAGACCGGCTCGCCCTCGCCAATCACCACTGAATCGAAGTGAGCCTGACATTCCTCGGGCATCATGCTCGGGAAGATCCCCCCGGCTACGACAGGCTTGCCCAGGGATCGGATGCGATCGGCAATCTCGAAAGCACGGCTGGCCGCGGGCGTGAAAAACGACAAAGCATACAGATCGGCATCTTCCAGGTCTTCCAGGACGGGGTGGATGCGGTCGTCTACGAAGGCGACCTCGAACTCGGCCGGGGTGCAGGCCGCAACGGCCGCGATACCCAAGGACGGCGAGCCGATGTATTCGTTACAGGGAACGCAGTCTAGAAGCTCGGGATGTGACTGTGCGTGGCGCTCGAAGGCAGGGTAAATGAAGAGGATCTTCATCCGGCCCGGCTCGATAGCATGAAGCCGTGAAGCTGGTTGACGACGTCGCCAACGCTCTCGACGTCCATGACGTCTTCCACGTCCAGGTCGAGTTCGTAGCGGTCGCTGATGCGCGAGAGAAGCTCCATGCTCTGGAGGGAGTCGAGCCCCAGGTCTTCGCGAAGCCTGTCGTCGTTGCCGATGGTGTCCGGGTCGAGCCCGGCGAGTTTCGATAAGATCTCTATCAGGTCCTTTTTGATCTGTTCCTGGCTGATTTCTTGCACCTGTTCCTCCGGTCGAGTTGATTTGCCAGGGTGTCTAGCATGCTGGAAGCAGCGTGTCAATACATAAGTGCTTGATTATTCATCACTACCGACCACGGCGTCAGTTTTCCCGGGCACGCGAGCGAAAGACTATAGATTCTGGTCGGAATTCCGACTGGCTTGGATTGACTTTTTTCAGAAGATGGAGTATTTCAGCGTACATTATCGTACACGCTCACATGTGATCAGTGAGTATCTGAAAGAAAGGAATTTTTTATGCTGAGAAAAAGTATCAGAATTCTATCGCCGGTTGCTTTGGTTGCACTGCTTGCTTGTTTCGGCATGGCCTGCAATGGAACTTATTCGGGGGACGTAACGACACAAGTGCACGCGGTATCCTCTGAGTTGTCAGTGTCAGGGCCTTCGCTGTCCGAGATTCAGGTACAGCGAACCGCTTTGCGAGCCGAACTCGCGGCCGATCGGGTCGATATCGACAATCAGCCGGCGGTCAAGGTCGAGTTGAGCCTGGACGAACTGCACCAGCTGGCAGAGACTGAAATGCGGCAACGTACCGTTTTTCCCGGACCCAAACTTCTGGGAGTGGTCTACCCGGTAGCGGCATCGGTCAACTTCCGTCAGTTGCAGTCTGTTGCTCTTTCCATCCGCCCGAAGCTGTTGACGGTCGGTTCGGTCAGGCTCGCCGGCGACGGTGGTTTTGTCTTTAGCACTTCGGTAAATTCCACGGGCGCCAAGGCAATCCGGCTGCACCTGGCCGGGATGTCGCTGCCCGAGGCCGCGGAGCTTTTCATCTTCGGGTCGGGAAGCGACGCCTTCGGTCCGTATACCGGCAGCGGCCCCGAGGGAAACGGCGAGTTATGGACACCCAGCATCGACGGCTCCGTTGCGCACGTTCTGGTACGCTATCACGGAACGCCGCTGGACGCCGATCTTACGGCCGACTGGTTCACCATCGACGGCATCGGTCACATAGAGCCTGCCGCACTCGAGCTGAACGGGCCGGACGCTGCCGAGAAGTACGGCATCGGAACACAGTGCTACGGCGCGAGCTGCACCGAGAACGCTTCCGGTCACCTCTCGCAACTCAACGGAGCGGCAGATGGAATCGCCGAGATCCAGTTCATCGACGGCCGCTATATTTACATGTGCACCGGCGGTCTTCTTTCGGACAGCGATCAGTCGAGCCAGATCCCGTATTTTCTGACCGCCCATCACTGCGTAAGCCGCGGCAAAGTGGCCAAATCAATCGAGGCCTACTTCCAGTACCAAAGCTCCGGCACTTGCGGCGATGCCGAGCAAGATGGACTCAAGCTAGGCGGCGGGGCGACGCTTCTGAAAAGCGCATCCAGCAGCGACTACACCTTGCTGAAGCTGAACAACCAGCCGCCCGCCGGCAGCGTCTTTTTGGGCTGGAGCACGGCCGACATCGCCTACGCTGACGGCACTTCCCTGTACCGCTTTTCGCACCCGGCCGGCGGACCGCTGGCCTACAGCGAGCACATGGTCGACACCAGCAAGGGCACCTGCCGGTCCTGGCCGCGCGGCGGCTGGATCTACAGCAGCGATACTTTTGGCGCCACCGAGGGCGGCAGCAGCGGTTCACCAGTTCTCAACGCCCAGGGCCAGGTGGTCGGTCAACTCAGCGGCGGTTGCGGCACCAACGTCAACGACGAATGTGACTCCGTCAATAACGCCACGGTCGACGGCGCCTTTGCGCAGTACTACGCGGACGTCGCCCAGTGGCTGGGCAACGGTTCTTCCGGCGGCTGCACGGATGCCGACGGCGACGGTTACGAAGACGAAGCCTGCGGCGGCACGGACTGCAACGACGCCAACCAGGCCGTCAACCCGGGCGCGTCCGAGATCTGCGGCGACAGCCTGGACAACAACTGTGACGGTAATGTCGACGAGGGCTGCGGCGGCTCATGTTTGGCCAAGGGCGAGTCATGCAGCGCGAACGCTGATTGCTGCTCCAACAAGTGCAAGGGCAAGGGCGGCAACAAGAGCTGCCGTTAGACTCTTCGGGTTCCAAACTAGCTCAGTGACAGGCCTTGAATTGTTCGAGGCTTGTAGCACGCATGCGGCAGGCGATCTTGTCCTTGCTGTCCGTGTTCTCCAGGCAATGATCGGCGCAATCGGAGATTGAGCGTGCCTCTTCCAAACCCGCCTCTTCTTTCTTTACGGAGGATGGTTCTTTTGCGGTGTCTTTCGCCTCGTTGATTTGTTCCCTGATTGCCTCGAACTTGGGCTGGTACTCATTCTGCTCGGCCTCGACGCGTTTGTTGTAGTCCTTCTTGATACGCGCCTTCTCTTTTTCGCTTGCCGCCTTGTCCAAGAGATCCTTTTGCTCGGCCTCGAGACGCTTAAGCTCATCTACCAGCTCTTTTCCCAGGGCATCCAGCTTACGCTTGAGTTCGGCTGAAGCTTTCGGCTTTACGTCCTCCTTGCCCGTGCCGGCATTAACCGCAAGTTGCTGCTGGTGCTTGCAGGCTTGCTCACATTCCTCACGGGAGGCTGTATCTTCTACGCAGGAAACCATCAGCAGCAAAGCTAGCATTGGCAACAATCGTAAACTAAATGCAAACATCATCCACCTCCATATTGTTAGACTCCCAAGACACCCCGCTCGGCAAGGTCAGCGATTTCTTCGGACTCTAACCCGAGCTCGGCCATGATCTCGGCCGTGTGTTCGCCTAAGCCTGGGGGCGGAAGGTTAGGCTTCAGGCAACCTGCAAGACGTAGCGGCGATGCCATCTGGGTAAGCGATCCTGCCAGAGGATGATCCATCTCGAAGAACATCCCGCGAGTTACGAGCTGCTCGTCTTCGAGCACTTCTGATCCCTCCAGTACCGGTTCGACGCAGGCGTCGACTCCGGAAAAGATCTCGATCCACTCGCTCTGGTTGCGCGCTAAGAAGGCCGCCGCCAGCTCGCGTTTTACCTGCCTGCCTTCCTCTCCCAGGCAGGCGCCCCGCTCACGCAACTCGGGCAGGCCGAGCGCCTGGCACAGGGCTGCGAAGAACTGCGGCTCGATCGCTCCAGCAGCCATGTGTTTGCCGTCTTTGGTTACGAAGATGCCGTAGCCGGGTAAGCCGCCCGCAAGCGGAGCCTCGCCGCGCTCAGGCTGAGGCTCGCCGGCCAGCACGCTCTGCATGGCGAGCAATGTGGTGGTCAAGACGCCGTCGGTCATCGACAGGTCGAGCCACTGCCCATGCCCGCTTCGCTCGCGCTGAAACAAGGCGCCCATGATGGCAGCCAGCGCCTGCCAGCTACCACCGCCGACGTCGGCAATCTGAACTCCGGGCATCATCGGCGGGCCTCCCCGCTCGCCGGATGCGCCGAGCACCCCGGCCCGGGCGCAGTAATTGATATCATGTCCGGCGCGCAGCCTGTAAGGTCCGGTCTGGCCGTAGCCGGAAATCGAGCACAGGATGATGTCGGCCCGCGCTTTTTTCAACTCTGCATAGGCAATACCCAGGCGCTCGATCACCCCGGGTCGAAAACCCTCGACTACGACGTCGCACACACGCACGAGATCGAAAAACAGTTCCCGTCCACGAGCTGATTTCAGATCGAGCGCCAGCGATCGCTTCGAGCGGTTGAGCGCCAGAAAGCCCTGGCCGATACCGTTCTTTTGAGGCGGCAGGTAGCGCATCAGGTCGCCCCGGGAGGGATCCTCGACCTTGATCACGTCCGCGCCGAGATCACCCAAGATCATCGTGGCCAACGGACCAGGGTAGAGGCGGGTAAGATCGATGATGCGCACACCGGAAAGCGGCGGGAGCGTTGCACTCATGGTTTTTTCTCTCGGCCGTCTCCCACGGCAAGCGGCACCAGGACGGGAACGGAACTGCCCGACAGCTTTTCCAAAGCCCGTTGACAGGCGGCCTTGTTGTCCCGGCCGGCGGCGCTGAGAGCCTGCTCGACGGCACCCAGTTTCTTGCCCGTGGCCAACTCGACCACCTTGATCTTGCCGCTGGCCTTGCAGAAGACGAAAGAAGAACTGACCGCCCGGGAGATTACGCTGGTCACGCTGCCGTAAACCAGCACGTCGGCGTGGTTCTTTACGGCTTCGGGCGCCTCCTCGATCGTTTCGGTCAGCGCCAGGTCGTCGGCGGCCACGCGGGGGTCGACCAGCAGCAGGCCGCGCCGCGCAAGCTTGCGGCCAAGGATATTTCCAAGGCCCGAGTGCGCTACCCTGCGGCCAAGATGACTCTCTTCGATCAAGATCATGACCCGCCGGGCCGCCTGACCCGGCGAGAGATAGGCAAAGCGCGCGCCGCCGATGGTATTGTGCTCGAAGATTGCCCGGTAGCTCTTGTCTGCGGCATTGATTCCGGCCCGCGACAAAATGCCGCCCGCATCCAGGATCACCTTGATGAAACTGTCTTTATGATCCACTACCGCCAGTTTCTGAAAACTGGCGGCGCATGTTCCGACGTCCGAAGTGACGGCGCCGACAGCGTCTTTATTGCCCGGAGGCAGGAAAACAAGCGGCAGATCTTTTATCGGAAACTTTTCCCGGCCGGAGACCAGGTAGGCCCCGACCACCAGGGGCAAGGCCAAGCTGCCCTGGGCCTCGGCCCTCTGCCCGTCGCCGCTGATAGTCACCAACTCGATCGAACCTAGCAGTTTTCCGATAGAGCCGAGCAACTCGGAAACCTGCGGGCCGCGCCGCGATGGAAGCTCGCCGGAGGCCACGGCCTCGAACAGGACACGAGCACGTTCCGCCGCCGAGCGGGCCTCGAGCGCGCGCAGGTAGACTATCAGCGCCAACGACGGATCGCGCGCCGAGGAAATTGCAATAGAGGCCTGCCCGGCAAGATCTGCACATGAGTCTTCGTGCTTTCCGATTTCTTCAGAAAGCATCCCGGAAACCTGTTTGCGATCGATCACCAGCATAGCGGCAGATCGGGACTTGTCCGAACTGCTCCAGCGCAGTGCGAAGCGAGGATCAAGGCTTTGCAGGGGCACGCTTTCCCGTGCGCCCGATAAAACATCGAACCAGTCCGGGTCGCCGGATCTGCTCTTTCTGGCCCGGCTCAGGGCCGCGCGGTATTTCTGATCGACAACGTTCGACAGGTCGGCGCGAGCCTTCCTTTCCGCATCCGAGATGTTTGCGCCCTCGGCGACTCCGATAATGTAGCTTGCAAGAGGGTAGCAGCGGTGCTGCCGGCTGACCAGCCAGGCCGGATGTCCGATGCGCGCATGCATGCAACCTGCGGCCAGGAAAACCGTGGCAAACAGTGCCAGGCATGCTGGAACCAGTCGTCTATTCATGGAAAAGAAGCGTACCGAGCGAAGGCGGTGCTGTCAAACCATGTCAAACACAGCGCCGCCTGAAAACGCCAGTAAGAAGCATGAGCAACAACAAAGTCCATGAGCTTTTTGGAATATTGCCAGAGGTGTTGCAGCCGCCGCCTTTCTTGGGCAGGCACAGGCCTCCCTGGCAACTGCGTCCGCCGCCGCAGTCGGATCCCTCGGCCATGTCCGCGTGCGCGCAACCCGTGGCCGCGTCGCAACTGTCGGTCGTACAAGCGTTGCCGTCGTCGCAATCCAAAATCTCGCCGGTCCCGCAGGCGCCAGAGCTGCAAGTCTCCGCTCCGTTGCACACATCGGAGTCGGCGCAGGAAGTTCCGTCCGCGGTATCGGAGTGTTGACATCCCGACAGTGCGTTGCAGGAGTCGTCGGTGCACGGGTTGTGGTCGTCGCAGTCGAGCAGCATGCCGCGCGTGACGCATTTTCCGGCCCGGCATTCGTCGTCGCCGTCGCAAATGTCGTCGTTGTTGCAGGTCGAGCCGTCCGCCAGCGGGGTGTTGACACAACCCTGGCCGGTTACGCAGCTTCCGCTGACGCAGGGAACGGTCGGTATGCACTCGGGGGTGACGCCGTCGGAGACGCAGGCGCCCGACTGGCAGGTTTCATGCCCGTTGCAGGGATCGCCGTCGGGGCAGGCTGTGCCGTCGGGCGACGGGGAGCAAATTCCGGCCGTCTTGTCTCCCGCGCAGGTCATGCAAGGCGCGTCGCAGGCGCTCTCGCAACAGACGCCGTCCACGCACAGGCCCGAGTAGCACTGGGCGGGGTTGGTGCAGTCCTGGCCGTTGATGGCGAATGAGCCGATGAAGTCGTTGATCCAGCTTTCGAAGACATCGACCTTTGTCGAGCATCCGTAGGAACTGCAGTTAGAGTCACCATAGGATGTGATACCCGCGACGTACTCCACTCCGCCGCGCTCAACAAAAGCCGGCCCGCCCGAGTCTCCGCTGCAAGTGCCCCCTCCGTCGGCCCGCGAGTGACAGATGGTATTCGCGGCCAACGGAGCGCCGCCGGTGCCGGTGCAGCCTCCCGAGGTGGTGCATACATCCCAGAGGGGCAGGCCGATGGTAAGCTTGGTCCCCAGATGCCCGTCCTCATCTTCGCCGAAGCCGACATATTCCACAGGCATACCGATGTCGCTGCGGGTGATGGCCAGGTTGGCCGGCAGGTGCGGAATTGGATTGATGCCGAGTGGCGCAGGAGCGGTCAGGCGCAGAAGCGCAATATCGTTTCCGATGGTTGTGAAAAGATCAAAATCCCAGTTGGGATGGTAGATGATCTCGCTTACGTAACGATCTTCGAAATCGCTGCTGTCGAAGCCGAAGTGCACCAGGTATTCTCCGGGTTCCCAGCCCTCGGCGCAGTGTGCCGCTGTCATTACCACGGTCGGGGCGATCAGCGTGCCCGAGCAGTAGTAGACCCAGCTGCTGCCACTCGCGTGGGTTTTCGTGAAAACCACTGCCCGGTGCTCCTCCGAGTGATCGGGTATTCCGTTAATGATCGGTGTCGACTGGCTTCTGAACATATGCTGCGCTTCGGGTCCTTGGCAGGCCGAGGCCAGCAAGCAAAGCATGCAGCCGCTTGCAATAATCCAGGTCTTCGAGTTCATCTGAATCTCCTCAAAGGTAGCGCCAGCAGCAGGCCCAGGAGCACGAGAAGCGGCAGCGACGAGTGATTAAAGTCGCCGGCCGTTGTGCACCCCGAGCCGCCCTTGCCGGGCAGGCACAGGCCGTCCTGGCATGTGCGGCCCGAGCCGCACGAAGTGCCCTCGGCCAGTACTTCGTTCTTGCAACCCGATCCGGAATCGCAACTGTCTTCAGTGCAGGGGTTCTGGTCGTCGCAGTCGAGTGCCGTACCCTGCAGGCATTCACCCGCCTTGCAAGTCTCGTCTCCGTTGCACAAGTCGTCGTCGGCGCACGAGGTATCGTCCGCGACGTTATCGTGCCGGCAGCCGGAGACCGAGTTGCAGCTATCGGTAGTGCAGACGTTGCCGTCGTCGCAATCGAGAGAAGCGCCGGCCGGCTCGCAGCGGCCCTGGTGGCACTGGTCTGCGCCGTCGCAGACATTGTTGTTGTCGCAAGCCGTGCCTTCGGTGATCGGGACGAACACGCAACCCTGGCCGGCGACGCAGGACCCCGTGAGGCACGGGCTGTCAGGAGTGCAGTCCGGCTGTATGCCGTCTGTTGCGCACATGTCTGCTAAACAGCTTTCGGCCCCGTTGCAGGGATCGGAGTCGAGGCAGGCATGCCCGTCCGGGGCCGGCAGGCACTGGCCCTCTTTCTTGGGGAGATCGCAGGCGTTGCAGGGCTCGGCACAAAGCGACTCACAGCAGAAACCGTCTACACAAAAGCCCGAGTTGCATTGGCCTGCAGAGATGCAGCTGTCGCCGAGTTCCTTGGATGTGCCGATCACCTCGTCGATGAACGCCGAGTGGCCGTCGACCTTGGTGCTGCAGCCGTAGTTGCTGCAACGCCAATCTCCGTAGGAGGTTATTCCGGCAACGTATTCCACGTCATCGCGCATATAGAAAGCGGGGCCGCCGCTGTCGCCGCTGCAAGTTCCGCCGTCGTCCATCTGGGCGCAGAAACTCGAAGGCACCATGCTGGCGGGACAGCCGCTGCTTTCGCAGACGACGTCGATGTCTCCGGTCACGTGCAGCTTTCTTCCCGAATGGCCGTTCTCGTCGAGGCCGAAACCTACGTACTCGACCTGGGAGCCGACGTCATTGGATGTGATACGCAGGCTGGCCGGCAGCGGGGGAATGGGCACCGCCCAGCCGGGAGCATCTTCAGCCAGCACCAGCAACGAAATGTCGTTGGGCACGGGAACGATCGGCTGGTAGCCGGGGTGCAGAATGACCTGCGTCACCTTGCGCTCGGTCATAGTGCCTACCACGTTGCCGAAGTATACCGTCGCGTCCTGAGGCTCTATCAGGTCGCCGGATTCGGCCATCACGCAGTGGCCGGCCGAGAGCACAACGTTGGGGGCGATCAGGGTTCCCGAGCAGGACCATGCCCCATGTCTGCTGATGACCAGCAGGTAAATGACAGCCATGTGCTCGGACGTTGTATCGGGTTGCCCGTTGATGATCGGGCAGGCCGAGCTTGCAAGCTTGCGGGAAACATCGGGAGACTGGCATCCGGCCAATAGACCGAGTGTAAGAATAAACGCCGTTGCCGAATGGATATTCTTCATTTGTGCTCCTGTGATGGTCAGGAACACATACTACCTCAAAGTCTAAGGAGCGTGAAGGAGAAAAGTAGGATCTATCAGGCCAAACCGACGCAGCGCTGGACGTAGAGCTTGATGTGCTTGCGGTCTACCGCCGAGATGTCGACGAACTTCAATGCCTGCTTTTCGAAGAAACCCTTGACCTTGCGCCGGACGATCCTGCAGCGGGCCCGGATGATCTCCTTGCATCCGGGCAGGCTGAGCTCGATCACCGAATCGTGCGCCCGGGGACGTTCGAGGCCCGAGGGGCTTTCGATCATCAGGCCATCCGCCGAGATATCCGCAAGAAGCGGGACGAAGTACTTGCCGCCGGTGGTCTCGCCGACGAGCAGGTTGACCGTGGCTCTGCGTGACTTCCGCTGATCGACCTTATTCATGACTCCCTCCTTTGTGGTAAAATATCCTACATGTAGGATAATTTATTACACATAACAGGTCAAGTTTCTTGCAATCAAACGGGGACGGAGTAAGTATAGGTCCCCGAGGAGTCAGGGAAAATCAGGGGTATGAGGAAAATCAAAGGATGAAGACTACAGAATGGAAAATCGACCCGAGCGTGAAGAAATGGCTTGCCGTGGACGATGAGTGTGAGCCTGACAATACGCTGGAGCAGCGCTTCGACCGCTGGCTGGATGGCGTGCTCGAAGATCCGTGCCTGGTGCGTCTGGGGCGAGTGTTGGTCGATCCGGCCGTCATGTGTTCCAGGTTCAGCTGTGTTCCCGAACGCTGCGCTCCCTGGTCGGAGCGCGGGCGCTACAAATCCTGCTGCGCAGACATTTATGTGCCGGTCACTCCGGCCGAGCGAAGAAGACTTTCCAAAAAACGCGACGTGCTTGTGAAACACCTTTCAAGGAACGAGCCGCGCTTGCGAAAGATGCTCTCCCGCGGCCAAGTGCGTGATTTTTATCTGGACGAGGACGGAGATGCTCTCTCGCGTCCCTCTGGACGATGCATTTTTTCGCTGAAGGACAGTCAAGGGCGCCTGCGATGCCGGCTGTACCGGGTGGCTAAAAAAGAGGGCATTCCGATTACGGAAATACAACCCTTCACTTGCCGTATCTTTCCGCTGGTGCTCGTCCATCTGGCCGGCGGCCAAGTATTGCTTACTGTTCTCAACCGCAAAAACTGTTCCGCTTTCGAGTCCTATCCGCCGACGCGTTTTCCCTGTCTGGCGGACAACTCGTTGCCTCTGCTCGTAGACTCGATGTCATCGACACTCGACTGGATTTTCGGCCGCGGCTTCGCCAAGGTTCTGAGAAGCTTCTATGAGGTCTGATTGACAGGCTGCTCGGCGCGTTGTTAGACTGCCAGCGGATTTGAATAAAGTCGTGCAGATCGAGTCTCTTACCTGATGGAGGCCGGGCTTGGAACGCGTCCAGGTGATTCGTGGAATGCGGGATATCTATCCCGAGCAGGCTCGCTGGTGGCGGCGGATGGAGAGCCAGTTGGTCGACTTTCTCGATCTTTACGGCTACGGCGAGATCCGTACCCCTGTCATCGAACACACGGGACTTTTCAAGCGCTCGATCGGAGAGCAGACCGACATCGTCGAGAAGGAGATGTACACCTTCGAGGATCGCGACGGCAGCATGCTGACCTTGCGTCCCGAGGGAACCGCGGCCGTTATCCGCTCGTATATCGAAACCAGCCTCTTCCAGCATGAACCACTAAGCCGACTGTTTTACCTGGGGCCCATGTTTCGCCACGAGCGTCCGCAGAAGGGCCGCTACCGGCAGTTTTCACAGGTTGGCGTCGAACTCATCGGCGCGGCTCAGCCCGCGGCCGATGTCGAGATGATAGACATCATGGTAAATTGTATGGCTGCTATAGGCCTTTCTGACACTTCGCTCGAGTTGAACTCGCTTGGCTGCCCGAACTGCCGGCCTGCATACCGTACAAAGCTTATCGACTATCTTGATGACCACACTCAAGACCTTTGCGAAGATTGCCTGCATCGCAAGCAAACAAACCCGCTGCGCGTGCTCGACTGCAAGCAGGAGGGCTGCAAACTGGTTGCCGGGCAGGCCCCACGCATGCTCGATTCGCTGTGTGCCGAATGTGCCGAGCACTTCGCTTTGGTTCGCAGTGGTCTCGAGAACATCGAGATTCCCTATAACCTCAATCACCTGATGGTGCGCGGACTCGATTACTACACACGCACCACTTACGAGCTTCTAGCTCCCGGTCTCGGGTCGCAGAACGCGGTGGCGGCGGGCGGACGCTACGACGGGCTGGTCGAACACCTGGGCGGGCCTTCCATTCCGGCGGTCGGCTTCGCCGCCGGGCTCGATCGCATTCTGTTGCGATTGTGTGAAACCATTGCCGCACCTTCGAAACTGCAACCCGTCTTCGTAGTCACCAAGGGAGAGCCGGCCTGGCTCGAAGGCCTGAGTGTCTTGCGAAAGCTGAGAAAAGCCGGTATCGCCGCCTCGTGCGACGTGCGACAGGGCAGCCTGAAGGCGCAGATGAAGCGGGCTGATAAAATGGGAACACGCTTTGTTATCTTGCTTGGAGAAGACGAGATCGAGCGCGGAGTTCTGACGATCAAGGACATGACCGCGGATGTCGACTCGCCCGACAAACAGTTCGAGATCCAGATCGACAAGCTTGTCGACGAGCTCGCCGCCAGGTTGGC
>Ga0315535_1001069_pt1 | contig 18696 bp, 13 predicted proteins | sample SalMarSW160220MG_2_FD_203092 | JGI IMG/M metagenome (GOLD analysis project Ga0315535, IMG submission 203092) | Salt marsh sediment microbial communities from the Plum Island Ecosystem LTER, Massachusetts, United States - Salt Marsh Sediment SW1602-20 ... | reverse complement strand
GGGCTCTTCACGATGATGGCCCTGCGGGCGCACAGGGAGATCGAGCCGATGATGGCGATGGGTATGCCCAGGAGGAGCGGGCACGGCGTGGCGATCACCAGCACCGCCAGGAACCGGACCGACGCTCCGCTCGCGGCCCACGCCGCGAAGGCGATGGTCAGCGCCAGCGGGGTGTAGAGGGCACCCAGGCGGTCCCCCAGGCGCCGCATCTGCGGGCGGCTGGCCTCCGACTCCCTCATCACCTCCATGATCTTCGCGTACCGGGAGTCGGCCGCCCGGTTGGTGGCCCGGATGGTCAGGGCCGCGTGCCCGTTGATGGCTCCCGAGATCACGGCCGAGCCGGAGGTCTTGGTCATCTGGAAGGGCTCGCCCGTCAGGTACGACTCGTCCATCACGCCGTGCCCGTCGATGACCACGCCGTCCACCGGACAGATCTCGTGCGGGTGGATCACCAGCGTATCGCCCACCTCGATGTCCTCCAGCGCCACGTCCTCCATGACCTCCCCCTGCCTCCGGTGGGCGATGGAGGGAAGTCGCTTGGCCAGCGCCGCCAGCACCGAAGAGGCGCTGCGCAGCGCATACCGCTCCAGGGCTTCGCCGCCGGCGAGCATCAGGACGATGATGGAGCCCGCCAGGTACTCACCCAGGAGGACGGACGTGACGATGGAGATGCCGCCCAGCAGGTCGGAGCCGAACTCCCCTCTCAGCAGCTTCCCGAGCAGGTCGTAGACCAGCGGCAGGCCGAGGAAGAGCGTGGCGTACAGGGGGATCATGCCGGCGTGCGGCGTGGCCCGCACGCCGAAACGGAGCACCACGTGGAGGAGGATGAGGACCAGCGCGAGCACGGCGATGATCGTGGTCCTGTGTTGCCACAGCACCGCCGGCGACGACCCCGTCCGTCCGCGGGCGGCCTCTTTCCCCCGGGTCGACTCCGTGAGCGAGCCGCTCATCGGACATCACCCCGGCGGTCGATTTCGAGCAAGCGGCACAGGTGCGTACGATCCTCCGTTCGGTCGACCGCTGGAAGGTCAGCGCTCGTCGTCAACCAAGACGGTAGAGGGGTGACAGTGGATCTACAAGCGTACCCCGACAGGTCGTGCCCGGACCCTGCAAAGTCTTCCGGGTGGCAGACCGTGCCGTCGTCGCTACCGACCGCGTAACGGCAGGGAGCGCCTCGGCTGTCTCCGGGCCCCACTCGCGCGGAAGGACAGGGCTGGCCCGCGTCTTGCACAAATATCCGGCGACACCGTCCCCCGGGGGGTGGACGGACGCTGCTCAGAGCAAACCCGTCGAAAGGCGGGGGCGCAGAGCCACGGGGCTAAAACGGCGCGGGGGCGCCGCCACGCCCGCCGGGCCGCCAGCGACTCGACTTCGAGCTCACTGGCGGCTCGTGTCGTTCGTCCCCGGAACCTCACTCTCTCAGCAGGGCCCGCAGGAGGTGTAGCCATGTTCGACACGATCATCGCGTCACTCCCTCCCGGTTGGCGCGCAGGAGCCCAGATGGTGATGAGCATCGTCGCCTGGATCCCGGCCTGGCAGCATCGCATGCTGGGCGGCGTGGTCTCGCCCGACGGCGCATGGGCGACGGCGGCGAGCTGGCTGCTTCTGCTGCTGCCGGCGCTGGTGCTGGTGGCGGCGTTGTGGGCGACGATGCTCTCGGCCTACACGCTGCCGTTCCGTTCGGGACGGGTCGCGTACATCCGATCGATGGCGTTCGCGTGGTGGGACGCCGGACGCGGGGTGGCGCTCTACTGGGCGGGCCTCGTGCGCCTGGGACTGGTGGTGGTGAACCTCGCCTGGGCCCTGCTGCGCTACACGGTGGTGCTGCTGGGCAAGCTGGTCCGCTCGGCGTTCACCGCGCCGGCGGCGGCCCTGGACTGGACGGCACGGCGGTACTTCAAGCCCGGCGTGCCCTGGGTGGCCTTCGTGCTGACGCTGGCGTGGTCGGCGCTGGAGGGCATCGTGTTCACCTTCACCCTGCGGCCCACGATCTACGAGGTGCTGTACGATCTCACGGGCGCGCCACCCAGCGACGCCTTCCTGACGCCCATCCTGTTCCTCCTCCTGTTCCTCCTGATCGCGGGCAGCTTCGCGTGCATCCAGGTGCTGACGGAGGCGATCAGCAAGCGGAACGCGAAGGAGATCATCCAGATGCTGGTGGTGGAGTTCTTCGTGATGTTCTTCGAGGTCGTGTTCCTCTATCGCGAGCTCATCGACGCCATCACGCCGTGGATCGCGCAGCAGACGGGGGATCAGGTGCAGCTCGGGCTGGTGTCGACGCTGGCGCTGGCCTCGTTCGGCTGGGTGGGCGTGCGCGGCATGACGTGGTTCCTGTTCGGCCGCTTCGGCACGCCGGCCGTCATGGCCATCCTCTCGCGGGAGACGCTCTCGCTGGACGAGGTTACGGTGACGCCCGCAGCGGAGGACCCCATGCGCTGGTGGCGCGACATGCTGGCGGACTTCAAGAAGGAGCGCACCTGGTTCCGCCAGACGACCAACGAGCTGGTGGAGCTCATCACCCTGCCGATCCTGCAGCTGCTGGCGGTCGCGCTGAACTTCTGCCTGATCTTGGTCACGGGGCGGGGTGCGTTCGACCTGCCGTTCTCGTCGCTGAAGGAGGCGATGGCGCGCCTCCCGAAGCCCGCTGCCCGCGAGCGCACCCGCGTCGCGGTGAAAGAGCCGCTGCCGGAGGTGTGACCATGACCAGGTGGAAGCGCTGGTTCCAGGTCGGCCCCGGGCTGGCCGCGGTGCTCCTGCTCCCGCTGGTGGCGGGCTGCACGGGCAGCGACGCGCCGGTGGGGCCGCGCAGCTCGTTGTTCATCGGCATCGACGTGAGCGGCTCGTTCCAGAAGAGCGGCCGCTACGACGACGCCCTCCTGTTCGCGGCGTACTACATCCACGCGCATCTCACCGGAGTGGACGGTCTGGAGCGCCCGAAGAACCTGTTCGTCGGGTCCATCGGCGGTGACCATCCGGGGCAACCGCAGGCGTTCCATCCCATCGAGGACTTCCAGAGCAAGAGCGTCGGACGGATCGCGGAGGATCTGAGGCGGTGGTTCCCCGCCAACGAGCCCCTCACGGACTTCAACGCCTTCTTCAAGCGGACCGCCACGGAGGTGAAGCGCCGTGGCCTGGTGCTGACCCCCATCACGCTGGTGATCCTCAGCGACGGCGTGCCGGACCTGGGGCAGAAGCACGGCGATGCGACGGCAGCCTACCGGCAGATCGACCTGAAGCCCCTCGAGTACCTGGCGCGGCGGGTGACCGTGCGCCTGCTGTACGCCAACCCGGAGGTCGCGTCCCATTGGGAGCACGACGTGCCGCGCGATCGCGTTCGGTTGTGGACGGTGGACAACGTGGTGATGGCCGGGTGGCCCGAGCAGCTTCTGGACACCATCGGTGGGGGAGTGTCGGCGTCCATGGCGTCGGAGGCCCGACGGACGGAGATGGCGGCCGGAGGCGCCGGCGCCGGGGCATCCGCGCACGACACTTCCATCGTCGCGGACTCGGCCGCTCTCGCGAGCCTCGCCCTGGCCATGCATCCGCAATCCGAGCCCGATGACTTCCTCGACAGCGTGGCGGCGGAGACGACGGCGGCACCGGTCTATCCCCCGGGCACTCCGGCGCTGTGGCGTTGGATCAGGGACAACGTGGACTTCCGCGTGCGGGAGCGGGTCCTCTAGCAGGGTGCTGGCGGCAGGGCGCGGGCGCATGCCCCGCCCCGCCGCCTCGCGCGCCCGGCGGTGGCTCCATCCGACGGCCGTCGCGCATACGAGGTCCTGGCCCCATCCCCTCCCGCGGCCCATCTCGCCGCCGATGCCCGACCCTCCCCTCGTCTCCGCCCTCCGGGACCGCTACGTCATCGAGCGTGAGCTCGGTGCCGGCGGCATGGCCACCGTCTACCTGGCGCACGACGTCAAGCACAAGCGCAAGGTGGCGCTCAAGGTGCTGCGCCCAGAGCTGGCGGCCGCGCTGGGCCACGCGCGCTTCCTCCGGGAGATCGAGATCGCCGCGGGGCTCAGCCATCCGCACATCCTGCGCGCTTCTAGCCCCCACCGAGGATCGCTCTCGCCGCCTCTTCCCGCCGCCCCAGGTTCCGGGCCTTTCCCTGGAAGATCTTCCCGGACCCGCCCCCCCGCCCACCCAGCACCTCCGCCACCTGTGTGCCCGTGACCTGCACGTCGATGTCGGCGGCCTCACCGGCGGCCAGGACGAACGCGCCCTGGTCCCCCTCGCCCGCGGTGAGGAAAGCCACCCGGTCGGGCGCCAGCCGCACCGCCTCCCGGGCGACGCGCTGGAGGAAGGGCAGATCGCGCCCGGGCCAGTGGGCGGTGAGCACCGTACCCGCCTGTCCTGCGAGCCCCGCCGCCGACGCGGTCGCCAGCTCCTCCTCCAGACCGCGGACGGCACGCATGGCATTCTTCAACTCCTCGAGCTTCGCCGCCACCCGGGCGACCGTCTCGTCGTCCGACGTGCCCATGAGCTCGCGGAGCCGGGCGCTCCGCAGATGGTGCGCCTCCAGGAGGTGGCGGAGCCGCCCGCCCGCCACCCATGAAAGACGGGTGCCACCCCGCATGCTCTCGGCTCCCAGGAGCTTGAGGGCCTCGATCTCGCTGGTGGAGCGGCAGTGCGTGCCGCCGCACGTGGTCACGTCGATCCCCTCGATCTCCACGAGACGCACGTCACCCGTGTGTCCCTCGGGGAGTCCCCGCGAGCGGACTCGCATGCCCTCGTACGCTTCGGGGCTCACCCGGCGCACCGTGACGGGGCGGGCTGCGCGGATCTCCGCCGCCACGGCCTCCTCCAGCTCGGCCGTCTGCTCGGCCGTGATCCCGGGAGTGTCCAGCTCGATGTCGCACGTCCACTCGCCCAGGTGGAACGCGGTGGTGTGCCACCCGAAGCGTGCGTCGGCCACCGCGGTGAGGAGGTGCTGGCCGGTGTGCTGCTGCATGTGATCGAAGCGCCGGGCCCAGTCCAGCTCCACCGTCACCGGCCCCGACGGCACCGGACCGGTGAGGAAGTGGCGAATCGCTCCCTCGGCCTTCTGGACGTCGAGCACCTCCACGCCTCCCACGGTGCCCCTGTCCGCAGGCTGTCCGCCGCCTTCGGGATACAGGATGGTGTCGGCCAGGATCACGAAGGGACGGCTCCGGGCCGCCCCCGTGGAGAGGACCTGTGTGTCCAGGCGGGTCAGCGTGGGGTCACGTTCGTACGCGGGAATGTCGGACACGTGGGATTCCGGGAGAGAGGTCGGTCGCCGACGGCTGCGACGCAACCATGGCGACCCGCCCCCTGGAATCTCAAGGGCATCCCTTCGGGAGCGACCCCTCCAGGCGGAGGGGCGGCGGCCTCATCCGGGCCGCCGCCGCCCTTCGCTGCCTCTGCCTCGATCCCTGTCCCCGACGCTCGTGGGTGCTACGCCTGAGGCTGCGGCACGGCGGGGGTCAGGCCGTGGCGCATCATGATCTCGGCCATCTTCGCGTGGTCCAGCGGTCCACCGGCGGCCGCGTTGATCACCTCGGCGGACTCGCGGAAGTACCGCGGGCCGATGGCGGCGGGCGTGATCACGCAGAGCGCCCTGGCGTCCCGGTCGCCGTCGTTGTCGAACCGGTGGACGGCACCGCGCGGAATGCACAGGGCCTCACCCGGCCCGACCTCGATCCTCGTCCCGTCCACCGTCCAGGTGAGCACGCCCTCGAGACCATAGACCGTCTCTTCGTAGTGGTCGTGACTGTGTGCCGGAGCCGCCAGACGCCGGCCGCTCGGAACCTCGAGACCAAACACGGCAACGCTGCCGTTGGCGTTCTCTCCCGTGATCAGGAAGCGCACACCGAGGGGCCCCAGACGGATGGTCTCGTCGGACGGATTCACACGGACGTCGATGGCTTGCGTTGTCATGTTCATCTCCCTTTCGTGGGCAGTGGGGATGCAGTAAAGTTTGTTTACCGTCCTGCGACACAGTAAATTTTCTTTACCATCATGTCAATACCTTCATCGCCCGTCCCTCCAGGAGAGATGTTGATCGGAGCCCTGCTGCGGGTACCGTCCCAGGCGATTCACCGCAGGATCATCGCCGAGCTCAACGCTGCGGGCTTCGAGGAGCTCCGGTTGCCGCACATGGCGGTGCTGCAGTTTCCGGGCCCGGACGGGGCCCGTCCCATCGAGCTCGCCGAGCGCGCCGGCATCAGCAAGCAGGCCATGAACCAGCTGCTGCGGAGCCTGGAGGGCGTCGGCTACATCGAGCGCACCGACTCGCCGCACCAGGGCCGCGCGCGCATCGTGCGCCTGACGGATCGTGGGCAGGCGGCGTACGCGAGGATCCACTCGATCCTCCGGACCATCGAGAACGAATGGCAGGCCGAGGTCGGGTCCGAGGCCTTCGCGCAGCTCAAGGGGCTTCTGCTTCGCGTCTGGGAGAGCCCCCTGGTGCGCTGACGCGGGTCGCCGTGTCTCCTCGAGAGTGAAGACGGGGACGGGTGCGCCCGGGCGGGTGAAGCCAACTTGGCGGGACCTCGGTGAATAGAAATGCTTTGACCTGTGTAGGGCTACCGATTATCGATTGAACAGGCTGGTCGGCTGCACGCCCCACTGCCTGTGCGCTTGCCGGCTCGAATCCGGGACAGATCCAGCAAGGGAAGGAAGCCCATCATGCGAAACGCGATGGTCGCGTTCGTCGCGTCCGTCGGCCTGCTCCTCGTGTACGCGTGCGGGGGCAACAAGACGACGGGCCCCTCCGTTTCCTCGAACCCGGTGGCGGCCGCCATCGCTCAGTCGGGGACGTTGCCGGCGGACACCGTGGTAGGATCGACGCTCACGGCCACGGTCAAGGTGACGGACTCGGGAGGCGCGGGTCTGGCGGGGGTGGCGGTGCAGTGGAGCGTGGCGGCGGGCGGCGGGTCGGTGTCCGCGGCCTCGGTCACGACGAACGCGTCGGGACTGGCGAGCGTGAGCTGGACGCTGGGCACGACGGCGGGAGCGGACCAGCTGACGGCACATACGGGGACGCTGAGCCCCGTGACGATGACGACCACGGGCACACCGGATCGGGCGGCGGTCGTGTCGCTCTCCAACGACACGCTGTCCTTCGGGGCGCTGGGGGACACCCTCCAGCTCACGGCGGCGGTGACGGACAAGTATGGCAACGCGGTGGACTCGCCGGCGGTGGCGTGGGCGGTGGCGGATTCATCCGTCGCGACGGTGGACACGGCGGGCCGGGTCGTGAGCGTGAGCGAGGGCCAGACGAGCGTCACGGCGAAGGCGGACACGGCGTCGTCGACCGCCGCGGTGCTGGTGCACCAGCAGGCGGCCACGGTGGCGATCGCGCCCAACGACATCGTGCTCACGGCCGTGGGCGACACGGTGCGCCTGAGCGGGACCGCCAGGGACGCCAACGGGAACGCCGTGCCCGGCGGCGTGACGTGGGCCAACGGCAACACGTCGGTGGTCAGCGTCACCACGAATGGCCTGGTCCAGGCGCAGGCCCAGGGAACGGCGAACGTGGTCGCCACGGACGGTCCCGTCGCGGACACCGTGGCCGTCGTGGTCTACACCTCACGCGGCGTCGCGCGAAGCTGGACGGGCGCGGCGGACGCGGTCTGGGCCAATCCGCTCAACTGGCTGCCGGCAGGCGCCACGAACGCGCAGGACACGGCGACGGTGACCGCGACGTCGAACGAGCCGGTCCTGGGCGCCGACGCCTCGGTGGGGCCGCTCACGGTGCAGAGCCTGGCGAGCGTGACCCTGTCCGGCTTCGGACTTACCACGCACGGCGACGTCGTGGCCACCGGCCCGGTCACCGGGACGGGCCTGCTGACCCTGGCCGGCACGGGCGCGACCCTCGAGGGGCAGGTGCCGTCGATCCTCATCACCGGCACCGTCGCGCTCTCCGGAGCGACCTTCGCAAGCGCCGTGACTCTCCAGGGCGGCACGCTCACGATCCAGAACCAGACGCTCACCATCAACCCGTAGCGGGCTTTCGGAAGCGCAACGGCTCCGGGCGGCATGCCGGAGCGCGGCGCACTGCGCTCGATCACACCAAAGGAAAGGGAATCATGCACACGACGACACTCCGGCGCGCCCGGCTGGCACTGGCTGCGAGCGTGCTCGCGCTCCCGCTCCTGGTTGCGCCTCTGGCGGCGCAGACCCGGCTCCTGGAGACCAAGAACGCAGCCGGTGACAGCGTGATGTTCCTCAGTGGCGACGGCGGGTTCGCCCTGCTCGGCCCCCCCACGGGCGGGGGCTCCATCCCCATTCAGGGATTGGGGACGCGGCTGATGTGGTATCCGGCCAAGGCGGCGTTCCGCGCCGGCACGGTCTGGACCCTCGACAGCAGGACGGGGACGGAGTGGGACGACGCGAACATCGGAGCGGGGTCCGTGGCCATGGGGAATGGCACCATGGCCAGTGGGACCGAGTCCTTCGCCATGGGGCGGTCGTCGAGCGCGACGGGTAACGAGGCGGTGGCGCTCGGCATCTATTCCAACGCCACCGGCTTCGCCAGCGTCGCGGAGGGCTCCTCCGCGAATGCCAGTGGGAGGAGCGCGGTGGCCCTGGGGGAGACCGTGACCGCGTCCGGCGATTACTCGGTGGCCCTGGGCACGTATGCGAACACCAACAGCTTCGAGGGAGCCGTCGTGATCAGCGACGCCTCCACGGAGACCTCCGGCGTGGGCGCGATGGACGCGACAGCGGTGAACCAGTTCGCCGTTCGGGCCGCCGGGGGCATTCGGCTCCGCACCAGCTCCGACACCCTCTCGGGGTGCGACATCGACGGGTCGGGCAACATGACCTGCACGGGGACCGTGAGCGGCACCTCCGACGTGAACCGGAAGAAGGACTTCACGTCCGTGAACGCCGACCAGGTGCTGAGCAAGCTGGCAGACCTGCCCATCGACGCGTGGAGCTACAAGCGGGATCCGGCCGGCGTCCGGCACGTGGGGCCCATGGCCCAGGCCTTCCACGCCGCCTTCGGCCTGGGGGCGAACGACGTGACCATCGCCACCGTCGATGCCGACGGCGTCAACATGCTGGCCATCCAGGCCCTCAAGCGGCGTACCGACGCGTTGCGGAAGCAGGTGAAGGCCGCCCAGACGGAGAACGCGGAGCTGCGCCAACGTCTCCAGCGGCTCGAGGCCGTCGTCCAGCAGCTGGCGGCGAAGGACGGCACGAGCGGAGGGTCGAGTCCCCAATAGGGCACGGCCCGTCGTACCGTCCCGCGAGGTGGGTCCGAGGGATTCGGCTCGGGGCCACCCCCCTCCCGTCGGCCGGCATCCTAGGGCGTGCCGCCGTCGGGAGGAGAGGCTCCCCTACGCCCCGGCGCCCTCCGCCACGAGGGCCGGCTCCCGTGCGCTGCGGAGGGCGGCCTGCGCCGCCGCGAGCCTGGCGATGGGCACGCGGAACGGGGAGCAGCTCACGTAGTCGAGGCCGGCGGCCTGGAAGAACGCGATGGACATCGGATCGCCCCCGTGCTCCCCGCACACGCCCACCACGAGATCCGGCCTGCGCGCCCGCCCGCTCCGGACGGCCATCGTCACGAGCTGCCCCACCCCGTCCTCGTCCACGACGGTGAACGGGTTCTCGGGCAGGATCTTCTCGTGCAGGTAGTGGTGGAGGAACTTCGACTCCGCGTCGTCGCGCGAGAAGCCGAATGTGGTCTGGGTCAGGTCGTTGGTGCCGAAGGAGAAGAACTCCGCCTCGGTGGCGATGGCGTCCGCGGTGAGGGCCGCGCGCGGCACCTCGATCATCGTCCCGATCCGTCGCGGCAGCTCCATCCCGGTCTCCTTCTCGACCTGACGTGCGGTCTCCTCCACCAGCCGCCGCGTCCACGCCAGCTCCCGCACGTGCCCCACCAGCGGGATCATCACCTCCGGATGGACCTCAATGCCCCGCTCGATGAGCTTCGCCGCGGCCTGGAAGATCGCGCGCGTCTGCATGCGATACACGCCCGGCATCGTGATGCCGAGCCTCACGCCCCGGTGCCCGAGCATCGGGTTGGACTCCTGAAGGCCGCGCACCTTCTTGAGGGCTCGCTCCTGGGCCGACGCCCCTTCCTCGTCCCCGCGGGACCGGAACGCGGCAGCGGCCGAGGAGAGCTCATCGGTGCCGGGCAGGAACTCGTGGAGCGGAGGGTCGAGCAGGCGGATGGTCACGGGGAGGCCCGCCATCGCCTCCAATATCCCCTCGAAGTCCGACTGCTGCATGGGCTCCAGCTCGTCGAGGGCGGCGGCGCGCTCCGCCTCGTCCTCGGCCATGATCATGCGCCGCATCACGACGAGCCGCTCCGGGGTCATGAACATGTGCTCGGTCCGGCACAGGCCGATCCCCTCCGCGCCGAGCTCCCTCGAGCGGCTCGCGTCCTCGGGCGTGTCGGCATTGGCGTGCACGCCCATCGTGCGCACCTCGTCGGCCCAGCCCATCAGCGTGCGGAACTCACTCGAGAACTCCGGCTCGATGGTGGGGACCTCCCCGACGTAGACCTCCCCGAGCGCGCCGTCGAAGGTGATGACGTCGCCCGCGCGCACGACCGTGTCGCCGGCGCGGAACGTCCGTCCCTTCGCATCGATGAGCAGGCTCTCGCAGCCGACGATACAGGGCTTGCCCATGCCCCGCGCCACGATGGCGGCATGGCAGGTCATCCCTCCCCGGCTCGTCAGGACGCCCGCCGCCGCGACGATCCCGTGGATGTCGTCCGGGGTCGTCTGGCCGCGCACCAGGATCACGGTCTTCCCCTCGCCGCCGAGCCGCTCGGCCGTGTCGGCGTCGAAGACGACCTCGCCGGTCGCCGCCCCCGGAGAGGCCGGCAGGCCCCTGGCGAGCACCGTCTTGGGCGCCTCGCGGTCCACGTTGCGGTGCAGGAGACGCACGATGTCCTCGGGATCGATGCGCAGGAGGGCCTCCTCCTTGGAGATGACGCCCTCCCCGACCAGATCGTGAGCGATGCGCAGCGCGGCCCGCGGCGCGCGCTTCCCCCCGCGCGTCTGCAGCAGGAAGAGCCGCCCCTCCTGGACCGTGAACTCGATGTCCTGCATGTCGCGGTAGTGCCGCTCCAGGAGCGTGCACGTGTCCACGAGCTGCTGGTAGATCCCCGGCTGACGCTCCCGGAGCGCGTCGACGGGCAGCGGCGTTCGGATGCCCGCCACCACGTCCTCGCCCTGTGCGTTCGGCAGGTACTCCCCGTAGGGCTGCGGCTCGCCCGTGTTGGGGTTCCGCGTGAACACGACGCCGGTTCCCGACGTGTCCCCGCGGTTCCCGAAGACCATGACCTGCACGTTGACCGCCGTCCCCAGGTCGTCGGGGATCCGGTGCACGCGCCGGTAGACTACGGCGCGCTCGTTGTCCCACGAGTCGAACACCGCCCGGATGGCCAGGAGGAGCTGCTCCTCGGGATCCTGCGGGAAGTCCCGTTGGCACTCGTCGCGGACGAGGCTTCGGTAGTCCCCGATGACCTCGCGCAGACCGTCCACGTCCAGATCCGTGTCGAGACGGGCTCCGTGACGGTGCTTCCTGTTCTCCAGCAGCTCCTCGAACCGGTCGTGGCCGATGCCCAGCACCACGTTGCCGAACATCTGCATGAACCGCCGGTACGTGTCGTAGGCGAAGCGCGCATCGCCGGTGGTGGCGGCGAGCCCCTGCACCGATTCGTCGTTGAGGCCGAGGTTCAGGACCGTATCCATCATCCCGGGCATGGAGATCGCCGCCCCCGACCGCACGGAGACCAGCAGCGGGTCGGTGGCTCCGCCCAGCGTCTTGCCGGCACGCTGCTCCAGCGCCTTCACGGATTCACGAATCGGCTCCCGGAGGGCGTCGAAGAAGGGCTCACCCGCGCGCACATACTCGATGCACGCCTGTGCGGTGAGGGTGAAGCCCGGGGGCACGGGAAGGCCGATGGAGGTCATCTCGGCCAGGGCCGAGCCCTTGCCTCCGAGGATGTCGCGCATGTCGGCCCGACCCTCCTCGAAGGCATAGATCCACTTCGCGTCGCCCATCAGGACTCTCCCTCTCCCAGGACTTCGAGGACCTCTCGTGCAGTCTCTTCCACTGCCTTGTACGTGACGTCGATGACCGCGCAGCCGAGCTGTCTGAACACGCGGTTGGCAAAACGGATCTCCTCCGCGATTCGCGACGGATCCGCGTAACCGGCCCCAAGCTCCACGTCCAGCGTGCGCAGCCGCTCCTCGCGGATCTGCCGCAGCTTGTCGGCCCTTACCGTGAACCCGACGATGCGATCCCGATCGATGCTATCGAGCTCCCGAGGTGGGTCCAGCTCCGGAACGAGGGGCACGTTGGCAACCTTGTACCCCTTCCGCGCCAAGTACATCGAGACGGGCGTCTTCGAGCAGCGAGACACCCCGACGAGCACGACATCGGCGTTCGCGAGGCCCGAAACGCTCCGACCGTCGTCGTACTTCACGGCGAACTCGATGGCGTCCACCCGACGGAAGTACTCCGCATCGAGACGGTGCGAGAGGCCGGGCAAGAGACGGGGTGGTGTGGGCGTCACGCGGCTGAAGGCGTCGAGCACGGGCCCGAGCACGTCCACCGTCGCCAGGTCGAGGCGTCCCGCCTCGGAACGGACGAACGAGCGGAGCTCGGGATCGACGAGCGTAAAGACCAGCACGCCGTTGCGTCGCTTCGCGTCGGTCAGGGCTCGGAGCACCGCCGCGCGGTCGTTGGCGTAGGCGACCCTGAAGAACTCCGTGTCCCCGTCGTCGAACTGGCTCGCACCGGCGCGTGCGACGGCTTCAGCCGTCTCACCGAGGGCGTCGGACAATACGTAGACGACCAAGGTCCGCCTCGATCGGTTTGGGCCACGGGGCCGCCAGGGCAGCGCGACAAGGGGTGGGCAAGTATGGCACGGGGAAACACAGTGTCAAGGCACACAGGGCCTGGACGGGCCCGGGACGGAACATCGACGAAGGTAGCGGCCTGAAGGGGACCGTCGATACGACGGTCGCGGCGGAATCCCGGGCCCGCGACGGGACCCCGCGAGATGGCGACAGGGGTGAGTTTCGGCGCGCGTTACCTTTTTGCCTCTCGCATCGTCTTGTCCCCGACGCGCGTCGTTTGTAGGGGATGGAGCCCTGCTGGCGGGGGGTGATTCACCAGTCTCGCCAAGCTCCGGCACGGCGGCAGGCCTCCAAGGAATCTCAACTTCGCTGAGGAGCCCCAAGATGAGGCGACGCCCGCGCCGTCGGAGCCCGGGGAAGGAGGCCGAGGGGCAGGAAGCGGCGCCGAAGTCATCGTGTCATCGTCACACCGGTGGAGTCCAGACCACCGACAGCGCAGCGTAATGGAGCCACGCGAACGTATACACCGCCTTCACGTCGGCTCCGCCCTCGACCATGCGATATCCAGCCTGCATGGCCCACCGGCGGCTCAGCTCGTAGCCGAGCTTGAGGGCCGCGTCAATGGCGCGGCCCGGCCCTCCGGCCAGACCGTCGACATCCAGCACCATGCGCCAATCGGACTCGAAGCGCCATTCACCGGACAGGTGCAGGAGCGGCACAAACCCCAGGTCGTCCTTCCGGCTCGAGATCCCGTTCTGGCGCAGGGCGATGGTGGCATCCCGGACCTTCGCGGTAAGCCCCACCCACGCCCTGGTACGATCGCCGGAGTGAGCCAGGTAGCGGTACGACAGGCGATAGGAGTTGAACGTGTACGTCGCCTCGAGTGGCTGCCCCGCCCGGTACGTGCGGCCGACGAACCGGATGTCGCGATTCGGTACGCCCGTCTCCGTCAGGGAAAACGGGGCGACCAGGAGACGCAGCCCGTGACGCTCCCCCACATTCCACGTGACATAGAGACGTCCCGCCGGCCACGGGCCGGCGCCGACCAGATCGTACAACGAGAAGCGGGTCGCTGATCCGTCGTTGGGGATCTCCACGTCGTTGTAGCTCTGCCATGCAGGCCCACCTTCCAGCTCGACGACCACCTTGGGCACCTGGGCCACGACCTCGACAGGCAAGAGAGGAATCAGGGTCACCAGAGCGGCGATGGCAGCGAGACTGCGGATGGTGTGCGACATGATCGCTCCTCGGTCATGCGAGTGAGAGTGCGCGCGGACAATCCCTACCGAAGCCAGGTCCTCCCCTGGCGGGTGCCCACGCTCCGCCCCACCTCCTCGGGGTCGGGCTCCTCCAGCGTGAGCGCCGGCAGCAGCGTCGCCTTCTTCCTCTGGTAACCCTGCACCGAGCGGAGCAGGTGGTCCAGCGTGCGGATGGCCTCGGTGATGAACGGACCCTTGTTGAGCATCACGCACTCGGCGCGTTGGGCCATGGCGACGTCGGAGATCTCCGAGCGCGTCGGGAGGCCGGTCTTGGCCAGCTTCTCCAGGACCTGGGTGGCCCACACCACCGGCACATGGGCCGCCTCGCAGACCCAGAGGATCTCCTCCTGGATCTGCGCCAGGTGCGTCCAGCCGGCCTCGACGGCCAGGTCGCCGCGGGCGATCATCACGCCCACCGCGGGCCGCTCCATGGCGACCAGGAGAATGCCCGGCAGGTGCTGGAATCCCCGGCGGGTCTCGATCTTGAGGATGAGACCGAGCTCGTCGCCGCCCACGGCGTCCAGCTCGTCCAGGAGGTCCTCCACGTCGTCGGGATGGTTCACGAAGGACGCGCTCACCCCGTCCGCGTGCGCGGCGATGAAGCGCAGGTCCTCCTTGTCTTTGGCCGTCAGGCCGGCGATACGCAGAGCGCTCTCGGGAAGGTTGATCCCCTTGTCGCCCCTGAGCCTCGTGCCGCCGGGCTTGGCCCCGGTGATCTCGACGGTGATCTCGCCGTCGCGGACCTCGCGGATCACGCCGTGGATCTTCCCGTCGTCCAGGAGGAGGGGCTCGCCCGGGCGCACGTCGTCCAGGAGCTCGGGGAGCGTGCACGAGACGTGGGCGGGGACGGCGGGACGTCCTTCGCACCCGGGCCGCGCCGGCTCTCCCGGACGCGGGTCCTTGTGCACCACCAGGACGTCACCCACGCGCAGCACGATGGGATCCTCCGTGTCGGGGAGATCCCCCACTTCCCCGGTACAGCGCACGGTCCCGTCCTCCTCCACCAGCTCCAGGGGCAGTCCGGTCTCCAGATAGGCCGTGGCGGGACAGAGCGCCGTGGCCCTCTCGTCCTCGACGCGTTCCACGTCGAGGCGGCTCTTCTTGTCCCGCGTGTCCCGGAAGGAAATGCGGCTGCCCGGCTCGAGGTGCGCGAACAGCTCCGGCGACACGGGGATCAGCCCGCGACCCGGGACGGGCGCCAGCGTCACGATCTCCGGACCGAGGATGTTGCCCCGCACGTCCTTGGTCGGGTGGATCCTCAGGACCTTCGGGCCGGGCGTCAGCGAGCCCGTGCGGATCTTGGGTCCGCACACGTCCATGAACGTCTTGCAGGAGCGTCCCGTCGTTCTGCGGGCGTGCTCGACATGGGCGAGCATTCGCTCCCACTGGTCCGGTCCGTCGTGGGCGCAGTTGATGCGCACGCAGTTCGCGCCCGCGACGAGGATGTCACGGATGAGGCGATAGTCGTCCGCGGCCTCCGAGGGGAGCGTGACCATGATCCGGATGGGACTCCCCTTCACCTTCTTTCCCAGGAGAGCCCGGGTATGCCGGCGGATGAGCTTCTTCCCCTGCTTGAAGGTGACCGGCCCCTTCTTCGGCTTGCCCTTGCGGCCCTGGAGGGCGCGAACGGCGTGCAGGACGGCATACACGTTGGCGAGCACGTGGGCTTCCGCGCGGCCGAGGCTGGACAGCCCCAGCATGCCGAGCTCCGACTGCAGATCCCGGCTGTCGCGGTGCCGGAGGGCGAGGTAGTGGAGGAGATTCAGCCCGCTCTTCAGCTGCTCCGGATGGAGCTGCTCGAGCTGCACGCGGTACCGCTCCTCGAATGCACCGGCGTTATCGAGGATCCGCTCCAGCTCGTATCGGACGGCGGCCAGACGCTCCGCACGCTTGGCCTTCACGGTGGGACCTCCCGCGGGGCCCGAACCCCACTCTCGCGTGGTGCGCCCCGTCCCCCTCCTCCGTCGGGAACGGCACGCCCGGACCACAACCCCACCCGCCTGATGAAAACGCTAGAACTCCCGGCGGAGACGGGCAAGAAGACCGCCATGGCACCGCGCGCCTGCGTGTGGCGATGCGGTCGTCCCATGGCGATCCGTCCCGGTCTCTGGCGCATCTCTCCGCCGGCCCTAGAATCCCTTCGTGGCGTCCGCGCCCCGCTCCTCCCGGCCCACTGCCCCCGCTCACCGGACCCCATCATGAACTGGAAAGCCCTCCTGCTCGCTCTCGCGATCCCCACGACCGCCTTCGCCCAGACCGGCCGCCGCGCCCGCGCCACGACCGCCGCGCCGCCGGAGCCGGTTCCCTCCACGATGAGGGTGCGAGCGCCCGCCCCGGTGCACGTCACCACCCGGCACAGCACCACCATCGACGGCCAGCGCATCGACTACGACGCCACCGTGGGGAGCATCATCCTCCGCAACGCCGCAGGTCAGCCGACCGGCGAGCTGTACTACACGGCCTACACGAAGCGCGGCGTGACCGACGAATCCACCCGCCCCCTCATGTTCGCCTACAACGGCGGGCCCGGCTCCTCTTCCATCTGGGTGCACATGGGCCTCCTCGGCCCCAAGCGCGTGGACATACCCGACGCGGTCCACGCCCCACCGCCGCCATACCGCCTGGTCGACAACCAGTACAGCATGCTCGACAAGGCCGACCTGGTGTTCATCGATCCCATCGGCACCGGCTACAGCCGGCCGGTGGGCGTGGGGAAGGGATCGGACTTCTGGGGCGTGGACGAGGACGCCAACTCGCTGGCGCAGTTCATCATGCGCTGGTTGAGCGAGAACGACCGCTGGAACTCGCCGCGCTACATCATGGGCGAGAGCTACGGCACCATGCGCTCGGCGGTGCTCAGCGCCGTGCTGCAGCAGCGCGACCACGTCGACCTCAACGGAGTGGTCCTCCTCTCGGCGTCCCTCGACTTCGAGACCAAGACCTTCAATCCCGGCAACGACGAGGCGTACCTGATGTTCCTGCCGACCTACGCCGCCGTCGCCTGGTACCATCACGCCCTGCCCCAGCGACCCGCCGAGCTGCGCCCGTTCCTGCACCGGGTCGAGCACTTCGCCATCAACGGCTACGCTCTCGCGCTGTTGGCCGACAGCCTCCCGCCCGCGCGCCGAAAGGCGATCATCGACACCCTGCACCAGTACACGGGCCTGAGCCGCGACTACCTGGACATGGCCAACCTCCGCGTCACCGCCGCCCAGTTCCAGAAGGAGCTGCTGCGCGAGCACGGTGAGCTGGTGAGCCGGCTGGACGCGCGCTTCACGGGCGCGACCGGCGATCTGCTGGCCGAGGCCGCGAACTACGACCCGCAATCCAGGGACATCGGGTCGGCGTACGTCTCGCTGTTCAACCAGTACATGCACACCGACCTGAACTACGGGAAGGACATGGTCTACACGGTGGGCGGCGCCGTGCGCGGCTGGGACTGGAACCACAACAACACCGTGGGCGGCCGGCCCGGCTACACGAACTCGGCGGTGGACCTGGCGCGGACGCTGAGCCAGAACCCACGGCTGCACGTGATGCTCAACAGCGGGCTTTTCGATCTGGCCACCCCGTACTTCGCCTCCGAGTGGATCATGGACCACCTGGGGGTGCCGAGCGAGGTCCGCGCCCGCATCACCGAAGCGGAGTACCAGTCGGGACACATGATCTACGTGCACGTGCCCGCGTTGGCGGCCTTCAAGAAGAACGTCGCTGCGTTCATCGACGCGACGTCGGGGGTGAGCCACTAACCGCCTCCTGCGTTGGAACTCCTCGACGTAGCTACGGCTATGCCTTCGTCGTTCCGCCTTGGATTCGGGGCCGTGGCGCTCCCAACGCGGGGGGCTCCCCTTCTTCAGCACCCTGCCAACGGCGAACCCCGATTCCAGGCGTTGTCGAAGAGGGTGCACCTCCCCGGGAAGACGCCGGAGAGCGCGGAAGGCTGAGCCGGCCTATGGCCCGGGGGTGGGACACGCCCCCACATTGCCCGTCATGAACATGCTACGGAGTATCTCGGCCGGCGTCTGCCTGGCGCTGGTGTGCGTCACGACGGCATCCGCCCAGGCAACCCCGCAGGCGGGCAGTACCTTCATCCGACAGGACTACGTCAAGCACGAGTACCGCATTGCCATGCGGGACGGCGTGAAGCTCTTCACGATCGTGTACGTGCCCAGGGACGCGTCGGCGACGCACACCTATCCGATGGTGATGGAGCGGACCTGCTATTCGGTGGCGCCCTACGGTCCGGACGCCTATCCCGATCGGTTGGGTCCCGACCGGTACATGATGCGGGACAAGTACATCTTCGTGTACCAGGACGTGCGCGGCCGCTACATGTCCGAGGGCACGTTCGTGAACGTGCGGCCCTTCATCCCCGACTCCATCAAGGCGAAGAACCCGAAGGCCATCGACGAGGCCTCGGACACGTACGACACCATCGACTGGCTCCTGAAGAACATCCCGTTCAACAACGGCCTCGTGGGACAGTGGGGGATCAGCTATCCCGGCTTCTACACGACCATGGGAGCGCTGTCGGGGCATCCGGCCCTGGTCGCGGCCTCTCCGCAGGCGCCGGTGACGAACTTCTACTTCGAGGACTTCCACCACAACGGCGCCCTGACGCAGGGGTACTTCTACGCCTACCCGATCTTCGG
>Ga0315535_1001067_pt1 | contig 18720 bp, 20 predicted proteins | sample SalMarSW160220MG_2_FD_203092 | JGI IMG/M metagenome (GOLD analysis project Ga0315535, IMG submission 203092) | Salt marsh sediment microbial communities from the Plum Island Ecosystem LTER, Massachusetts, United States - Salt Marsh Sediment SW1602-20 ... | reverse complement strand
CAGGCCCTCCAGGACCCCCGCGAGGCGGGGGGGCTCCATCTGATCGACGGTGCCGGCCGCCCTGTGACGCTGTCCCAGTACCAGGGGGACCTGCTGCTCGTCTACTTCGGCTACACCCGCTGCGCCGACACCTGCCCGCTCACCATGCAGAAGCTCGCCAAGGCCTACCGCGACGCCGGCGCGCCCAAGGACGTCAAGGTCATGATGGTCAGCGTCGACCCGGCCCATGACACGCCAGGCGTGATCGGGCCGTGGGTGAAGCACTTCGACCCCAGCTTCGTCGGCCTGACCGGCAGCAAGCAGCAGATCGCGGCGGCCGCCAAGGTCTTCATGGTGGGGTACAACCCCGATGCCGAGCCGGTCGACCACACCGCGGTGGTGGAGGTGGTCGATCGCCACTCGCGCGTCCGCTACATCTACGGGCAGGGAACGATCGTCAAGCTGGGGGACGACCTGCCGAGGCTGCTGGCCGACACCTCGTTATGACCGGCAGGCTCGCCCCGGGCGTTCAGGAGAGCGCGGAGCGCTGCGCGTACTCTGTCAGCGGCGCCTGGTGGAAGCGGTAGCTGCCGCGGGTCCCTTCCAGCAGGCCGAGCTGGCGCAGCTCACCGACGCCGGCCGTGGTCGTCTCGCGAGCGGCGCCGATCATGGCGGCCAGGTTGTCGTGGGTGAGGGGCAGCGTCAGGCGCACCACGCCACCCTCCGAGCGCTGGCCGAAGCGTTCGCCCAGGCGTAGCAGGGTGCGGGCGAGCCGCGCTCCTACCGCCAACTCGCCGTCCTCCAGGGCCAGGGTCACGCGCGCCAGCTGATCACCGGCGGCACGGGAGAGGGCCGGCTCGAAGTCGGCCGCCGCGGCGCGCGGCACCACCGTGACCACCACGCTGCCGCTGAGCGCCTCGGCGCTCTCGCGCTGGCTGAGCTGCCCGGGGGTGAGGGCGCCGATGAGATCGCCGGGGCCGGCGACCCCGATGATGCGCTCGCGCCCGCCGGGCACCTCGATGCCGAGCTTGACGAGGCCGTTGTCCACCCGGAACACGGTGTCTGCCGCGTCCCCGGCGCCATAGAGGCGCTCGCCCTTGGCCAACTCGCGCCTGGGATAGGCATCCAGGCCACGAGGCGGCGGAGGGGGACTGTGCCAGCCCGCGTAGAGCGGGGTATCCAGGCCGCTGGTCACCCCATCATTGTAGACACTGGGGAGCCGGGGCATTGTTCGATGCTTGGCAAAGGCCGGGGTCGGGTGGCGCGCGCCCAGGGCGAGCGCGTGCCACCCGGCTCGCGCCGTCGCCGGCGAGGGAGGCCGGCCTAGCTCGCCACCTCCTCGAGCTCGAAGGCCGGCGCTCCGCCAACCAGCGTCAGCAGCGGCCAGCCGCGCAGCATCTCACCCGCCCAGGGGCTGAACCGCGCCTTGCTCAGGAAGCGCCGCGGCTCCACCGGCCGCTCGCGCGTCAGGTCGATCAGCGTCAGGTCCGCCGGCGCGCCCGCCGTGAGCCGTGGCGCGGGCCAGCCCATCACCGCGGCCGGGCCGTCCTGCAGCAGCCACAGCAGCCGGTCGAGCTCGAGCTCGCCTCCCAGCACCAGCTCGGTGTAGAGCAGTGCGAAGGCGACCTCGATGTTGGGCAACCCGAAGGGAGCGGTGAGCAGGTCGCGCTCCTTCTCGGCCCGGGTGTGCGGCGCGTGGTCGGTGCCGATGCTGTCCACCACGCCGCGGCGCACCGCCTCGCGCAGGTAGGCGACGTCCTCCTCGGTGCGTAGCGGCGGCGCCACCTTGAACACCGGGTCGAAGCCCTCGAGCGCGGCGTCGGTGAGCGTCAGGTGGTGCGGCGTCACCTCGCAGGTCACGGGGACGCCCAGCGCCTTGAAGTGCTCCACCACCTGCATGGCGCGCTTGCAGGTCACGTGCGCGATGTGCACGCGCGCGCCGGTCAGCCGCGCGACCTCGCAGTCGCGGAAGACCATGGCGGCCTCGGCGGCGTCGGGGTTGCCCGGCAGGCCCAACGTCTGGCTCACCACGCCCTCGTTCATCACCCCGCCGGCCCGCAGGCTGGGGTCCTCGGAGTGCGTCTGCACCACCAGCCCCAGCTCCGCGGCGTACTCGCAGGCGCTGCGCATGACACGCCCGTCGGCCACCGGTATGCCGTCGTCGGTGATCATCGCCGCCCCCGCCTGTTGCAGCGCGGCGAAGTCGGTGAGCGTCTCGCCTCCGAGCCCGCGGCTCAGGGCGGCCGCCGGCCGCAGTCGCGTCCCGCCCAGGCGCTCGGCCTTCTGCAGCAGCTCCGCCACCAGCCCCGGCTCGTCCACCGGCGGCGTGGTGTTGGCCATGCTCACCACCGTGCCGTAGCCCCCGGCCGCCGCCGCGGCCAGACCGCTGGCGAGGTCCTCCTTGACCTCCTGGCCGGGCTCGCGCAGGTGGGCGTGCAGGTCGAGGAAGGCCGGCGTGAGGAGCGCCCCGGCGGCGTCGATGGTGCGTTCCGCGTCGAGGCCCTCGCCGGCACCCGCGCCGACCGCGCGCACGACGCCGCCCTCGACCGCCAGGTCGCCGATGCCGTGGTCGCCGGCGCCGTCGACCAGGTGAGCGTTGGCCACGAGCAGGGGGCCTGGCTTGCGGGCGCTCATCGCTTGCCCACCAGCAGCGTGTACAGCACCGCCATGCGGACCGGCACGCCGTTGGCCACCTGGGCGTGGATGACGCTCCGCGGCCCGTCCGCGATCTCGGTCGCGATCTCCACGTCGCGGTTGAGCGGCCCCGGATGCATGACCAGCGCCTCCGGATGCGCTCCGGCGAGGGCCCGCTCGGTGAGCTGGTAGCGGGCGACGTACTCGGCGAGCGACGGCAGCAACGACGACGCCATGCGCTCGTGCTGGAGCCTGAGGGTCATCACCGCGTGGGCGCCCTCGAGCGCCTCGGCCAGCCGGTGGCTGCGGTGCACGCCCGGCGCCACCTGGGGCGGGAGCAGCGTGGGCGGACCGCACAGCACCACCTCGCCACCGAGCTTGCGCCACAGCTCCACGTTGGAGCGCGCCACGCGCGAGTGCATCACGTCGCCCACGATCGCCAGGCGCTTGCCGCGGAAGTCGTCGAAGCCTGGGAAGCGCTGGCGGAAGGTGTAGGCGTCCAGCAAGGCCTGGGTGGGGTGCGCGCGGCGGCCGTCGCCGGCGTTGACGATGGCCGCGTCGGTCCAGCGGGCGATCTGGCTGGGCGCGCCGGCGGCAGGGTGCCGCACCACGTAGAGGTCCGCCTGCATCTGGTCGATCGTCTGCAGGGTGTCCTTGAGGCTCTCGCCCTTGGAGAGGCTCGAGCCGCCGGCGGCGAAGCTGATGACGTCGGCGCTCTGGGCCCGCGCGGCGCGCTCGAAGCTCAACCGCGTGCGGGTGCTGTCCTCGAAGAACAGCGTCCCGACGGTGAAGCCCTGCAGCGCCGGCACCTTCTTGATGGTGCGCGTGAGCACCTGCGCCATCACGTCGGCGGTCTCGAAGAGCGCCTGCACCTCCGCGACCGACCAGTCCGCGAAGTCGAGCAGGTTGCGCTTGCGTTCCCTGGCCGGCGTGGGGATCTCGATGTCGACCGTCGCCATCATCCATCCACCTCGTGGAGCTCGACGCCGTCCTCGTCGTCGACCGGGACGAGCTTCACCTTGACCACCTCGGCGCGGCTGGTGGGCACGTTCTTGCCGACGTAGTCCGCGCGGATCGGCAGCTCGCGGTGGCCGCGATCGACCAGCACCGCGTACTGGATGACCGCGGGCCGCCCCATGTCGACGAGCGCGTCGAGCGCGGCACGGGCGGTGCGGCCGGTGTAGAGCACGTCGTCGCACAGCACGATGGACTTGCCGTGGACGTCGAAGGGCACCTCGGTCCTCTTCACCACCGGCTGCAGGGCGATCTCGGTGAGGTCGTCGCGGTAGAGGGTGATGTCGAGCTTGCCCACCACCGGCCGGACCCCCTCGAACTCCTCGACCAGCCCCGCCAGGCGCTCGGCGAGGGGCACGCCGCGGGTGTGGACGCCCACCAGCGCCAGGCCGTTCGCCCCCTTGTTGCGTTCGATGATCTCGTGGGCGATGCGGCGCAACGCGCGCGACATCTCCTCTCCGGTCATCAGCCGCGACTTCAGCTTCATCGGTGCCCGGTCCTCTCCCGCCCACGCATCGGCGGGCGCCACGACAACACCGCCACCGCGCGAGCGGTGGCGGAGAACGGTCTGTGCCTGGTGACGGCTACGGTCATGCTGTGCTCCTTCCCGGCCTCACGGGACCGGCTTAAAGGCTGCGGCGATCATAGCGCCACGGCCGCCGGCACCTCAAGGTGGCCGCTCGGGGTCCGGCCGGCGCTTCAGCTTGAGTTCAGCTGCCGCTGCCATCATGACGGCACGCATGGAAACGCTCCGCACTACAATGTCGTTCCCCCTTCCATGGCGCAATCTCCGAGATACGCTCCTCCCCCCCGTGGTCCCGGGCCGGGCGGTGGCGCGCCGGCAGCCGGCAGCCGGAGCCGAGGCTGCCGAGCGCGCTACCTGCCGTGAGCTCAAACGGGCCCTGCAGCGTGACGCCCTTGCGCTGCACGGTCAGCCGGTCGTCGACCCCCGTGACGGCCGCGTCGCGGGGTACGAGGTGCTGGTCCGGTGGGAGCACCCCCGGCGCGGACGGCTGCTGCCGGGCGAGTTCGTGCCGCTGGCCGAGAAGAGCGACCTGATCGTCGACGTCGACCGCTGGGTCGTCGGCCACGCCATCGACTACCTCCGTCGCTGGCGCGAGCACGGCTACGACGGCTGGCTGGCGGTGAACGTCTCGGTCCGTTCTCTCGAGAACCCGTCGTTCGTCGCCGAGCTGCGCGACACCCTGGTGGCGACGCCCGAGCTGCGCGGTCGCCTGCACCTGGAGCGCACCGAGACCGCCAAGCCGCGCCGTCCGCGGGCGGTGCGGTCCGCCCTGGCCGACCTTCGTGCGGCGGGCGCGCGCGTGTCGATCGACGATTTCGGTACCGGGTTCAGCTCCTACGGCGAGCTCCTGGGTCTGCCGTTCGACACCCTCAAGATCGACCGGTTGCTGCTCGAGAACATCCAGCACGATCCGGGTGCCCAGGAGACCCTCCGCAGCCTGCTGCGGCTGGGTCGCAGTCTGGGTGCTACCGTGGTAGCGGAAGGCATCGAGACCGAGGGCCAGCGCGCCTGGCTGGCCGCGGAGGGCGGCGTGCTGGCGCAAGGCTACCTGCTCGGCAAGGCCGAGCCGCTGCCGGGAGCGTCGCCGCGCCTGTCGGTGGCCCCGTGAGCGCCGCCGGGCTCGGTGTTGGAGGATGGACATGAGCGCGTTCAGAACGCTGGTCGTCAGGCTCGCCGTCCCGCTCCTGGTGGGGACTGCGTTCCTGGCCGGGCACGCGGCGCCGCCGCCGGGCCCCGTGCCGGCGGCGCGAGCGAACGGCCTGTCCGAGGTCGTGGCGACGGACCCCAACGGCCACCAGCTGGTGGGCTACGGCTCGGTCAGCCGGGGACAGCTGACCTTGAGATTGGATGCGACCGCCAGCCACTTCGTGCTGGCGCTGGTGGCGTCGGACGGCACGGTCGAGACCCTGGTGGCCCACCTCGCCGGCGACGGCACGCTGCTGGTGGAGCTGAGCGACGGCACCACGGAGCCGCTCGCGACCTACCTCGAGCAGCAGTCGATCACGCTGCGGGTCGAGGCCGCGATGACGGACGCTTCCTCGGGCGCCCCCGGCAAGAGCGCCCAGGCGCCTGGGCAGAGCGGCGAGGCGCCGGCTGCCGCCAGCAATGCACAGAACAGCGGCCACGGGAGCTCGTCGGGCAGTGGGTCCCACGGGTCCTCCGGCGGTCGCGGGCCGTCGACCGCACACTCCCACTAGCATGGCGAACAACGGAGGCGGTGTCGCGGGCGCCTGCATCCTCGTGGTCGAGGACGACGCCCGCCTGGCACGGCTCATCGTCGAGCAGCTCGGCTACGGCGGCTACCGCGCCGAGGCGGTCGGGCTGGGACGCGAGGCGCTGGCTCGTGCCGAGGCCGGCAGCTTCGACCTGGTGTTGCTCGACCTGAACCTTCCGGACATCGACGGCCTGGAGGTTGCCGAGCGGCTCCGGCAGCGGGACGACACGCCGATCCTGATGGTCACCGCGCGCGCCGACGTGGACAGCCGGGTGGCAGGCCTGTATGCGGGCGCCAGCGACTACCTCGCCAAGCCCTTCAGCGTCCAGGAGCTGCTGGCGCGCGTCCACGTGCGGCTGCGCGAGCACCTGGCGATCGACAAGGTGCGCTGCGGCGAGCTCGAGCTCGACCCGGCCGCCATGACCTGCCGGTGCGGCGACGAGCTGCTGGTGCTGCCGCAACGCGAGTTCGAGCTGCTCCTGATGCTCCTGCGGCACCGCGGGCGGCTGTTCTCGCGCGACGACATCGAGCGGGCCCTCTACGGCCAGGACGTGCCGGACTCCAACACCGTCGAGGTGTTCGTCCACAACCTGCGGCGCAAGCTGACCCCCTACGGTCAGCGCGACCTCATTCGCACGGTGCGCGGTCGCGGCTACATGGTGCTCTAGGCGCGGTGCCGAGGGACGGCAGCCCCGTGCGGGTCCGTGGGGGCGAAGCGCTCCAGGAACGCGTCGCGCGTCATCCACAGCTCGATGAAGGTGAGCTCGGGCAGGCGCCTGCCTTCGAGCGAGCCCGGCGTGTAGGCGGCGAGCAAGCCCCAGGCGTAGAGGCGCTGGAAGAACAGGCCGAAGCCGCCGAGGGAGGGCCGGTGGGGGTGGACCTCGAAGCCGAGGTGCACAGGGAGGCGCCCGGCGCCGCCGTGGCCGGCGGCGCCGCCGAAGATGGTGCTGACGCCGGTCACGCCCTGCACCTCCGCCAGCGCCGGGTCCTCGCGCAGCCGGCGCGCGAGCTCGCGGCAGGAGCGCCGGTAGCGCACGAGCAGGCGGGCCGCCCAGCGGGCGGCACCGGCACGCGTGGAGGCGTCCGGATCGCGCTCGTTGCACAGGTGCAGCTCGACCACCAGGGCGCCCGCAGGGAGCAGGCCGCCGTCCAGCCGCACCTCGTGCTTCAGGCGGTGCCTGCCGATGCGCAGGCCTTGCCCGCCGCACCCGGCCGCACGGCCGCGCTCCTCGGGGGCGAGCGACTGAAGCCCGCCGAGGCGCACCATCACCCTGTCGAGGCCGCGCAGCAGGGGCCCGAGGGCGGTTGCCAGGATGAGGGCACCGGAACGCCGCCGCAGCGTCTGGGGGTCGCCTGTCGGCGCTATCAGGGCGCCTCCGCGGGCGTGAGAGGGGGTCCGGCACGCGGGCTCAGCAGGTGGCCGAGGCACTCGTCGTAGCTCACGCCCTGCCGTGCGTCGACGGCCAGGTCCTCCACCGTAACGTCGGCGAGGACCTCCAGCAGGCGGTCCCGCACCTTCTCCCAGACGCTGCCGCGAACGTGACAGCGGTCCTCGTCGGGGCAGGAGACGCGCCAGTTCAAGCTGACGCACGCGAGCGGCGCCACGGGTCCGTCCACCGCGCGCATGACGTCGCGCAGGCTGATGTCCTGCGCCGGCCGGGCGAGGGCGTAGCCCCCGCCGGAGCCCTTCTTGGAGTGGACGATGCCGCGGTTGCCGAGCATCCCCAGCACCCGCAGCAGGTAGGGGCGTGCCACGCCGGTGGCCTGGCTGATCGTCTCGCTGGCCGACCAGCGGCCGGCCGGGCGCGTCGCCAGGTAGCCGAGCGCCTGGAAGGCGTAGATGTCGGTGGCGGAGAGGCGCATGCCTGGCTTCGAGTGTAGCAGTGGCGGCCCGGATCGCCGGGGGACGTTCCCGGCGCGACAACGGCCCGCGCCGGCGGCTACGTAGGATAGTCGACGAAAGGCGTCGACTATTCGCGTCGCAGGCGCGTCGGCGCATGCCACGGACGGGCGAGGAGAGGGTCCGGCCCGCGCGGGCAGCGCAAGGCTACCGGCGGCGACACACGTCGAGGAGGACGGCATGAGCGAGTACGCGCATCCTGAGGTTCTGGTGGACACGGGCTGGCTGGAACAGCACGCGGGGGACGCGAGCGTCCGCGTGCTGGAGGTCGATGAGGACGTGTTGCTGTACGAGCAGGGCCACGTTCCCGGCGCGCTCCGGCTCGACTGGCACACCGAGCTTCAGCGCCCCGACGTGCGCGACTTCGTGGACGAGGCGGGCTTCGCCGGGCTGATGGAGTCCAAGGGGGTCGACAACGACACCACCGTGGTGCTCTATGGCGACAAGTCGAACTGGTGGGCGGCGTATGCCTTCTGGTTCCTGAGGTACAACGGCCACCAGGACCTGCGGCTGATGAACGGCGGCCGCCAGAAGTGGACGAGCGAGGGGCGGCCGACGACCACCGATGTGCCGCGCCCCGAGCGCGGCTCCTACCATGTGCCCTACCGCGACGCTTCGATCCGCGCCTTCTCAGCCGACGTGCTTCGCCACCTGCTGGAGGTGAAGGACGGGCGGGGCGTGCTGGTGGACGTGCGCAGCCCGCAGGAGTACAGCGGCGAGAAGCTGCACATGCCCGAGTACCCGCAGGAGGGCGCCCTGCGCGGCGGCCACATTCCCGGAGCCGCCAACATCCCCTGGGCCAAGGCCGTGCGCGAGGACGGCACCTTCAAGGATGCCGATGCGCTCGCGGAGCTCTACGCCTCGCACGGCGTCACCCAGGACAAGGCGGTGGTGGCGTACTGCCGCATAGCGGAACGAAGCAGCCACACCTGGTTCGTGCTCAGGTACCTGCTCGGATACCCCAACGTCCGCAACTACGACGGCTCCTGGACCGAGTGGGGCAACATGGTGGGCGTGCCGATCGCCCAGGGCGACCGGCCGTGAGGCGCCCGGAGCTGGCGCGCCGCCCCGCCGGCGGACCGGCGTCGTAGCTGCGTGGCCGATCGGCGGGCCCGGCGGGCCGCGGGACGGTCGCGCTGCCGCGGGGTCAGTCGTCCTGCCGGGAGCGCTCGCCCTCGGCGAGGGGGCGCGGCGTGGCCGCTGCGGCGTCGCCATCGGCCGTCGCCCGGCCCGGGGCGCTGCCGCGGGCGGGCGCGTCTGCCTGACGGCGCTCCGCGCCGACCCGGGAGCGGCTGGCGCGCCGCACCAGGAGCACGAAGGTCGTCACCACGGCCGCCATCACCAGGAAGTCGCCGATCTGCCAGAACATCCACCAGGGGTGCGGCATCCCGGTCGCCGGCGTCATGCGGGGACGGGCCCGGAGAGCAGGGGCGTCGACGCGGTTGTCATGACGCCCCACTCTACGCCGCGATCGCCCCGCCTGCCGACCCCGCAGCCAGGCATGCCGCGCGGCTCAAGGCGGCGTCGCAGGCGCTGCCGTGTCATGCGTACGTAGTTGCTCGGGCGTCCACCAGCTCCTGAGCAGCGTCAGCACGGTAGCGATGTCCTCCTTGCTCCAGGTGTCGCCCACCCCGGCCATCGCGCCCTTGCCGTCGCGGATCAGGAGCGCCAGGTCGACGTCGCTCAGGCGCCAGGCGGTTCCCTGCGCGTCGAGGCGGGGGATGCCCAGCCCGTCCATGCCGGCGCCCTGGCCGCGCACGCCATGGCAGGAGGCGCAGGCCCCGGTGAAGAGGGTGCGGCCGTGCGCCAGCGCCGCCGCCGGGGTGTACTGCGCGAAGGCCGGGGTGGTGGCCGAGAGCAGGCCGGCCAGCGCCGCTGCCGTCAGCAGCCCCAGGCCGAGCGCCGCGGGCCAGGTCCGTGTCACGCCGGCAGCATCCCGTGCCGGCCGCAAGGTCGGCCAGGGCCGGATGCCCCGGAGCAGGATCGCCACTGGCGCGGGGTAGGCTGAGCGCAGGTGCTCCGCATCCGTCTCAGCCTCCTGCTGGCGGCGGCGCTACTGCTGACGCTGCTCGGCTTCGCCGGCCTCGCCGTCACGGTGTTCGCCCGGATCCAGGACCGTGACCTCGGCCAGCTGCTGCAGCGAGAGCTGGTGCGGGTGCGCACGCTGCTGGCCGACGAGGCGGTCGGCGCGCAGTTCCTCAACAGCCCCGGTCAGGTGATGACGCTGCAGTTCGTCACCCGCGGGGGGGCGGTGGCGATCCCCGCAGGCAGCCCGTCGCCGCTGCCCCTCGAGCAGAGCCCCACCATCGTGCAGGTGGACAGCCGCCCGATGATGGTGGCCTCGATCCCCTGGGTCTCCAACGGCGGCACCGCGCTGGGCACGGTGAGGTTGGGGATGGACGTGAGCAGCGCGCTCGCCGCCCGCCGGACCCTGCGGCGCAGCCTGGTGACCGCCGGCGTGCTCATCGCGCTGGCCGGCTTGCTCGCCGGGCTGCTCGTGCTCGGCCGCACGCTGCGTCCCCTGGCACGGCTGGCCGAGCAGGCGGACGCCCTCGACCCCAGCCGGCCTCGGCTCACCCCGGTGACGGGCCGGAGCGACGAAGTGGGCAAGGTCCAGGAGGCACTGCAGCGTGCGCTGCGAGCCATCCGGCAGCGCCAGCAGGCCGAGCGCGACGCCCTGGCCGAGGTCTCCCACGAGCTGGCGGCGCCGCTGTCGGTGGTCGCGGGCCGCCTGGACGTGCTGGCCGCGCGTGACTCCGACCCGCAGGTGCTGGCCGCGCGCGACGCCGCCCGCGAGCTTCTCTACACCTCGCAGGACCTGCTCACCCTGGCGCGGGGCGAGCTCGAGCGCCCGCTCGAGCTGGAGGCCACCGATCTGGCCGACGTCGCCCAGCGGGTGGCGGCGGAGTACCCGGGCGTGGAGGTGGAGAGCGAGGGCGACGCGCGCGTGCTGGGCAGCCCGCGGCGGCTCACCCAGGCGGTGCGCAACCTGGTGCGCAACGGCGTGCAGGCGGCGGGGCGCCCGGATGCAGTGACCGTGCGCGTGGGGGACGAGGGCCGCCGCGTGCGGCTGGTGGTGCGCGACGAGGGGCCCGGCCTGGACGACGAGGCTCGCGAGCGGGCGTTCGACCGCTACTACACGCGCCGCAGCGCGGCCGGCGGCAGCGGCATCGGCCTAAGCGTGGTACGGGACATCGTGGAGGCACACGGCGGCAGCGTGACGGTGGCATCCTCGCCCGGCACGGGCAGCGCCTTCACGGTACTGCTGCCCAGCCTGCGCGCCGAGATCGGCCAGTAGCGCGCGCTATCCTTGCCTCATGCCGACCTTGCTTCTCGCCGTCGAACCGGAGCGCCTGCCCGCGGGGGTGGAGGCGCGCGTGCGCTCGGAGGCCCCCGAGTACGACGTCGTCGTCACCCGTGACCGGCAGGAGATCGGCCGGCTAACGGACGACATCGAGATCGTCATCGGCTTCCCGCCGCGCGAGCTCCTGCCGGCCATGCCCGGGCTCCGCTGGTACCAGCAGTGGGCCGCGGGCGCCGACTGGCTGCGGCGACATCCCGAGCTGGTCGACGCGCCCTTCACCCTGACCAGCGCCGTGGGCATCCACGCGGTGCAGATCGGCGAGCACGTCTTCGCCTGCCTGCTGGCCCTCGCCCGCGAGCTGCCGGGAGCGGTGCTGGCGCAGCGCCAGCGGCGCTGGCGCGGCTTCAACGAGGCTCGCCCCTTCGAGCTCTTCGACAAGCGGCTGCTGGTCGTCGGGGTGGGCGCCATCGGCGGCCGCGTGGCGGAGCTCGGTGCTGCCTTCGGCATGCAGGTGGTGGGCCTGCGGCGCAACCCGGAGCGCTCGGCACCGGGGGTGAGCCGCATGGTCGGCCCGGAGGCGCTCGACGGCGAGCTTCGACAGGCCGACGCGGTCGTGCTGACCGTTCCCCTCACCGACGAGACGCGCGACCTTCTGAGCGCCGAGCGCATCGCCGCCATGAAGTCGGACGCGGTGCTGGTCAATATCGGTCGCGGCGGCACGGTGAACGAGGCGGCACTGGCGGCGGCGCTGGCCGACGGCCGGCTCCGCGGGGCGGCGCTCGACGTCTTCGAGAGCGAGCCGTTGCCCCCAGGCTCCCCATTGTGGGGGGTGCCCAACCTGCTCCTCACCGGCCACTACGCCGGAGCGACGCCGCGTTACGGCGAGCGCGCCATGGAGCTGGCGCTGGAGAACCTCGCGCGCTACCGCGCCGGAGAGCCGCTGCGCAACGTGGTGGACAAGCGCCTCGGCTACTGAGCGCGGCTCTCGCGCACGCCTCGCGCGCTGGGCGGCGCGGTGCTGGGCGGCGCGGAGGCGGGTCACGGCTCGCGCGGATGTCGGCTCGGGCGGGCCTGGGTACCGGCGTCGGACCTGCCCCGTGATATCCTCGAAGAATAGCGGAAGCGCCGTCCTGGACGCACCTCGCGGGTTCGCCCGCAGCGCGGTCGGCGCCTGGAGGGAGGAGCCACATGGCTCACAGCACCGCACCGGAGCGGCGCCGCGCGGCGGCGGCCCATCACATCATCGATGGCCGCGCCGTGTCGAGCGACCGCAGCTTCGAGTCCCGCAACGCCAGCGACCTGTCCGATGTCGTCGGCGTCTTCCCGGAGGCCAGCCGCGAGCAGGTGCGCGAGGCCTGTGAGGCGGCGCGGCGGGCGTTCGCGACCTGGTCCAAGACCCCCGCGCCCGTCCGCGGTGAGCTGATCGGCTCCATCGGGCGGGCACTCGAGCGCGAGAAGGAGGCGCTCAGCCGGCTCGTCACGCGCGAGATGGGCAAGACCCTCAAGGAGGCGCGCGGCAGCGTGCAGGAGGCCATCGACACCTGCCACTTCTTCCAGTCCGAGGGCCGGCGCCTCTACGGCCAGACGGTTCCCTCGGAGATGCCGAACAAGGAGCTCACGACCTACCGGCGGCCGCTGGGCGTGGTCGCCATGGTGACGGCGGGCAACTTCCCCATCGCGGTGCCCAGCTGGAAGATCGTCCCGGCGTTGCTCACCGGCAACACCATCGTATGGAAGCCCAGCGAGGACGCACCCGCGGTGGCCTACGCCTTCGCCCGACTGATCGAGGAAGCGGGCGTGCCCGCCGGCGTGCTGAACGTGGTCTTCGGCCACGGCAAGGACGCAGCCGGTGCGTACCTGGTCGAGATGATGGACGAGGGATTGGTCGACAAGTTCGCCTTCACCGGATCCACCGCGGTGGGGCGGCACATCGGCGAGGTGGCGGGGCGCAACCTGCTCCACCCCACGCTCGAGCTCGGCGGCAAGAACCCGCTGGTGGTCATGCGCGACGCCGACCTGGAGAACGCCGTGGAGGGAGCCATCTTCTCGGCGTTCGGCACCGGCGGCCAGCGCTGCACCTCGGCGGGCAACATCATCGTCGACGCCCCCATCTACGACGCCTTCAAGGAGCGCTTCCTGGAGCGCGTGAGGGCGCTGAGGATCGGCGACCCCACCAAGCACCCCGAGGTGCTCTACGGCCCCTTCATCAACGAGCGCTTCTTCCAGCGCTGGCAGGAGCACTACCTGTGGGGCCGCGAGGATGGCGCCAGCCTGCTGTGGGGCGAGGGGCGCGTCACCGCAGAGAGCCGCCCCGAGGGCTTCGTGGGCGACCCGAGCGCGGCCTTCTACGGCTGGCCGACGGTGTGGGAGGACGTGCGGCCCGGCATGCGCCAGTTCCAGGAGGAGATCTTCGGGCCCACCATCAACCTGGTGAAGGTCGCTGGCACCGACGAGGCGATCCGCGTGGCCAACGCCGTCGACTACGGCCTCTCCAGCGCCATCTACACCGAGAGCCGGGAGGTCGCCTACGCCTTCAAGGACCGCATCGAAGCGGGGATGACCTCGATCAACAACACCACTGTCGGGGCCGAGGCGCACATGCCCTTCGGCGGCGTCAAGGGCTCGGGCAACGGTACCCGGGAGTCGGGCATCTGGGTGATCGACTTCTACACCAGCTGGCACGCCGTCAACGACGACATCTCCGGCAGGCTGCAGCTCGCGCAGATGGAGACCGCCTACGTGGAGCCGAAGGCGGCGGTGGCGGTAGAGGAGCTGTTCTAGGGTCTCGGCCGGCCCGGCTCACCAGAGCGTGCGGACCTCGTAGGCGTCGAAGGCGGCATCGTTGGCGACCACCGGCACGCCCTCGAGCTGTGCCTGAGCGATCAGCGTGCGGTCGAAGGGATCACGCTGGTGCAGCGGTAGCTGGCCCGCCGCCAAGGCGTGCCGAGCGGTGATCGCCAACGGCGTCGCCTTCTGGCGCTAGGTGGGCGTCTCCCACGAGACCCCCGGGAAGCGCCCGAAGTCGCTGTCGAAGGTGACCACCGTGGCGCCGTGCGCCAGGGCGATCGCCGCGAGGTGGGCGTCGTTGACCAGGTTGCCTCCGGCGCCGGTGGCGCCCAGCAGGCGCTCCATCGCTGCCAGGTGGTCGCTGGCTGGGTGCCCCGGGACGGCGTTCGCGCGGGAGGTCCAGGCGCGGGCCACGCCCAGCGCTTGCGGGATGGTCAGCGGACGCGGGTAGACGGCAGGGTGCGTGCTCAGCCGGACGAAGGCGAGCAGGCTGATCCACGGGAGGATCACCGTCTCGCTGCCGGACAGGGCGGCGTCGAGCCAGGCCTTGGCGACCCGATGGTGAGGCGCCGAGGAATCCACGGCGTTGAGCAGCACATTGGCGTCGACGAGCTTCACTTGCCGAGGGCGCGCTGGCGGAGGAGCTCTTCGTCTTCCAGCTCGCTGACGATTGCGAGGGCGCGCGTCACGGGAATGCGGGCCGGACCCATCTCGAAGGTCGGGGTCTCGAACGGCTCGCGCTCACCCTCGGCCGCAAGGCCCTCACGGATGGCGGCGTTGACGGCCTCCTTGAAGGACAGGCCGCGCTCGCGCATCAACTTGCGGAGGCGGGCATCGACGTCGGGGTCGAGTGTCACGGTCGTGCGCATGGGCGCATCATAGCATCACCTGGGATGATGCCCTGATGCTCCTGCGCGCCCCTGCGAGGCGATCAGCTCTCGATCAGCTCGGCCAACCGCTCGTCCTGGAGCAACTCCTTGATGTCCTGTACGCGGTCCTTGCGCACCAGCAGCACGGTGTTCCCGCGCTTGACCACTACCAGGTCGTCGACGCCAAGGGTGACCACCACATCGTCGGGGTCCTCGGTGTAGATGATGTTGCCGGAGGTGTCCACGCCCACGTGGCGGCCGACCACGGTGTTGGCGCTCGCGGCCTCGCTGTCGCCGGCGCCCTCCTCGCGCAACAGGCGCTCCAACGCCACCCAGTCGCCGATGTCGTCCCACTCGAAGTCGCCGGGTACCACGTAGGCCAGCTCGGTGCGCTCCATGACCGCAAAGTCGATGGAGATCTTGGGCAGCTCCGGGAAGACCCGGCCGACCTCACCCTGGTGGAAGGCGTCGCGCAGCGGGCGCATCACCTCCGGTGCGTGGCAGTCGAGCTCCTGCAGGATGGCACCGGTCGACCACACGAAAATGCCGGCGTTCCACAGGTAGGCGCCCGAGCTCAGGTAGGCCTCGGCGGTGCGGAGGTTGGGCTTCTCCACGAAGCGGCGCACCTTGAAGCCGCCGTCCGTCGGCTCACCCATCTCGATGTAGCCGTACCCGGTGGCCGGACGGTTGGGGGTGATGCCGATGGTCACCAGGCCGTCACTGTCCTCGGCCAGCGCCACAGCTTGCTCGATGGTCGCCTCGAAGTCGTCGCCGCCGTTGATGCGGTGATCGGAGGAGAACAGCCCCATGATCACGTCGCCGTAGCGGGCGTGCACCGTAAGCGCGGCCAGCGCCGCGGCAGGAGCCGAATCGCGCCCCTCGGGCTCCACCAGCAGGTTCACGGCCGGGACCTCGGGGAGCTGCTGACGCACCAGCGCCACGTAGCGTCGCCCGGTCGCGACGAACACCCGCTCGGGATCGCCCACCAGAGGCAGCACGCGGTCGAATGTCGCCTGCAGGAGGCTGCGGCCGGCATGGCCCAGGTCGAGGAACTGCTTCGGGCGCTCGGGCGTGGAGAGCGGCCAGAAGCGTTGGCCCCTTCCTCCCGCCATGATGACGGCCACGAACGGTTTCAACACCTGCCCCCTCTGCCGCCGAGACCGCGCGCGACGCTCGCGCGTCCGCTTCGGCGTGATCCACTCTACCCGTGGGGGTTCAGTGTACTCGAGTCGTACGCGGCCGGGCCACCCTCGGCTCGAGGTGCGGCCGAGTCGCCTCAGCGGCCGAAGCGCCGCTCGCGCGCCTGGAAGCTCCGCACCGCCCGCAGGAAGTCGAGCTTGCGGAAGTCGGGCCAGAAGGCGTCACAGAAGTAGAACTCGCTGTGGACGCTCTGCCACAGCAGGAAGCCCGACAGGCGCACCTCGCCGCTGGTGCGGATCACGAAGTCGGGATCGGGCGTGCCGGCGGTGTAGAGGTGGCGGCCGATCTGCTCGGCGGTCAGCCCGTCTGCGACGGCTCGCAGGTCGGCGCCCGCCGTGGCCTTCTCGGCCAGCAGGCCGCGCACCGCCGTCACGATCTCCTCGCGACCGCCGTACCCGAGGGCGATGTTCACCTGCATGCCGCTGTACGGGGCAGTGGCCTCCTCCAACGCGCGCAGGCCCGCCTTGGCTTCCTCGGGGAAGTCCTCGATGTCGCCGATGACGCGCACCCGCACCTCGTTGCCGTGGATCTTGCTGTCGCCCAGCAGCTCCCGCGCCTGGTCGCCGAAGATGCGATACAGGTGCGCCACCTCGGCCTTGGCACGGCCGCGGTTCTCGGCGGAGAAGCCCCACAGCGTCACGTGGCGGATGCCCAGCTCCAGGCACCAGTCCAGAACCTCCCGCGCCTTGCTGGCGCCGAGGTCGTGACCCGCCTCCGAGTCCATGCCGACGGCCCTGGCGAAGCGGCGATTGCCGTCCATGATGATGCCGATGTGCCGCGGGAGGTGGGACGACGCGCTCACGGCGCGCAGCAACCGCCGCTCGTAGAGCCAGTAGAGCGGGCGCGTCAGGGCATCGACGATCCCGGGCGCCCGGCGCGTGCGGGCCCCCGGTACGGCCCGTGCGTTGGCACTCACGGGAACCAGTGTACTTCAGCGGTGGGCGGCCGCACGAGGCGGATCGTCCCGGCGCGGGCCTGCCTGCCGGGGATGCGGGTGGCTGGCGTGGCGCGCCGCGCGCGACGCGGCGTCACCTGGCACCTCGCGACTTGAGGACGGCCTCCGGCGTCTGCACCAGGAGGATCACGTCCCACCAGATCGACCAGTTGCGGACGTAGTGCGACTCCATGAGGACGCGTTCGTGGAACGTGACCTCGTTGCGTGCCGACACCTGCCAGTACCCGGTGATGCCGGGCTTGGCCCGGAACAGGATGTCCGCATACTCGCCGATCGTCTCCAGCTCGCGAGCCAGATAGGGGCGGGGCCCGACCAGGCTCATCTGTCCGAGGATCACGTTGAAGAGCTGCGGCAGCTCGTCCAGGCTGGTCTTGCGCAGGAACCGACCCACCCGCGTGACGCGCGGGTCGTTGCGAAGCTTGTGGAATGCCGCGTACTCACGAGCCAGCCCGGGATCGGACCGGAGCAGATCCTGCAGCATGCGCTCGGCGTCCGCCTGCATGGTACGGAACTTGTAGCAGCGGAAGAGGCGCCCGTTCTCGCCGAGCCGCTCGCTGCGGTGGAAGCCGGGGCCGCGCGTGTCCAGCCGGACCCAGAGATAGAGGGCGACCAGGATCGGCGAGACGAGGAGCGTCAACACCAGGCCGCCGGCCAGATCGATGGCCCGCTTGGCGACGCGGTTCTCGGGAGCGTAGAGGCCGCCGCGAACCTCCAGCGCGAGCATCTTGTCCAGCTCGCTGACGAAGACGTCCTCCGTGGGGATGCCCGGCAGCTCGGGGACGAACTGCACCCGCCGGAAGACGGACGTGCTCTCCTGGATCACGGCGGCGAGCGCCGATGGAGACAGACTGGGCATCGCGACGATCGCGTGCGTCACCCCGTGTCGCGCGGCGTAGTCACGCGCCGCGGCGAGCGGACCCTCGACCTGCAACCCTTCGATGAGCATGCCCGTCTTCTTCGGGTCGTCGTCGAAGATCGTGACAGGGATCAAGCCCCCGAGAGGAACCTTGCGCAGGGCCTCGATCACGCGCCTCCCGGTGGCGCCGGCGCCGAGCACCACCAGCGGCCGCCCCCACAGCCCCAGGGCCCGGAGCACCCGTTTGGCTGCCGCGCGCCCCACGGGGGTGAGCACGGCGGACAGGGCGGTCGCGCTGATGATCACGGCCGGGTCGACGCCGAGCTCGGGCCCGAAGAACAACGCGCCGACCAGGAACAGCACGCCGGCGTAGGTGGCCGCCAGCACCTGGCGCTTGAGCTCGTCGGGCTCGGTGAGGCCGTAGCCGGGGTAGAGCCCCTCGCGCCAGGCCATCGCGGGCCACAAGAACAGGGCGTAGCGGCTCAGCGCGGCTGCCCCGCCCGCCTGGTTCGGGGTCGCGCCGACCAGGGGCAGCAGCCAGGTGGCGAGCGTGAAGGCGACCCATGCCAGCCCCAGGTCGACGGCTGCCAGCCCCAGACGTACCAGGAACTGGCGGGAGATCGAATCCGCGGCGGGCTGCACCTCGTCGGACGAGCGGGAGCGCCAGCCTGCCACGGCCGCCAGCGGGTAGATGACGCCCCCGAAGAAGAAGGTGTAGTCGAACACGTTGGCCAGCAGCACCGCGGCGAGGACCGCCAGCAGGCCCACGTCGCGGCGCCTGAGGGCGGGCCACAGCAGCGCGCCGAGCAGCAGCAGGAGCCCCAGGAAGCCGACCGCGCCGCGCTCGAAGAGCACCTCCAGGAAGAGGTTGTGGGCATGCGCCGGCACCTCCGTGTCGGGTGCCAGCGCGACCGGGCTCGAGGCCCGGTAGAAGGCGGGGAAGGTCGCCGGTCCCCACCCCAGCCACGGACGCCGGATCACG
>Ga0315535_1001066_pt1 | contig 18723 bp, 16 predicted proteins | sample SalMarSW160220MG_2_FD_203092 | JGI IMG/M metagenome (GOLD analysis project Ga0315535, IMG submission 203092) | Salt marsh sediment microbial communities from the Plum Island Ecosystem LTER, Massachusetts, United States - Salt Marsh Sediment SW1602-20 ... | reverse complement strand
CGGGCGCAACCCTACGCTAGTTGCTGTAGGTGAATATCTGATTGCGTGCAGCCGTATAAGCGCAGGTTGGCAATGTCGGTTTGTCCCGTGATGGAAAGAGCAACTGGCGGCATATCTGTATTAGATTCTAGGTACTTAGATGGGGTCCAAGAAATCCATGTCGTACCGCTCGGCGTACTGTTTCATCTGCCGCTTTGCTGTTTAGCCGCCGCATCGACTTGCGCGTATGATTTTTGGTCGCCGTATTTCATAGGCGGTCGATTCTGCAAAAAATGATTTTTACGTTGGAAAAAAGTTTTGTTCGCGGCCGTCCACCCAAGTAGCTCGCGCTTTTTTTGATAGCTCTGTCGTAAGCGGAGCATGTCCGCTTTCAGGGGAAAGCGGACCTAACGCGGACATCGCACTTCGGTGATAATTGACCCAGAGTGGAACCTAGCGGCCGAACTTCGCAACGCATGATTGGCCAACGCTGTGGGTGACGTTCTCGCTAGGCCGCGATCCATGAAATAAAGGAAAGAGAAAACCCAAGAAATTCAGCGGGTGTGATCAAATCCGGCCATCAATTCCCTGTCACAAAAGCTCCAGAGCGAATTGCTCACCTTCTCGCCGGCGCGGCCCAAGGGCGACGAATTCGATCCTCGGCGGTAAACGCCAGTATTTGATCGCGATAGCTCTCGGTCAAATCGACGTCATCCCAGCCATTGATGAGCTGGTTGCGGCTGATCGAATCGATCGCGAAGAAATAGCTGCGGTCGCCGCATGTAATCGTCTGCCGGTCGAGGTCTACGGTGATCAGGCGCTCGGGATCGGAGGTGACCGCCGCAGCCAGTTCGGCGATGTCCGTTTCCGAAACGACGGCGGTGAGCAGGCCGTTCTTGACCGCGTTTTGTGCGAAAATGTCGCCGAACGACGGCGCGATCACGCAGCGAAACCCGTGATCGTAGGCCGCATAGACGGCCGCCTCACGCGACGAGCCGCCGCCGAAGTTGCGGCCCGCGAGCAAGATCCTGGCGCCGCGCCAGCACGGCTGATTGAGCGGGAAGTCCGCGCGCGCGTTGCCGTCACCGTCGAAGCGCAAGTCCTGGAACAGCACGGCGCCGAGACCTTTGGCGCGCGACCATTTGAGATAGCGCGCCGGCAGAATTTGATCGGTGTTGAGATTTGGCATCATTAGCGGGCAGGCCTTGGCGGTGAGGCGAACGAATTTTTCCATGCATCGCGCCCCTATGGTTTGCGGCCGACGAGCAGCGGGCGCACATCCGCGAGGTAGCCGCTGACCGCCGCGGCGGCGACCATCGCCGGTGACATCAAATGCGTGCGCGAGCCACGCCCTTGCCGGCCGCGAAAATTGCGATTGGTGGTCGAGGCGCAGCGCTCGCCGGCAGGCACGATATCGCCGTTGATGCCGACGCACATCGAGCAGCCGGAGTCCGCCCATTCCAGACCGGCGTCGCGGAAAATCCGATCGAGACCTTCCTCCTCGGCCTGCCGTTTCACCAGCGAGGAGCCCGGAGACACTAGCCCAGGCACCTTGCTGACGCGGCCGGCAAGAACGGCGGCAGCGGCACGCAGGTCTTCGATGCGCGCGTTTGTGCAGGAGCCGATGAACACACGGTCGATGGCGATGTCGGTCAGTTTCGTGCTGGGCGCGATGCCCATATAGTCGAGCGCCAGGCGCATATATTGCGCGCGCGCTTCGTCGGCTTCGCGCGCCGGATCCGGCACGCGCCCGTCAACCGGCAGGGCGTCGTCGGGCGTGGTGCCCCAGGTGACCATCGGGACGATCGTGCCGGCATCGAGCGTGACCTCGCGATCGAACGCCGCGCTCGCGTCAGAGGCAAGCGCGGCCCAGGCCTCGACCGCCCGCTCGAAATCCGCGTCCTTGGGCGCGTAGGACCGTCCCGTGAGATAGGCGATAGTGGTGGCGTCGGGCGCCACCATGCCGCAGCGTCCGCCCGCCTCGATCGACATGTTGCACAGGGTCATGCGCCCTTCCATCGACAGCGCAGCGATGGCACTGCCGGCGAATTCGATGGCGTGCCCTTGTGCGCCATTGGCGCCGATGTGCGCGATGATCGCGAGCGCGATGTCTTTGGCGACGACGCCCGGCGTGGTCTTACCCTCGACCGTGATGCGCATGCGCTTCGGTTTCCTCTGCCACAGCGTCTGGGTCATCAGCACATGGGCCACTTCGGAGGCGCCGATCCCGAACGCATAGGCGCCGAAGGCGCCGTGAGTGGAGGTATGGCTGTCGCCGCAAACGATCAACAGGCCGGGCAAGGTCAGGCCTTGTTCCGGGCCGACCACGTGCACGATGCCCTGGCGCGGATCGTGCAGCCCGAACAGCGTGATGTGGCTTTCCGCCGCGTTGGCCTCGAGATTGCGCACCATCGCCGCGATCTCGGGGTCGGCGATGCCGGCCGCGCGCCCTCGCGTCGGCACGTAATGATCGGCGACGCCGAAGGTCAGTTCCGGCTCGGCGATTTCGCGGCCGCGTGCCTTCATCTGGCTGAAGGCATGGAAAGAGCCTTCATGCACGTAATGACGGTCGACCCAGAGCAAAGCGGCGCCGTCCTCGCGGCGCGTGATCTCGTGCGCCGCCCACAGCTTGTCGATCAGGGTCCGAGGCTCGCTCATTGCGCGGTCGGTTTGCCTCCGGTTCGGCGGGCTTGTCGAGGGTCCGCAATATTGTATGCTAAAAAATACCAAGTAAAGTGTGTGCCTCGGCGGCGCCGGGGAAGGGGGAGCGTGGCGTTGCGGTATTGGCTTGGCGAAGCGAAAGCGAAGCAGGTCTATCTCGTCCTGCGCGACCGCATCTTGAGCGGCGCCGCCGGCTTCGGTGCCAAGCTGCCCACCGAGAACGAATTGGCGGAGTTTCACGGCGTGTCACGGGTCACCGTGCGCCGCGCGCTCGGCGAGCTCGAACGCGAGCGGCTGATCGAGCGGCGGCGCAGCGCCGGCACGCGGGTGATCTACCAGCAGGCACCGGCGCCGATCACGGCCGACATATCTGGCGTGCTGGCCAACCTCGCCGACATGGGGCGGCGCACGGCGGTCGAATTGCTGTCCTTCGACTACGTGGCGGCGGAAGGCGCGGTGGCGCAGGCGCTGGGCGTTGGGCCCGATCAGTTGCTGCAGCGCTCGGTGCGCGTGCGCTCGGTCGACGGCCTGCCGTTCTCCTACCTCACCACCCACGTCCCCGAGAGCGTTTCGGTGACCTTCACTCACCAGGAGCTCGCTTCGCGGCCCTTGCTTGATCTGCTCGAGCGCGCCGGCGTGAAGGTCGAGCACGCGCGCCAGCGCATCAGCGCCGGGCTGGCGACTCCGGACGTCGCGCATGCGCTCGGCGTGCGCCCCGGATCGCCGCTCATCGAGCTCGTGCGCGTGGTGCACGACCAGGCCGGGCGCGGCGTCGAGCACTTGCACGCGCTCTATCGGCCCGACCGTTACGCCTTCGAGATCGATCTGGTGCGCTCGGGCACCGCCGATATCAAAGCCTGGTCTCCGATCGTGCGCCGCACCGGCAAGCCCGGCGGCAGAATTTCGACCGCAAGCACGTTGAACAGCAAAGCCAAACCGGCGGATCTTACGCCGCCACGCTAAACCAAGAGGGAGAGCGATCATGTCGAATAAGAAGATACCATTCAGCCGCCGCCAGTTTCTCGCCACCACCGCGCTGGGCGCGGCGGCCGCCGCCGCCGGCAGCATCGCCATGCCGTCGGTGCTGCGCGCGGCGGGCGCGCCGGTGAAGCTCGGCGTGCTGCACCCGGTGACCGGCGCCTTGTCCTATTCGGGCACGCAAGGGCGGCTCGGCGCCATGCTGGCGATCGACGAGATTAACGCGGCCGGCGGCATCAAGTCGCTGGGCGGCGCCAAGATCGATCCCATGCTCGGCGACGCGCAGTCGAAGCCCGCCGGCGGCGTCGCCGAGGTCGAGAAGATGAATTCGGCCGGCGTCTCCTGCATCGTCGGCGGCTATGCCTCCTCGATCTGTCTCGCCACCACCCAGGCCGCCGCGCGCTACGATCTGCCTTACGTGGTCGACGTCGGCGTTTCCGACTCGATCATCAAGCGTGGCCTGAAGAACACCTTCCGCTTCGGTCCCGGTTTCGGCGTCATCGCCAATTCGGCGCTCGACAATTTGGTGGCGATCAATGACGGCGCCGGCAAGCCGGCCAAGACCGTGATGATCGTGCACGAGGATTCGCTGTTCGGCTCCGGCGTCGCCAAGCTGCTCGGCGCGAAGCTGCCGCAGCACGGTTTCAAGGTTTTGGAATCGATCGCGCATCCGACCCCGACGCGCGACTTCAACACCATCGTGCTCAAGATCAAGGCTCAGAACCCCGATCTGGTCATCCCGGCCGACTACTATAATGAATACGTCCTGCTCGCCCGCACCATGCTGCAACAGCATGTGCGGCCGAAGGGCATCTATTCGGTGCTCGGCGGCGCGGCGTCCTCCTACAAGTTCGTCAAGGAGTTCCCGGAAGCGGCCAAGGGCATCATGGACTGCAATCACTGGTTCAACCCGCTCAGCGACAAGGCGCAGGCGCTGAAGAAGAAGGTGGAGGGCAAGGGCCAGTTCTTCACCTACGAGGTGTATCTGAACTACTCTTGCGTCGGCCTGGTCGCCGATGCGCTGGAGCGCGGGGCTTCGCCCGACCGCGCCAAGCTGATCGCGTCGCTGGCGAGCTCCACCTGGTCCGGCCACGTCATGCCGTACGGCCCGACGAAATTCGTCAATGGCCAGAACCAGGGCGCGGTGCCATGCAACACGCAGGTGCAGGATAACGACATCAAGGTGCTCCTGCCGAAGAAGTTTGCCAACGCGAAGCCGATCTTCCCGATCTCCTGAACCTGTCCAGGCCGCGGGCGGCGCCGTCGCGCCGTCCGCGGTCGTAACTTTGTAGCGCCCGTGCTCTCGCCCACCATCCTGATCCCCGCCGTCCTCAACGGCCTCTTGACCGGTGCGGTCTATGCGCTGGTCGCGCTCGGGCTGACGCTGATCTACGGCGTGCTGCACATCATCAATTTCGCCCACGGCGCGCTGCTCACCGCCGCCATGTTCGCGGCCTATTTCGCCTTTCACGTCCTCGGCATCGATCCCTACATCGCCGTTTTCATCGTCGCGCCCGCCTTCTTTGCGCTCGGCTACGGCCTGCAGCGCTTCGTCATCGGGCCGGCCTCGCATGGCGATGACCGCAACATGTTGCTGGTGACGCTCGGGCTTGCCGTCGTGATCGAGAACGTGCTGCTGTTTGCGTTTCGCGGCGATACCCGCACCATCGACGTGCCTTACACCTTCCAGAGCATCGATATCGGCTTCACCTTCCTGGCCGTGCCGCGCCTGGTCGGCTTCGGCGCGGTGTTCGTGGTGGCGCTGACGCTGTGGCTGATCATGGGCTTCACCGATACCGGCCGCGCCATCCGCGCCGTCGCCAAGGAGAAGCTGGGCGCCCAGCTCGCCGGCATCGACGTCGCGCATATCTATGCGGTGACCTTCGGGCTCGGCACCGCCTGCGTTGCCATCGCCGCCTGCCTGCTGATCCCGACCTATTACGTCAATCCGAGCGCCGGCGACGCCTTCGTGCTGGTCGCCTTCACCATCGTCGTGCTCGGCGGCATGGGCTCGGTGCCGGGCGCGCTGATCGGCGGCTTGGTCATCGGCGTGGTGGAAAGCCTGTCCAGCCTGTTCCTCGGCGAGTCGCTCGGCCAGATCGGCATCTTCCTCATCTTCATCGTGGTGCTGCTGGTGCGCCCGCAAGGTCTGTTCGGAGCGAAGGCATGAAGGCGTTCGCTCCCATCGCCGTCGTGATTGCGCTATTGGCGGTGGTGCCGCTCATCGTGCATTCCAACGTCACGCTCAACTTCCTGGTGGTCGCGCTGATGATCGCGTTGGCCGGCCAGGGCTGGAACGTGCTCGGCGGCTATGGCGGGCAGTATTCCTTCGGCCACGCGGCCTTCTTCGGCACCGGCACCTATGTCACCGCCATCTTGCAGGTGCGCTACGGCGTCAACGCCTGGGTCGCCTTCGGCCTCGGCATCGCCGCCGGCGCCGCGCTCGGTGCGCTGATCGGCGGACTGACCTTCCGTTCCGGCCTGCGCGGCTCTTACTTCGCGCTGGTCACTTTGGCCTTCGCCGAGGTGCTGCGCATCCTCGCCAGCGTCGCCCCGATCACCGGCGCCGGCGTCGGCACGCTGATCAAGCTCGACCTGCACGCGCAGGCGCTGCAGTTCCAGAGCCGCGCCGCCTTTTACTGGGTCATCCTGGCGCTGGTCGCGCTGGCGCTCGTCATCACGCGCCTGATCGAGCGCTCGCGCTTCGGCGCCTGGCTGACGGCGGTGCGCGAGAACGAAGACGCAGCGCGCGCGCTCGGGGTCGACGCCACCACGGTCAAGCTCGCCGCCATGGTCGTTTCCGGCGCCATCACGGCGGCGGCAGGCTGTTTCTACGTGCAATACTTCCTGTTTGTCGATTCGGGCATCGCCTATGGCACCTGGATCTCGATCGAGGCGCTGCTGACGCCGATCATCGGCGGCGCCGGCACGGTGTTCGGCCCCTTGCTCGGCGCGCTGGTGGTCAAATCCTTGGGTGAAGCCGCCCAGATGGTGGCCGGCGACGCGCCCGGCCTCGACCTCGTCGTCTACGGGGCGGTGCTCATCCTGGTCATCGGCTTCACGCCGCGCGGCCTGATCGGCGGCCTCGACGAGCTGCGCAAGCGGCTCCGCCGCGCTGAACCGCGCCCCGTGGCGCAGGAGGCGAGCCATGGCTGAGCCCCTGCTTTCGGTCGAGCGCGTCTCACGCCGCTTCGGCGGTCTGCTGGCGGTCAATGACGTCTCGCTGTCGGCAATGGAAGGCCGCATCACCGCGCTGATCGGTCCCAATGGCGCCGGCAAGACCACATTGTTTGCCATCATTTCCGGCTTTCTCAAGCCGAGCGCCGGCGCCGTGCGTTACCGCGGCGAGGACGTCACCGGCGAGCCGCCGCATCGCCTGGCGCGGCGCGGCATCGCGCGCACCTTCCAGGTCGTGCAGCCCTTCGCCGGCCTGTCGGTGCGCGAGAACATCATGGTCGGCGCGCATCTGCATCACCGCGCCCGCGATGCAGCGCTGCATGCCGCCGAGCAGGTCGGGCGCGAGCTCGGCCTCGCCGACATGCTTGACCGGCCGGCCAGCACGCTGACCGTCGCCGGCCGCAAGCGGCTCGAGCTCGCCAAGGCGCTGGCGACAGAACCGAAGCTCTTGCTGCTCGACGAGGTGCTGGCCGGGCTGAACCCCTCGGAAATCCACGACGTGGCGCCGGTGATCCGCGGACTCTCCGCGCGCGGCATCACCATCATGATGATCGAGCATGTGATGCAGGCGGTGATGAGCCTGGTCGAGCATGTGTTTGTGCTGGCGGAAGGCAGCATCATCGCGGACGGCACGCCGGCGCAGGTGGCGGCCGATCCCGCTGTGGTCGAGGCCTATCTCGGCCACGGCGCGGTGGCCAAGCTTGGAGCGGCGCATGGCGACTGACCCGCTGCTCGACATTCACGCCCTGCATGCTGGCTACGGCGAAACCGAGGTGCTGCGCGGCGTCGATCTTGTCGTCGAGCCCGGCGAGATCGTCGCCGTGCTCGGCTCCAACGGCGTCGGCAAGTCGACGCTCAACCGGACGATTTCCGGCATCCTGCGCGCGCGCAACGGTTCGATCCGCTTCGACGGCGCGGCCATCGAGCACGAGAAGCCGCCGGTGATCGTTAAGCGCGGGCTCATCCAAGTGCCGGAAGGCCGGCGCATCTTCCCCAATCTCTCGGTGCGCGAGAACCTCGATCTCGGAAGCTATGCCCGCGCCGCGGCAAACCGCGCGCGCAACCGCGAGCGCGTGTTCGAGATCTTCCCGCGCCTCAAGGAGCGCCGCGCGCAGCTCGCCGGCACGCTGTCGGGCGGCGAGCAGCAGATGCTCGCCATCAGCCGCGGACTGATGGCCGAGCCCAAACTGATCATCCTCGACGAGCCTTCGCTCGGCCTTTCGCCGCTGCTGGTGGAGGAACTGTTCGCACTGGTTGCGCGCATCAATGACGACGGCGTCTCCGTTCTGCTGGTCGAGCAGAACGTGGTGCAGAGCCTCGACGTCGCCGACCGCGCCTATATCCTCGCCGAGGGACACTTCGTCATGTCCGGCACTGCCGCCGACATCGGCGCCGATCCCGCGCTCAAACGCACTTACCTGGGAATGTGACGCATGACCGATACTTTGCGCCAACGTCTGGCACGCCCGCCGATCCTGATCGCGCCGGGTATTTATGACCCGCTCACCGCGCTGATCGCCGAACAGGCCGGCTTCGAGGCGCTCTACGTCTCCGGCGCGGCCATCGCCTATACAAGACTCGGGCGGCCCGATATCGGCCTCGTCAGCATGAGCGAGGTGATCGAGACGGTCGGCCTGATTTGCGACCGCGTCGGCGCCCATCTCGTCGTCGATGCCGATACTGGCTATGGCAACGCGCTCAATGTCGAACGCACGGTGCGCCTCATCGAGCGTGCCGGCGCCAACGCCATCCAGCTCGAGGATCAGGATTTCCCCAAGCGCTGCGGCCATCTCGACGACAAGGTGCTGGTGTCGGCGCAGGAGATGGTCGGCAAGATCAAGGCGGCGGTCGATTCGCGGCACTCGGCCGAGACACTGATCATCGCGCGCACCGACGCGGTCGCCGTCGAGGGCCTCGACCGCGCCGTCGTCCGCGCCGCGCTCTACCGCGAGGCCGGCGCCGACATGCTGTTCATCGAAGCGCCGCGCCAGCGCGACGAGCTCGGCCGCATCGGCGCGCTGATGGGCAAGGCGACGCCGCTGATGGCGAACATGGTGGAGGGCGGCAAGACGCCGGTGCTGCCGGCGAGTGAACTGGAGGCGCTCGGCTTTTCCTTCGTCATCTTTCCCGGCGCCATCGTGCGCGCGCTGGCCAAAGCGGCCGAGGAGTTCTACGACTCGCTGAAAGCGCATGGCAGCACAGACCTGTTCCGCCCGCGCATGTTCGACTTCGACGCGCTCAATCGCCTGATCGGCACGCCCGAGACGCTGGAACGCGGCAAGCAATATGCCGGCGTTGACTCGGCGCCCGGCCGAAAATCGGGACAGCGCTGATGCGCGCGCTCGATCCGGTCACGCTTGCCGTACTCAACGGCCGTCTGGTGCAGATCGCCGACGAGATGGACGCAACCCTGTTCCGCTCGGCATTCAATCCGATCATCGCCGAGGCGCACGATGCCTGCCACGGCCTCTATCACGCCGAGACCGGCGCTACGCTGGTGCAGGGCACCTCCGGCCTGCCGATCTTCGTCGGCGCCATGGCCTTCGCGGTCAAGGCGGTGATCGACAAAGTGCGCGAACAAGGCGGCTTGCAGGAGGGCGACACCTATCTGTTCAACGATCCGTACGACGGCGGCACCCATCTCAACGACTTCCGTCTGGTACGCCCGGTCATGCGCGGCGGAAAAGTGTTCGCCTGGCTTGCTTCGGTGGGACATTGGCTTGACGTCGGCGGCAACGTGCCCGGCAATTTCAACGCCAAGGCGACCGAGAGCTTCCAGGAAGGCTTCCGCGTGCCGCCGGTGAAGCTCATTAGCGGCGGCGTATTCCAGCAGGACATCGCCGACATCCTCGCGGCCAATTCGCGCGTGCCGCAGTCGAATTGGGGCGACCTCAACGGCCAGCTCAACGCGCTCGGGCTGGGCGAGCAGCGCGTGCATGCGCTGCTCGACGAATACGGCGACGAGACGGTGGCCGCGGCTATGAGCGCGCTCTCCGCACGTGCCGAGGCGCTGATGCGCGCCAATATCGAATCGCTGCCGGACGGCACCTATTCGTATGACGACTTCCTCGATAACGACGGCGTCACCGACGCGCCTTTGCGCATCGCGCTCGACCTGACAATTGCCGGCGATCGCATGAAGCTCGACTTTTCGCGTTCGTCGCCGCCGTGCCAGGGCCCGCTCAACATCGCGCGCTCGACCGCGGTGGCGTGCTGCTATGTCGCGCTCAAGCACCTGTTCACCGACGTGCCGGCCAATGCCGGCTGCCTGGCGCCGATCGACTTCGTCATCCCCGATACCACGCTGCTCGGCGTGTCGGCGCCGAAGCCAGTCGGCGGCTATACTGAAACGATCCTGCGCGTCATCGACACCGTGTTCGGCGCCTTCGCCAAGGCCGCGCCTGAGCGCGCCAATGGCGGGCCGTTCGCCACCATCAACGCGCTCTCGCTCGCCGGCTGGCGGCGCGGCGGCAAGCGCTGGGTGATGTTCTGCTTCTTCGGCGGGGGCCTGGGCGGCAATCCGGAAGGCGACGGCCTCAACCACGGCAACAATCCGATCTCGACCGCCACCATTCCGCCGGCGGAAATCCTCGAGTCGCTTTATCCGGTTATGTTCACGCAATGGGCGCTGCGTCCGGATTCCGCCGGTCCCGGCTGCCACCGCGGCGGGCTCGGCGCGATCTACGAGATCGAGGCGCTCAACGAAGGCGACACCGACGTGTTCCTGCTTGGCGAGCGCGGAAAATATCCGCCCTTTGGCGTCAACGGCGGCAAGCCGGCGGCGCTCAACCGTTTCTTTTTCGACACCGACCAGGGCGAGCGCACGCCGCCGCTGGTCTCCAAGATCACCGACGTGCGTATCAGGCGCGGCCAGCACGTGCGGCTGGAGACGCCGGGCGGCGGCGGTTTCGGCGATCCGTTGACGCGCGAGCCGGCGCGGGTCGCGCGCGACGTGCGGCTTGGTTACGTCTCGCGCGAAGCGGCGTGGCGCGATTACGGCGTGGTTGTCGATGCCGACGACGCAGTTGACGCAGCCGCCACCGCCGCGCTGCGCAACGAGGCGCGGGCATGAGCGCGGCCAAGCCTATCGTTGGCGTCGACGTCGGCGGCACCTTCACGGACTTGTTTCTGTTCGACGCAGGCGCGCGCAGCTTTCGCACCGCCAAGGTGCCGTCGGAACGCGGCAACGAGGCGGCCGGCTTCATGCAGGGCCTCAACGCGCTCGGCAAAATCGAGGACTTCGGCTCGATTGTGCACGGCACCACCGTCGGCACCAATACGCTGTTGGAACGGCGGGGCCCCCGCATCGGCGTCATCACCACGCGCGGCTTCCGCGACGTGCTGGAAATGCGCCGGCGCGATCGGCGCAAGACCTGGGGCCTGTGGGGCGAGTTCGCGCCGATCGCCGACCGCGACCTGCGCGTCGAGGTCGGCGAGCGCACGCTCGCAGACGGCACCATCCGCGAAGCCGTCAATCCGGCGGCGGTGTGCGCGGCGGCGGAAGGCCTGCGCGCCAAAGGCGCGGAAGCGCTCGCCATCTTCTTCATCAATGCCTATGCCAATGCCGAGAACGAGCGGCGCGCGCTGGAAGCCGCCCGAGAGGTTTGGCCAAACGAGCATATTTCGGCCTCGCACCAGGTGCTGCCAGAGATCCGTGAGTTCGAACGCGCCTCCACCACGGCGCTCAACGCCTATCTGCAGCCGGTGGTCGGCAGTTACCTCGCCAAGCTGGAGGGCGCGCTTGCCGCGAACGGCTTCACCGGCCAGTTTCATATCGTGCAGTCGAACGGCGGCGTGATGTCGACGGCGACTGCGCGGCGGCTGCCGGTGCGTACGGCGCTGTCGGGCCCGGCCGCCGGCGTCATCGCTGCCGCGGCCATCGCGCGGGCCTGCGGGCAGGACAACATCATCACCTGCGATCTCGGCGGCACCTCGTTCGACGTGTCGGTTGTCGCGGGCGCCAAGGCCTCGCTGGCGGCGCAGAGCGTGATTGACTTTGGCCTGGTGATCCGCACGCCGATGATCGAGATTACGACCATCGGCGCGGGCGGTGGTTCGATCGCGTCGGTCGACCGCGGCGGCTTGTTGCACGTGGGGCCGGAAAGCGCCGGCTCGGTGCCGGGGCCGGCCTGCTATGGCCAGGGCAACGACCGTCCCACACTGACCGACGCTCACGTGATGCTCGGCCGCATCAACGCCGCGCGGCCAATCGGCGGCAAGCTTGCCAAGCTCGACGTCGAGGCCGCCAAGCGCGCGATCCTCACCTATGTCGGTGCGCCGCTGAAGCTCGATCTGATGCAAGCGGCCGAGGCGATCGTGCGCGTTGCCGATGCCCGCATGGCCGGCGCGATCCGCTTGGTCTCGATCGAGCGCGGCCATGACCCGACCAAGTTCGCCGCCATGCCGTTCGGCGGCGGCGGCGCGCTCCACGTCTCCGCCATGATCAAAGAGATTGGCCTGAAATGCGCAGTCGTGCCGCGCTTCCCCGGCGTCACATCGGCGCTCGGCTGTGTCATCGCCGACCTGCGCCACGACCAAGTGCAGACGATCAATCTCTTGGCCGACGGCCTCGATGCCGGCGCGCTCGATGCGCGCATGATGGCGGCGGGCGAGGAGGCGAGGGCGGTCGTGGAGGCCGCCGGCATCGCGGTCGAGCGTATCGACGTCCAGTTCGAACTCGATATGCATTATCTCGGGCAGACACATACGGTCGCGGTGCCGCTGCCGGTCACGCTCGCAAGCGGCGGCACTGGCGTCAGCGAAGCAATCGTGCGCGCGGCCTTCGACAAGGCTTATGTGGCCGCCTTCGGCCGGCTGCTGCCAGGCATTCCGGTGCGGATCGTCTCGCTGCGCACCGCCGCCATCGGCCGCCGCCCGGCTTTCGATCTATCCGCATTCGGTCCGGGGCCCGATGCCTCGCTCGACAAGGCCGCGAAGGGCGCGCGCCCGGTTTGGTTCGACGGCGCTTGGCACGACACAAAGGTATGGTCGCGGCTCGATCTGCCTGAGCGCGCGGTGATCGAGGCGCCGGCGGTGCTGGAGCAGCCGGACGCGACCATTTTCATCGATCGCGGCCTGCGCGGCCGCGTCGATCACCTCGGCAACGTTATCGTGGAGCGCTGTGTATGAACCTCGCCTCGACTGTGTTGCTGCTCGTCGATTTGCAGAACGATTTCCTCCATCCGAACGGCGCCTATGCGCGCGGCGGTCAGTCGAACGCGGATATCGCGGTGCTTCCAGCGCAGCTAAAGCCGCTCGCCGACGCCATGCGGCACAAGGGCGGGCTCCTCGTCGCGACGCTGTTCACCCTGGTGCCTGGTCGTGGTGGCGAGCCCATCATCTCGCCGCATCTGAAGAAACTGCGGCCGTTTCTTGGCAAGGGCGATTTCGCACCCGGTTCCTGGGGCCAGCAGTTCGTCGATGAGCTTGCCCCGGCGGACATCGCGGTGGAGAAGATCGCCTATTCGGCATTCTACATGACGCGGCTGGAATGGGTGCTGTGCAAGTGTGGCGTGGACCGGCTGTATGTCGGCGGAATCGTTACCAACGGCGGCGTCGCCTCCACCGTGCGCGATGCCCATGTGCGCGAACTCGAGTGCACCGTGCTCGCGGATGGCTGCGCGGCGTTCTCGCCGCAAGTGCATCAGGCGGCGATCGAAGGGCTGCGCCCGGTCGCCCGGATCACGACCATTGCCGAGGCGATGCGTGACATATCGGCGTCATGAGCGCGGTCATCGCTCCAACCGACGAGAAATTCGACACACAGGTGCCGCTACTGATCGTCGGTGCCGGTGCCGCCGGATTGTGCGCGGCGCTGGCGGCGAAGGAAGCGGGCGTCGACCCCGTGCTGATCGAGCGCGACGCGGTGCCGTCGGGGTCGACGGCGCTGTCGGCTGGGCTCATTCCAGCCGCCGGCACGCGGTTCCAGCGCGCCAAGGGCATGGCCGACAGCCCGCATTTTCTGGCCGCCGACATTCAGCGCAAAGCGCATGGCGAGGCCGACGCGGCCGTCGTCGAGGCGGTCGCGCAGGGCGCGGCTCCATTGGTCGAATGGCTGGCGGACCGCCACGGCTTGCCGTTCGACGTGGTCGATAACTTCAATTATCCGGGACATTCGGCGATGCGGATGCACGGTTTGCCGACCCGCACCGGACAGGAGCTGATCGACCGTTTGCGAAGCGCTGCGGAAGCAAACGATATCATCATTCTGACCGAACGCGTGGCCGAGCGGCTGATGGCAGAACCGAACGGCCGTATCCGCGGCGTAGAAAGCTTGCGCGGCGACGGCACATGCGAACGGTTCGGCTGCGACGCTTTGATTCTCGCGTGCAACGGCTTCGGCGGTAATCCGGATCTTGTCCGCCGTTTCATTCCGGAGATGGCCGACGCGCTCTATTTCGGCCATCCGGGCAACCGGGGCGACGCCGTCGTGTGGGGTAATGCTCTTGGGGCTCAACTTGCTCACCTCGGCGCCTATCAGGGCCATGGCTCGGTCGCAACGCCGCATAATATCCTGATCACTTGGGCGGTGATCATGCAGGGTGGAATGCAGATCAACAGCGAGGGCCGCCGCTTTTGTGACGAATCGCGCGGCTATTCCGAGCAGGCCGCGGACGTTCTGTGCCAGCCCGGCCAGATCGCGTGGAATGTGTTCGACGGGCACATCGCATCGGTCGCGCGGCAGTTCGCGGATTTCCGCGATGCCGAATGCGCGGGCGCGATCTTGAGCGCGGAGACCATCGCGGAGCTCGCGGCTGCCATCCGCGTGCCCGCCGCGGCCTTGGCCGCGGAGTGGGACGAGGTCAAAAGCCTTAAAGCGCGGGGCGGTCATGACCGCTATGGGCGCCAATTCGCCCCGGAGCAACGCTGTGAGCCGCCCTTCCATGCGGTCAAGGTGACCGGCGCACTGTTTCATACGCAGGGCGGGCTTGCGATCGATGCGATTGGCCGCGTCAAACGTCAGGATGGGAAATTGTTTCCCAACCTTTTTGCGGCCGGCGGCGCGGCAGCCGGCGTGTCAGGCGATACCGCGGCGGGCTATCTGTCCGGCAACGGTCTGTTGACCGCAACGGTCCTTGGCCGCTTGGCCGGACAGGCTGCGACCGCGCAAGTTTCGTATTGATCCGGCTCCCCACGTCCAATAACAGCCGCATGGCCGCGCCGAGCGTGCAGCCTGTCAGTGCCGATCAGCCGCGCCGAAAACCGGATCATCATCAGTCTAGAGCGTGATCGGCATTTTCTGAATCGATTGGGGATTCCCAAATCGGTGCGGCTCTGTTCTATCCAGACTGTGCGAACTTTATCGGTATGGTGTCCGATTTCGGGTCGCGAGCAGCGATGCGGCGGCTGGCGCAAGCCTTCCGAGCAAGCTCCGATTTTCCATTGCAGACAGTAGCGACCTTCCGATTCGTTCCCGGCGTCACCTGGAGTGACCACCGGTCATTCTGGCGAAGTCGGCGATCACGCTGCCGGAGCCGGATAGCAGGCCATTGCAGCCGAGCACCAGCGACGAGAACAGCCAGGCGCTGTGGGTGTCCGGATATGATTTTCGGAAAGGACAGGATAAAGATGCCCCTGCTTTTCGCCCTGTTCAGCGGATCGGGAACATCGAGTCCCACGCGATCCTCGGTGGTCTTCATCACCATTATGTCCGGGTTTGAGTTTTTGGCACACACAGCCACGATCGCCTTCTTCATCCCGCGGTGCCTGGCGATCTTCCTGGCCCACGCCTTGAGCCAGGATCATTTTGCCGAACGCAGCAGCATGACCTGTGCTGCTTCGTAGAGCATCACCCGCATCATCTCGTCTCCACACCGCGATATCGCACTAGCAGTCCGCTGAAAAACTCGGAAGTTGGTGTTTTTCTTGCATTTTGTGGAGTCCGTGGTTCGGGCGAAGGCAGCAGCTTTTTGGCTCGTTCGAAGTACTTCGGCGTGTTGTGAACGCAAGCCCACCTACGCTGCAACCAGTTTGGGAATGCGGATGAGATTGTAGGCGATCAGATTGAGTAGAAAATCGGCGGCGACGGCGCGGATGCCACGATGCTTGGTCTTGCGCATTGTACCGTACTGCTTGCCCCAGCCGAAGATACATTCGATCATCGCGCGGCGCGTTTGCGACATGCCATAGCCTTGGTGTCGCGTGGTCCGTTCGTCGATGGCGCTGCGGCGGTTCTTGCCGGTCTTAGTGACGCCGTTGTTCTGCGTCACGTGCGGTGTGACGTCGATGGCGCGAAGATTGGTCACATGATCGGCCGTGTCATAGGCCTTGTCCGCACCGGCCGTGATGCGGTGGCCGGCCTCCTTGGCTTTGATTTTGAGCATCCTTTCCGCGGCGCGACGCTCGGCGGTGCCGGTGGCGTGCGTGACCATCCCGGCCACCGCCAGCCCATGCCGGTTCTCCATGGTGGCGTGGCCCATGTAGGACAGCTTCGCCTCCCGCCCGGCGGCCTTGCGGTAAAGCCGGCTGTCGGGATCGCTAGTACTCGCATGCGTGTCGTTCTTACGCTTCTGGCCATGGAAGTTTGCGCCATCGTCGTCATCGCCGCTGCCATTCTTAGGGCGGAAACTCTTCAGCGAGGCCCAGGCTTCGATCAGCGTTCCGTCCACCGAAAAATGCTCGTCCGACAACAGCGGCTTGACCTGCGGATGGTTCAGAAGCTTGCTCATGAACTTGGTGAACACCTCGCCGTTCTGCAGGCGGTCGCGGTTCTTGGTGAAGGTGGTCGCGTCCCAGACCCGATCGTCGGGCGAAAGACCCACGAACCAGCGGTACAGGAGATTGTAATCCAGTTGTTCCATCAGCTGTCGTTCCGACCGGATGCCGTAGAACACCTGCAGCAGCAAGGCGCTCAGCAATTGCTCCGGCGGGATCGAGGGACGTCCTTCGCTCGCGTACAGCGTCCCAAAGCTGCGGTTCATATCCACCAGGACTTCACGCACAAGCTCGCGAATCTTCCGCAACGGATGGTTCGCCGGCACTCGCGCCTCCGGCGATATGTACGAAAACAACCCGCCCTGATCCAAAAATGTGCCCCGCATCCAACCCTCCGCCGATTCGTGATAGAAAGTGAATCATCTCGCGCTCGCCGGCGCGAGGGGTTTTTCAGCGGACTGCTAGAGCTTGGTGCGACCGGCTATCAGCTAGGCTTCAGCGTCCCATTCGTCGACGATAAGGGGGCCACCATCGGCGGTGGCAAGCTTTATTTCGGCATCAATTCGGCCGACAGCACTCAGTTCCTCTATTTCCAGATGCCACTGACGTATGTGGACAACACCTACGGCGCAAATCAGTCGCAGGGCTGGACTGATATCGGCAAGAACCACTCATTAGATGATCTGCTCGGGAGCGATTCTCTAGGCTCAACTGACAAGAAGGGCCTGCCATTTTCTTGGAATGGGAATTCGGGCAAGATCGACTACCTCGCCTACCAGGAAGGGGTGATCGGCCAAAACGATAAAGGCAAGGATATAAAGGGCCCCATCGCCTACTTGTCCGCCGGATTCGCTGACGCAAATACCAACAAGGATACTGGCGGTCACGTCGCAGACAAGAAAATCGACGGCGCGATCAGCGCCGGATCGACGGCGAGCATTGTACAAATCGCCACGTCGCTGGAATATGATTTGCAGGTAGTTGATCCTACCGCCACCACTGACTCATCATTGAATCCTAATTGGATCCCGGAAGTCGGCTACGAGATTCAGTTCGCTGCAGGGACCTTCGATGCCAGCGAGTGGCTCGACTCGTCCATAGCGCTATCGCTGATCCAACTCGGCAATCCGCACGTCTCGCCGTCCCTGGCAAACTTCGATCATTACGGCGATCCAACGTGTATTGTCGGTTGCGGAACTGCTACAACACCGCTCCCGGCCTCATTGCCGCTCTTCGCAGGCGGTCTTGGGGTGGTTGGCTGGCTGGCGCGGCGGAGGTCGCGCCGAAAAAAGCGAGACACGGCGGACGCGCCGCCGGCGGCGCCACGGCCCGGGTGATCCGCGGGCGCCCGCGACTGGCGACCTGAACAATGAAAATCCCGACCGCTGTCGCGATCGGGATTTTTCTCTATGGGCGCCGTTGGCGGCAACTTAACGACAAGTCGAGCCGGTGATGGACGCGCGCGTCGTGCAAAGCTATCGAAGGTTTCCGATGATCCGCCACGAGATCAAGTTGGCCTCGTCATGAATCGCAAGCAAAGGCGCGGATTGGCACGGCAGCAGGTCCGGCAGGCCGCCGTGCTGCGCCGAGCGGGCGGGCAGGGGGACAGCCCCGCTCGGGTATTGAAGGCCAGCCATCGGCTGTTCGAGATGGGCCGGATAGGCGAGGCGTTGCCGGCCTTGCAGCAGACGCTGGAGCAACACCCGGAAGACGTGCCGTTGCGCACTGCATTGGCTTATGCGCTGGCCTCCACGGGCGAGGTCACAGCGGCCATCGCGCATTATCGCCTGCTGCTGGAGCGCGAGCCCGATTCGGCGCCGCAGCTGACCAACCTGGCGGTGCTGCTGATCGGGGTGAACGATACGGAGGCCGCGTGGGAACTGCTGCTGCGGGCCAGCGAACTGGCGCCCGAGCATGCCAACACCGCCTTCACGCTGGGCGAGCTGCTGGAGCGACTGTCACAGCGCGAGCAAGCCTTTCACCACTACCGGCGTGCGGTGGTGCTTTACCGCCGACAGATTGGCTCAAATCCCGGGCCCGAGCGATGCAACGACCTAGTCAAGCTTGCCAGCGCCCAAATGTGGACCGGCGACCTCAAGGAGGCGCTCGCCAGCTTCGATCGCGCCATCAGGCTGCGTCCAAACCATGCGCTGGCGCTGGCGCGGCGCGGACTGGCCCTGGGCAAGTTGCGCCGGATCCCCGAGGCGATCGCGGCGCTCAAGCAAGCAGCGGCTGTAGACCCCGATTTCTCCGAAGTGCGACGCGCCATCGGCG
>Ga0315535_1001065_pt1 | contig 18737 bp, 17 predicted proteins | sample SalMarSW160220MG_2_FD_203092 | JGI IMG/M metagenome (GOLD analysis project Ga0315535, IMG submission 203092) | Salt marsh sediment microbial communities from the Plum Island Ecosystem LTER, Massachusetts, United States - Salt Marsh Sediment SW1602-20 ... | reverse complement strand
AACCCAAAACCGATCATCAACCGGAACGACCAGTAGGCGATGAACACGTTCGGGATGTAGTTGCCGGCCCCGTAGGCCGCCTCCTCCTCCGCCTGAACGTCGGCCATTCCCTTGACCTCCGAGGTCAAGTCGTTGTAGGCGAGGAGGCTCAATGCTCGCGGGATCGTGACGTTGAAGCTGTTGCGGCTGTTCTCGATGTCACCGATCGCGAACAGTGAAAACCCTGCCGGCTGCTCGTTCTGCCACAGAGCTTCGGCAGCCGCCATCTTCATCGGTTGCACCTCGACCATCACCTGACCCTGAAGATGGCCGGTGAACGCGACACCAAGAGATCCGACCAGCAGCGCCACCGCACCGAACTTCGCCGACGTCGCGAAGAACTCCCTCTCATGCGAACGGAGGAGATGCCAGGCGGCGATTCCGAGGATCAACGCGGCAGCGGTGGCGAGTGCCGAGAAGAGCACATGCGGGAACTCGACCCACAAAGCCTTGTTGCTGACCAGATCCAAGAAGCTCGTCAGCTCTGCGCGCCCGGCATCCGCGTTGTAGGTGTAGCCCACGGGGTTCTGCATCCACGAGTTCGCCAACAGAATCCAGAAAGCCGACAGGATCGTCCCTATGGAGACCAACCACATCGTCGCCGCGTGCAGCCGTGGTGACAGCTTGTTCCAGCCGAAGATCCACAAACCGAGAAACGTCGACTCCAGAAAGAACGCGAGAAGGCCCTCGATTGCCAGCGGCGCACCGAAGATGTCACCCACGAACCGCGAGTACGACGACCAGTTCATTCCGAACTGAAACTCCTGCACGATGCCCGTCACGACACCAAGGGCGAAGTTGATGAGAAACAGCTTCCCCCAGAACTTCGTCATGCGCAGATAGACCGGCTTCTTTGTGCGGACGTACGCGGTTTCGAGCACAGCCACCAGGAAGGCCATTCCGATGGTCACCGGCACGAAGAAGAAGTGGTAGACGGTCGTGATGCCGAACTGCCATCGGGCCAGCGTAACTGCACCCATAAGAAGCCCCTTCGCTCGCGAATCGTCTGGATTCTACGTCGTGATGATCAGCCGCCGCCACTCGACCGAGCGTCGCTATCGTCGACCTGTGGAAATCCCCAGCGACTGGCCACTTCACGGAGCCCACCTCGCGCCAGATGGCCTCGAGCGGCTCGGCACCATCCTCGAAATGAACCCCGACTTGGCTGCCATGACACGCGAGGATCCGCTGCTCGCCCGTGGCATCGTCGTCGTAGCGCACGCCAGCCGGGCGATCACATCGTTCCTGATGGAGCATCCGATCCCTTCACTTGAGGAACCTCCTGTCGCCGAACCGGAGGACCTCGACCCGAACGCGTTGCGGCGGTTTGTGGAGGGTCGGTTGGTGCGTACCGCGGTGCGGGACCTGTTGGGTATGGCGGACATGCCGACGGTCGGTAGGGAACTCGCCGACACCGCCGACGCCGCAGCGGCAGCCGCCCTCGCCATCGCCACAGCCACCAACCCTGGCCCCGACATTCCGTTCAGTGTCGTCGCCATGGGCAAGTGGGGCGCCCAAGAACTCAACTACGCATCCGACATCGACGTCCTGTTCGTCTACGACACCCCCGACGGCACCGACCCCGACACCGCACGCCGCCATGCCAACCACCTCGCTGCAGGATTCATCGCCGCCCTCGCCGACGTCACCACCGAAGGCATCGCCTACCGAGTCGACGCCGACCTGCGCCCAGAAGGACGCAACGGGCCACTCGCACGCAGCATCGACTCCTACGCCGCCTACTACGAACGCTGGGCACACACCTGGGAGTACCAATCGCTCATCAAAGCCCGACCCGCCGCAGGCGACCCCACCCTCGGCAGAACCTTCACCACCCTCATCACCCCCTACATCTACCCCGACACCCTCCCCCCCGACGCCATCAGAGACATCCGCACCATGAAAGCCCGCATCGAACACCAACCCCGAGACACCACCTTCCACCTCAAACACGGGCCGGGTGGCCTCTCGGATGTGGAGTTCTTCACCCAGCTCCTCCAGATGCGACACGGCGGCAGCGATGCCTCACTTCGAGTCCAAGGGACGATCGCCGCGCTCACGAGGCTCACCGACGCCGGAACCCTCACCGGCAAACAGGCACGGGACATGATCGATGCCTATCGTTTCTGCGCGCATGTTCGCAACCGTCTCTTTCTTCAACTGGGCAGACCGACGGACAACATCCCGATCGATGCACTCCAGGGAGCGCGACTCGCTCGGTCCCTCGGCTACCAGGCCTCCCCTCGCTCGACGCTGCGTGAGGACTATCGAAGGATCACGAGACGGGCACGAAGACTGGTTGAGACGGGGTTCTATCACGATCTGTGAGTCTGTAGCTCACAGCACACAGCCAACAGCCGGCACGCGATCGACAGACACACTCCGGGGCGATAGGGGATCTGGGTCCTCCTGTGTTGTCATTCTCTCATTCCGAGCGAGCACCACGACCGGAAATCTCCTGCCGTCAGCTGTCGGCTGTCAGCTGTGCCGATCTCCCGACCACCTTCCCGGCCACTAGCATCCCAGGGTCATGCTCCCGAATGACCTGAGGTCCGTTGTCGATGACGTCGTCCCCCTGGCGACGGAGGTCCGACGCCACCTCCATCGCCTCCCCGAGATTGGACGCCAGGAATTCGCAACGACCGAGTACCTCGCGTCAACGCTGGGGCGGGCCGGTCTCCAACCGAAGCTGCGCACACCCGGTACCGGCCTCTCGGTGGATGTCGGTTCAGGCTCCCGACGCGTCGCATTCCGCGCCGATATCGACGCCCTCCCTGTCCATGAGAAGACCGGCCTCTCGTTTGCCTCTGAACACGCCGGCCTCATGCACGCGTGCGGACACGATGCCCACACGGGGATCGCGATCGGGATCGCCCTTGCACTCTCCAGACTCGACGTCGAAGGATCCGTCCGGTTCCTCTTCCAGCACGCGGAGGAGCAGTTTCCGGGAGGGGCCCAGGAGTTGGTCGACGAAGGCATCCTCGAAGGGGTGGAACGGATCATCGCGTTTCACGTCGACCCTTCACTCCGCAGCGACAAGGTCGGTCTGCGGGCTGGGCCGGTCACGGCGTCCTCCGATCAGTTCTCCATCGATGTGGAGGGCCCCGGAGGGCACACGGCCCGGCCCCATCTCACCGTCGACACCACCTACGCAGCCGGGTTGATCGTTACCCATCTCCCCGCGTTGTTGAACCGACTCACCGACCCTCGGGCGCCGCTCGCACTCGTCTTCGGATCGATCCAAGGCGGCGCGGCGGCCAATGTGATCCCACCGCACGTCGAGCTGCGCGGAACCGCCCGCACCCTCGGCGCGGACCTCTGGGACCGGCTCCCGAAGCTGGTCGAGGAGCTCGTCCACGAGATCGCCGCTCCAACGGGCGCCACCGTCACGGTTCACTACGAGAAAGGAATCGCCCCCGTCGTGAACGACGAGCAAACCGTCGCCGAGGCCAGATTCGCGATCGGTCGGCTGTTGGGACCCGCGGCTACAGCAGCAACGCCTCCGAGTATGGGCGCCGAGGACTTCTCCGCGTACCTCCAGGAGATCCCTGGCGCGATGCTGCGGCTGGGTGTTGGGAACGGTCTCGACCATGCAGATCTCCATTCGTCGAGATTCGATATCGACGAGCGTGCGCTCGAGACCGGCATCCTCGCAGGTGTTGCGACGCTGCTGACGATGCTCGGACACGACTGGGACGATTGAGTCTTCGGTCTTCAGGAAGATCGCGGCCCGACACGCGCGAAAATCGCGGGCCGAGTGTCCTACCGACGAAACCCAGAACCGCTCGCGCAGCGAGCTTCTACGCGAGCTCCCGTCCTACCGCCTCGGCGAGTCGCCGTACATCTTCCATCAGCTCCGAAAACTCTGCCGGCTCCAGTGCCTGGCTACCGTCGACCAGCGCGGACTCCGGGTGCGGGTGTACATCCACCATGATGCCGTCGGCACCCACCGCAACCGCAGCTCGCGTCAGCGGTGGTACCAGGGACCGTTTCCCGGACGCGTGCGACGGATCGACGAACACCGGCAGGTGGCTGAGCGACTGCGCTATGGGGACCGCCGTGATGTCGAGCGTATTGCGTGCTGCAGTCTCGAAGGTCCTGATACCACGCTCCACGAGGATGATCTGGTGGTTGCCCTCGTTGTAGATGTACTCGGCAGCGTTGAGCCATTCGTCGATCGTTGATGTGAACCCCCGCTTGAGCTGTACCGGCTTTTGTTGTCGGCCGACCTCTTGGAGCAGCGGAAAGTTCGCCATGTTGCGGGAACCAATCCGCACGATGTCTGCGTACGACGACACGAGACCAACATCTCTGGGGTCGATCACCTCGGCCACGAAGGGCATCCCGAGGACCTCTCTGGCCTCGGCCAGCAATTCCAGTCCCTCCTTGCCGAGGCCCTGGAACGCGTACGGCGACGTGCGCGGCTTGTACGCGTCCCCCCTCAGAATGTGTGCACCGGCCGCCTTGACGGCCTTGCCCGCCTCCAGAAGCTGATCCCTGTCCTCGACGGCGCACGGCCCTGCAATCACCGTCAGGGTACCTCCGCCGATCCGCAGACCGCCCACCTCGATCACGGTGCCATCGTGCTGCGCTTCACGGGACACGAAGCGAAGCGGTCCCGTCACCGACATCACCCTCTCAACACCTGGCAGCACGTCCCACGCGACACTCCGAACGCCGTCCAGGTCACCGACGACGCCGATGACCGTACGCACCGAACCTGTTGAGACCCTGGCCGTCGCTCCAAGCCCTTCGAGGTGTTCGGCGACAGCCGCGATCTGTTCGGTCGCGGCGTCACTCTTCATGACGATGATCATTCGCTCACCCGAGGATCCAACAACTTGACCCTTCGCACTCGTTCCTGCACCGTGCCGAGACCCGCCTCGACCTCGTCGACGACGTCCGGATCCCAAATGGTAATAAGCATCCCGCCCTGCTGGTCCACCCCGATCAGGACCATCGAACATCGGGCATCCTCGGAGATCTCATCCGCAAGGACGGTCAGCTCGGCAGGAGGCCCTTGGATGATGATGCCCTCCATGCACGTGATGGTACCCGGGCATGGTCGCCTTTCTACACTCGACCTGTGGACGTTCTCGTCACTGCACGCGCACATGCTCCCGAGATCGCTGCTCGACTCGGTTTCGCATCGCTCGACGAGGCCGAAGGGCTTGCGTTCGCTGCGCGTGTGATCGACGCGAGGCCCCGCGTGGTGATACACCTGGGCGACGAGTCGGAGACGCTGCTCGGCGCACTCTCCCACGTCCCTGACCTCGAGCAACTCGTCGTCAGATCCGACCTCGCCGTTCACGGCACGGGAGCGAGAATGCCCTCCATCGTCTCGGCCGACGCAGCTTCGCCACTCCCTTCGACCAAGAAGGAGCGAACGCTGCGGCGCATGGAAGCGGATGTGCGAGCGTTCGCGGAGGAGCGGCCTGACGTCGCCTTCACCATCCTCCGCCTCGCTCCGATCCTCGGAGATGGCGGCCCCATGAGCCGCTATCTCGTGCGACCTGTGGTCCCATCGATACTGGGATTCGACCCCCGGTTGCAGTTTCTCCACATCGACGACGCCGCGAGAGCGTTCAGGGACGCGGTGGAGGATCGGATGACAGGCACGTTCGATGTCGCCGCGCAAGGCCAGCTCTACCTCAGTCGGATTGCTCGGCTGGGGGGCCGAGGCCTCCGGCCTCTTCCGGAACCTCTCTTTCGACGACTCGCACCAGATCTCGGCCTACCCGACTATCTCATCGACCTGCTCAAGTACGGTCGGGTCGTTGAGTCCACTTTCGAAGCGATCCACACCTGTCGCGACACCTTGATCGATTTCTACGGAACATGGAAGAACTCCTCTCTCGCCTGACCGTGTCCCAGCTGAGGGCACTCGCCGCCACGCTCGACGTGCCGGGACGTTCACGCATGCAGAAAAGGGAGTTGATCGTGGCTGTGGCCGGCATCCTCCGCGAGGGTGAGACAGTCCACCCACCGGAACCCGAGCCCCGGGCAACCTGCAGATTCGTGATCAGACCCGGGACAACGTGCGGGCTTCCCGCGATCGAACCAGGTGACGCCTGCGCGCTCCACGGCGGGACGGATGCGTCCGACGTCATGGTGCCGGCACTCGGCCGGCTCGGATTCGACACCTGGCCGGCGCTGCTGCGTCACCTGTTGACCGGAACCTACGAGATCGACGCTCTCGGTCTCGACCCTGTCGTCGCCGAGATGGCATGGCACATCCTCAACTACCTGTACAGGGACTACTTTCGAGTCGAGGTATCGGGCATAGCGCACGTGCCAATCGACGGCCCTGCGGTGTTGGCCGCCAACCACGGAGGGGCGGCACTCCCCTATGACGGCCTGATGCTCCCGCTCTGTGTCGCCAACGAGGCTTCCGTTCCCCGACGAGTCCGCGTCGTAGGCACCGAGATCCTCAACATGCTGCCGACGATCTCCCACCTCTACAGGAAGGCGGGAGCCGCCTACGCCACGCCCGAGGATGCCCTCTGGGTGCTTCAGCACGGCCACCTCCTCGGCGTGTTTCCCGAAGGAGTACGTGGCTTTCAGAAACCTGTGTCGGAGGCATACCAGCTCCGTCGCTTTGGGAGAGGATTCGTTCGCGTCGCCATGCAGGCCGCCGCCCCGATCGTGCCAGTCGCGATCGTTGGTTCAGAAGACGTGCACCCGGCACTGTTCACCTCCAAGACGCTCGCGCGACTCGTCCGCATGGTCTTTCCGGAACAGCGAGTGGATGAGATCGGTGTGTGGCTCAATCCCCTGCCGAGGCCCGTCAAGTGGTACGTGCACTTCCTTCCTCCGATCGACCCAGGCACGCCGGACCGACTGGCTGTGCTTGAGGTCACCGAGCGGGTTCGGTCGGTCATCCAGGAAGAACTGGACGAAATGATCGAAGCGAGGGACTCGGCTTCCTGAGCCGGGGACCGAACCAGGTACGGGTGGACCATCACAACGTCGTATCGAGACCGCAGGGCGGCCGGTTTCCTTCCCTCGCGAGCGAAGCGAGTGTTGGAGGGTGGCGTGAGCATCAGCTCGCTCCGCTCGCTGCGGACCAACGGTGCGTACGCGCAGCGAGCGCGTTCGCGCCCCCGCTCGTGTGCTTGCTATTGCTAGCACCTCGGCGTAGACTGTTAGCCATGAGCAAAGACGATCGCCGCAGCCTCGATGTGGGTTCGTTCATCCGCCAACAGCGTGAACGGGCCAACATCTCCCTCCGCAAGCTGGCCGACAGGGCCGGCATCTCCAATCCGTATCTCTCGCAGATCGAACGGGGACTGCGGAAGCCGTCCGCGGAGATTCTCAAGTCGATCGCCCGGGGTCTCTCGATCCAGGCCGAGTCGCTCTATCAACGAGCCGGCCTCCTGGATGAGGGTTTTCACCCACCGTCGGTCATCGAAGCGATCGAGTCCGACGCTCAGCTCAACCAACGACAGAAACGCGTACTCCTGGACATCTACCGAACCTATGTCCAGGAAGAGGAAGAGGAGGAACAATGATCACGGAAGCATCCAAGAAGGTGCTCTACGCCGCCGTCGGCGCTCCGGTCGTCACCGTCCGCAAGATCGGTGAACGCATCACGGGCGCCAGCGACAAGGTCGGCGATCTGCGGGATCGCGTCAGCGAAGAGCTCACCAAAGAGCTCGACGCTTGGGCTCAGGAAGGCGAGAAGCTGATCCTGAAGATCCGCGAGCGGGAAGGCGTAGAGGACTTCGTCGAGGACCTCACCGATCGTGTCGACTTGGATCAGATCCAGGAACACGTGGGGAAGCTTCGCGAGTACCTGGACGAGATGCTCCAGTCATGGCGTTCGTCCTTCAAGCCCGCGGCCCCCGAGAGGATCGAGGTGGCCGGTGAACCGGCGGCCAAGGCTCCCGCCACGCCCGCCGAGAAGCCGGCTGCGAAAAAGCCCGCAGCGGCTGCGAAAAAGCCCGCAGCGGCGAAGCCGGCCGCGAAGAAGCCCGTAGCAAAGAAGCCGGCGGCCAAGAAGTCGACGACCTCGGCTGCCTAAGTCCTCACGCGAAGAGGGGGACCTTCGTCGGGTCCCCCTCAACTCACCGGTTCGATCTCACCGGCACGGGCGATCCATCGTGCAACCATGCTCTCGGTGGGAAGCCGGCGTACCACCTTGCCGTCGCCATTGACTTCGGTCATCTTGCGGATCAACGACATTGCGTTGCGCCTTCGGAGGTCTCTGATCGTGGATACGCCGCAGCTCTCGAGCAGGTCGGCGTACTCTCCACCGATCCCCTTGATGCGCAGGATGTCCGCTCTGTTCATCCACTGCACGATCCTGGCTTCGGTCCTCCCGATCTGCTCGGCGAGTTCACGGCGCCCCTTTCGAGTGGCGCACCGTTTCAGGAGGGCTTCGGTGGTACGTATTCGGGCCTTTCGCAGACTTCGGGCGGACGCAATGCTGATCCCACCGAGTTCATCGATCGACGCCACTGTCCATTCCTCCTGGGCCGCGCAAAACTCTACTTGTCGACGGTTCCCCGATGCTGGCGCAGCTCAGCCAGGTCCTGCTCCGTATCGATGTCGCGTGGCATCGACGAGGGGAACCACACCTCTTCAACCCACTCCGGGTGGGCTTGAAGCAGGGTACGAGCTCCTTGGTCTCCTTCGAGACTCATGACCCTCGACCATAGCGATCGATCGATCAAGACGGGATTTCCACGCTGATACCGATACTTCGGCACCACTGCCGCCGCCCCGGTCGCCTCATATCGATCGAGAAGACCCTGAACGACCTCCGGGTCGAGGTTGGGCTGATCACCAAGGACGACCAGCGCCGCATCGGCATCCCCCGCACGGGCGATGCTGTCGAGACCGACCCTGATCGACGAAGCGATGCCTTCCTTCCACTCGGGATTCTCGATGATGCCGGCTTCACCGAAATCGACCTTCTCGAGGATCAGCTCGGCGAATGCTCCGATCACCACCCAGGTAGCATCGACCCTGGTTTCCCTGACGAGTTCAACCACATGCTGCAGCAGCGTCGACGATCCCCACGGTTGGAGCTGCTTGGGACTGCCAAACCGGCTCGACGGTCCCGCTGCGAGGATCAGTGCGTCGACGTGCATCGCTGGTTGACTATACGTTCACCGTCGCATGAACGCGGCGACTGTCTCGACATGGAACGTCTGAGGAAACATGTCGACCGGAGTAATCCACCTGCACTCATATCCGGTCGCTCCGAGAAGTCTCACGTCCCTGGCAAGCGATGCAGGATCGCACGACACGTACGCGACGGCGCGGGGCCGCGGAGTGGTCACCACTTCGACGCCTCTGGCTCCCAGTCCGGCCCGGGGTGGATCCACGACGGCGATATCCCAGACAGCATCCACACCTTCTTCGAACCGAGAGCCAATGATCTGCGTGTCGATGCCCTCCACGTTCACCGCTAGATCGGAGTGGGCACGCCGGTTCGATTCCACCGCGACGACTCGCCCGGCGCGGCGACCAACCGTCGCCGAGAACAGCCCGGCGCCCGCGTAGCCATCCAGCAGTGTCTCGTCTGCGCGGGGTTCGAGTGCCTCGGCGACCAACCGAACGAGCTCCTCAGCCCCATCCGTGTTCACCTGGAAGAACGTTCGCCCCGACACGCGAAGGCGAACACCCGCCACCTCCTCATGGAAGAACGGCCGACCGATCAGTGGTCGAGAGCCCCTCATGACCGACGCGCCCCACGACGTCGCATGGGCAGGGACCTGTCCATCGATCACAACCAGCGTGTCACCGGTGCGAGCACCCGCTCGCAGGGTGAACGCCGTTGCACCTCGCATGTCGCCCAGTTGGCCGTAGAGCTCCTCGAGTCGAGGCACGAGCAGCAGACACTCGGGAACGGCGACGAGAGTGCGGGTGCGACGTCGGTGCATTGCGGGCATCCCTCCATCGACCCTGAACGTCATTCGATTTCGGTACCCGAATGCCGGCCCAGGCGTCGCCGTCTGCCGGACCGGCGGTTCGGTCATGCCTCCGAGATGCTGGAGCTGGTCGGTGACGATCTGCTGCTTCGCCGAAGCCTGCGTCGCATAGTCGACATGCTGCCACTGGCAGCCGCCGCACGATCCGAACACCCCGCACGGAGGGGTGACACGATCGGGCGACGCCTCCTCCACCTCGACGAGCTCTGCCCTCGTCCATGACGCCTTGTCCGCGATCACCCGTGCTCGGACGCGCTCGCCGGGAAGTGCGTCGGCGACAAACACGGTTTTGCCGTTCACTCTGCCGACGGTTTCTCCACCGTGGGCCCAACGGAGTGGGGTTACGTCGAGGACATCGCCCACATCTGCTCCGAACTAAGGCCTGCAGGACCAATGTCCCCAGGCCCCACCTGAGTGCCCGGTCTTGATCGAGTACTCGACGAGCCAGGCGGCCGCCGCGATGTTGGCCTCCGGGTCGAATCTGCTGTACCCGCCGAACCCGGCTTTCGAACTCGCGATCGCCCACGTTCCCTTGAGGAACTGATACAACCCACTCGCCCCTGAGTAGCGATTCACCGCATCAGGGTTTCCGCCGCTCTCACACTGCATCACCGCCAGCGCCTGATCAACGAGATCGGCGGGGAAGTACGTTGCTACGAGTGGACGCCAGCGCTGCACACCCGAGCCGATACGGACCTTGCGTTGTGCTTCCTCGTAGGCCTTCTTTGCGGTGGAGACCGAATTCAGCGCGGCCTTGTACTTCTGATCGGCTGCGTCCACCTCGAGGTACGCCGCACGAAGCTCTACGTCTGCCTGCATGAACCGATCTTCGAGGTCACTCACCTGCGTAGCCAGATCGTTCTGGAGCTTCTCGAGTCGAGACTGTTCGGTCTGTTGGTCCGACCGGAACTCGTCGAGGACTCGCCGTTGAATCGTCAACTCGTTCATCTGCGCCAGGTCGTCGCTGCGTTGCGTTTCGATGACGTCCTGAAGAATGAAGAGCTGGGTGGCCTTGGAGTTGAGGGCGAGGACACCGATGTCGGTCGACCATCCATTCATGTAGGCGTCGACAGCTCGATCTTCGGCCTGATCCCTCAAGTTCTCAACCGTCAGCTCCGTATCCTCGATCTGGCCACGGAGACGCGCCACGTCTGCGGCGACCGTATCGAGCTCCGCCGTCGTCTGCTGCACTTGATCCTGACGTGCGAGGAGGTCCGCCTCGATTGCGTCCTTGGTCGCAGCGGCGGAGTTGGCGGCGTTCTGGGCGTCGCCCAGAGCACCCTTCGCGCTGTTTGCCTCCTGCTGCGCCTCGTCGACATCGCTCTTGGTCTGCGCATACGCGACGCCACCTACAGGCAGGGAGGCGACCAACAGCGCGGCCGCGACTGCTACGCCCCCGAGGGTTCGTGACATCGACATCGAGTCAAGGGTACCGCCCTGGGGAAGAACGCGAAAGAAGGACGCCCGTTCCTGTTGATTGTTTATGCACTATTACATAAGCTTACGCTGCTTTGAGGGAGTACATGGATCCTCTTCGACATCCCGACCTGGTGGAGATAACCCACCGTCTTCGTTCTCAATACGAGCAGATCTTGGAGGCGGAGCAGGAAGCGGCAGTGGTGATGCGCCGGCGCCGGCAGACCCTTCGCGATGTATTCATCCTGGCGGAGGATCGCCATGGGAACGTTCGCGTGACCACGAGCGGCGGTGCCACACTCGAAGGCCCGCTGGAAGCGGTGGGTCTCGACCACGTAACGATCGGGACTACCACCGTGGCGCTCTTTCACATCGAGATTGCGGAGTTCGCGTGAGGAGGGCAGGGGTCGCGACCGTCCTCACCGCCAACCCATGGGAGGAGGACTTCGTGGCGTTCGCCAGAGATGGTGCGGGCCTCCGCGTCGTCGCGAGGGCGTACGAGCCCGAAGAAGTGATCCGCCGGGCCCCCGACATCGTGGTTGTCGGCTCCGAGACATCCTGGATCAGTCCGACGCACGTCAGGGCATGGCGCAGAAGAGGAATCAAGGTGCTCGGCCTGCACCCGCCCGGCGACGGGCCCGGACGTGAGCTGTTCCATCTCGGCGGGGCAGACGCCATCCTGCCCGAGACAACGTCGATGGTCGGCCTCTTTCGCGTGGTACAGGCCCTGTCGGTCGTCGAATCTTCGGCCGTGAGCGAGGGAACGCTCGTAGCAGTCACGGGACCTCGAGGGGCACCTGGGAGGACCGAGATGGCCCTTGCGCTCGCGCTGGGGGCTGCTGATCGACACAGAACCCTCCTCGTCGATCTCGATCCACCATCCATCGGTATTCGCCTCGGTCTCGGTCCACGTCCCACACTCCTCGATGCTCTGGACGAGGTTCGTACCGGTGGGGGGATGCCCCCGGTTCGCCGTGTCGGTCCGCTATCGATCCTCACGGGCGTCCAGGGCGGTCCTCTCGCCGCTCCTCTCAGGTGGGAGTTGATTCGCGCGTCCCTCGATTCGTTCGATCTCGTCATCGCAGATCTCGGACCGTGGCCGCAGAGCGACGCAATTCTCCGCAAGTCGAGTACAGCCATCCTCGTGTGCGACGCCAGCCCGACCGGCATGGTGCGAGCAAGGACCCTGGTTCAGGACTGGGCCGGCCCCACTCCGCGGGTACTCCTCAACCGGGGAGGAGACGACGAGCGCACGCGCCACTTGGCGCGCGAGGCGCTCGGGCTCGAACCTGCCGTCACTATCCCCTACCTCGAATCGGTCCGGGCGGCATCGCTGGAAGCTGCGCTCCCACCAGCCCTCCTGATCGATCAGACAGCCGGGATGGGTCTTTCGGCCCTATCCGGACGAGGCAACGATCGATGATCTCGCGTTATAGTTGCTTGTTCTGTGGAGGGAATCTCTCATGGGTGACGATGTCAGCCGCCGGAGGTTTCTTACGCGCGCAACCGCAGCGATAGGTGCGCTCCTCACCGCCGGCTTCGGGCTTCCGGCCGTCGCCTACTTCGTGAGCCCGGCAAAGAAGCAGGAGGCCGAGACGGACTGGCTTCCTCTCGGATCGACCTCCAAGGTCGAGATCGGCACGCCAACCCTGTTCAAGACGACCATCGATCGAACGACCGGCTGGATCACCGAGTCGGAGGAGGTCTCCTTCTACGTCCTCACCGAGAACGCACGAACGTATGTCGCGCTCTCCAACGTCTGTACCCACCTCGGCTGCCGCATCAGGTGGGTCGACAACCAGGATGAGTTCTTCTGCCCGTGTCACGGCGGCGTCTTCTCGAAAGAGGGCGACGTCCTGGACGGTCCTCCGCCGAGACCTCTCGATCACTTCGAAGTTCGCGAGGTCGACGGCGCCCTCGAGGTGAAGTACGGTGTCTGACCGGCCGTCTTGGCTCGACGAACGAACCGGCTGGAAGCAGATCTGGGCAATCCTGTTCCTTCGCAAGATTCCGAAGGTCAACTGGGCGTATACGCTGGGCTCCGCCACGCTGTTCGTCGCGATCAACCAGATCGTGACGGGCATCTTGCTGACCATCTTCTATGTGCCGAGCCCCCAGGACGCCTACGACAGCGTTCGCTACATCACCAACACGGTCACCCTCGGGTGGCTGATCCGGGGCCTGCACCATTGGGGAGCCAGCGCGATGGTCGTGCTCGCAGTAGCCCACATGCTGCGGGTCATCATCCATGGCGCATACAAGTACCCGAGAGAGGTCACCTGGATCACAGGGGTCGCGCTCCTGCTCATCGTGATCGCCTTCGGCTTCACCGGGTACCTGCTTCCGTGGGATCAGAAGGCCTACTGGGCGACGACCGTGGGCACCCGGATCGTGGAGGTCACTCCGATCATTGGAGACTGGCTCCTCAGACTCCTGCGAGGCGGAACCGAGCTATCGGGAGTCACCTTGACCCGCTTCTTCGGCGTGCATGTTTGGGTGCTCCCAGCAGCCCTGCTGCTCCTCCTCGCAACACACATCTTCCTCGTGTTCCGAATCGGCATCAGCGCCCCTCCGAAGAAGGAGCGTTGACGTGAACGCCGAGGAGAAGCGCAGGTACCTGGAGGAGTACGGGGAGGCGAAGAAGCACGGCATCCCGTTCTTCCCCGACGCGGTCTTCAAGGACGCTGTCGTCATGCTCATCGTCTTCATCGTCCTCGTCGGACTCAGCTACGTGTTCGGAGCCTCACTCGAAGCCCGCGCGAACCCGGCCGATACCTCCTACACGCCCAGACCTGAGTGGTACTTCTTGTTCATCTTCCAGCTGCTCAAGTACTTCCCAGGATCACTCGAGTTTGTCGGTGTCGTGATGATTCCCACAGTCGCGATCCTCGCGTTGGTCGCGCTTCCCTACCTCGACCGATCCAGCCACCGCCACCCTTTCACGCGGCCCTGGGTCATGGGCGCCACGATGCTCTCAGTAGCCGGAGTCGGCGCATTGACTGTGCTCGCAGTCATCTCGCAGCCGCCGCCAACAGGCCCGGAGACCGGCGACCAGGTGGCGGCGCTCTACGCCGACAACTGCGCCGGTTGTCACGGGCCCTCGGTCGACGCTCCGCCCGGAACGGATCTCCATGCGATCATCGCCCAAGGCACACACGAAGGCATGCCTGGATGGAGCGGTGACCTCTCAACGGACGAGATCGATGCGCTCGCCGGCTATATCAACTCACCCAACGGCGATCTGGTGTTTCGCGATCAATGCGCCGAGTGCCACCTGGTCACCGATCTCGCCGGAGGCGACCCGTTCGACCTCAGAGCTGCGATACAGAACGACCCCGAGTTTGCGCCGCACGCCGGCTTGGAACTGCCCGACTGGTCGACGGAACTCAGCGATGCCGAGCGGACCAGTCTCCTGAACTTCCTCGTCGCGCCCGACGGTCAGCGGTTGTACACGGAGAACTGCGCATCGTGCCATGGAACCGCTGTTGTGTTCTCGGGAACCGAGGACGAGCTCCGTCAGACGATCGTGGAGGGTGGCCGCCACCGGTCGATGCCTCAATGGTCGGGGGTGCTGAGCGACGCGGAGATCGACGAGCTGGCCCGCTATGTTGTCGATCCGGCCAGTGTGCCTCAGGCCGAGGCGCTGTTCTCCGACAAATGCTCGTCATGCCACGGGGCGAGGATTCCTCAGGAATCCAGTGTCGAATCAGCCCGGACCGCGATCGCCACAGGTGGAGCCCACATCGCAATGCCGGTGTGGGGCCAGGTACTGACGCCGGATCAAATCGATGCGCTGGTCGCCTACACGGAGCAAGCGGCACAAGGGTCGGGCATCGAGAAGGGCCAGGTGCTGTTCCAGAGCAACTGCGCACCGTGCCACGGCGAATTCGGAGAGGGCGGTGTCCTGCCTGGAAGCAACGGCAGGGTGATCGCACCCATCAGTACGTTGGAGTTTCTGAGTACCCGAGACGACGCAACGATCAGGGCAATCATCACCTCCGGTCAGCCAGGACTCGGGATGTCGCCGTTTGGCGTGTCACAGGGAGGTCCTCTCTCCGACGACGACGTCGACGGGCTCGTTGCCTTCATCCGATCTTGGCAGGCAAATCCTCCGGTCGAGTTCCCGCCGGAGATCGCTGCGCCCATCAATCAGGACTCGACAACCGTGTACGCGGAGTTCTGCGCCCAGTGCCATGGTTCCAACGGTGAAGGAGGCATAGGCCCGTCGTTCCAGAGCCCCGACTTCCAGGCGCAGAGTGACGAAGAGATCTTCACCACAATCCACGACGGTCACCAGGCCACCGCGATGATCGCCTGGGGAGACCTGCTCACGACAAGCACCATCAACGACCTTGTTCGACAGCTGCGGAGCTTCGCAGGACAAAGCAGTCAGTCGACCTTCGAACGTGTCCAGCAGGTCTTCGAGGCACACTGCACCATCTGTCACGGAACGTCAGGTGGCTGGGATGCCACGACGTATGCAACGACCATGGAGACGGGAGATCATGCACCCGTCATCGTCCCAGGCGATGCCGATGCATCGCTGCTCGTCCAGAAGCTCAGGAACACACAGCCGGAAGGCGGCTCGATGCCCCCCGGCGGCTCCACACTCTCTGACGCCGACATCGCCTTGATCGTCGAATGGATCAACTCCGGTGCGAAGCCCTAGACAGGTTTTCTGAATCGCCACTCCATGTGGCAGACTCTCGGCCCAATGAGTACGCAGCCGCCGTGGGTCTCCGATGCCATCTTCTATCAGATCTTCCCCGACAGGTTCGCAAAATCCGAACAGGTGCCGAAACCCCCTCATCTCGAAGAGTGGAGCTCGCCTCCCACGGCACACGGGTACAAAGGTGGGGACCTCCTCGGTGTCGTCGAGCACCTCGAGTACCTGACCGGTCTGGGCATCAACGCCATCTACCTCAACCCGATCTTCTGGTCGGCCTCGAACCACCGCTACCACACGTACGACTACTACACCGTCGACCCGCTCCTCGGTGGCAACGAGGCATTCGATACCCTCGTGTCCGAATGCCACGCCCGCGGTATCCGGGTGGTCATCGACGGCGTCTTCAACCATGCGAGCAGAGGGTTCTTCCCATTTCACGATGTCGCCGAGAACGGAGCCTCGTCGCCATGGCGGGATTGGTTCCTGATCGATGGTTGGCCGCTTCGCCCCTACGACGAGTCCCGGCCGGCCAACTATTCGGCCTGGTGGGGCCTCAGGGGACTCCCAAAGCTCAACACGGAGAGTCCTGAGGTCCGCGAGTACATCATGGCGGTTGCAGAGCACTGGATCCGCCGAGGCGCTGACGGATGGCGTCTCGACGTGCCCCAGGAGATCACGACAGAGGGCTTCTGGGAGGAGTTCCGTGCGAGAGTGAAGGGTGCCAACCCCGACGCCTACATCGTCGGTGAGATCTGGGACGACGCGTCGGAGTGGATCTCGGACGGGAGCCGTTTCGATGGCACGATGAACTACCTGTTTGCCGGGTACACCCTCGCGTTCGCGGCGGGGCATCGCATCGAGCCGGGACTCGCCTCGGGACAGAACTACCCCTTGAGCCCGCCCCTCGACGCTCCGACCTACCGCAGGCGCATCGACGACCTGATCGCCGCCTACCCTCCCGAGGCCACAGCAGCGAACCTGACACTCCTCGGTTCGCACGACACGTCGAGGATCCTCACCGTTGCCGCCGGCGACGTGTCCTCCGTGGTCTTGTCCACCCTCCTCCAGTTCACGTTCCCAGGCGCGCCTTCGATCTACTACGGGGATGAGGTCGGAATGACAGGGCGGGGTGATCCCGGATCGAGGGGCACGTTCACATGGAACGAAGATGCCTGGAACGTCGCGCTTCGTTCCCAATTCGCGTCACTCATCGCACTTCGCGGTGCCCACTCGGCGCTCCGTCACGGGACGTTCGAATCGCTCCAGGCTCTCGACGAGATGTTCGTCTTCTCCAGGGTCGACGAACAGGAGCGCATCGTCGTCGCCGTGAATGCAGGTGACCAGGCAGCGGGTGCGAACGTTGCCGGCCCGATCGGGACCTACCACACCATCTGGGGAGACGGTGGCATCAACCTCGACGACAACACGGTACGCATCGCCCTTCCCCCTCGCAGCGGCGCCGTCTGGACCGTGAGCTGACAGCAGCCGTTTCAACTCCCAACGAGCGCAGCGAGTGAGGCGGAGGTGTCCGCGCCACTGCCCGTGCACGCAGTCATCAGTCGTCGGTGGGAACGCGACCTGGAAGACCAACAGACCCCAACGCGACTTCCTACCGAGAACCGAATACCGAGAACGGGCGGCCGAATGCCGCCCTCCGTTTCCTCCGCAGCGAGCGCAGCGAGTATCGGGGAAGGTGTCCGAGCCACCGCCGGGGCAGGGTCGTTCCCACCAACGTAGACCGCTCTCAAAGAGCACTGCCCCAACGAGCACGAGCACCGGCCGATGCCCCACCGACTCTCGTCGGTCGACCGGTGCTCGCCCTACGTCCCCGGCCCCACGAGCGCCTCCCATCACCGCGCTCAGTGGCGACTCTACCACTCCACGTGTTGGCTCCAAGACCCAAACGAAACGTGAACGCAGTAGCTAGTCACGCGTCCTTCGCGAGCCGTACTTGGTGTCTCGTACGCGACCTCAACGCGCATGCAGACCGGAGGGCGAGCTGTGCCCGCACGCACCCCGAACCTGTTCCCTTTCACGCCATACGAGATACGAGGCGCGGGCTGAGTTCTGCTCAACCCTCAAACACCTTCTCCGCGATGATCTGCGACACATCCTTGACGGGAACCTCCCGCCCGAGTTCCTTCACGGCGTCGTCGATCATGATGAAACAGAACGGACAGGCGACCGCCACCTCGTCGGCGCCGGTTGCGAGCGCCTCTTGTGCCCGCTCGATGTTCACCTTCTTGCCGATCTTGTCCTCCATCCAGAACTGTGCACCCCCTGCGCCACAGCAGAAGGACGACGTCTCTGAACGATCCATCTCGATCAGACGCTCGGCAGAGCCGACCACTGCCCTGGGTGCGTCGAAGACGTCGTTATGGCGGCCGAGGTAGCACGGATCGTGGTAGGTCGCGCTGGAATCTCCGGTGCCAACGGACAGGCGCCCCTCCTTGATCAGCGAGTTCAACAGCTCACTGTGGTGGATCAGCTCGAAGTCGCCTCCGAACTGGGCGTACTCATTCTTCAGCGTGTTGTAGCAGTGGGGACACTGGGTGACGATCTTGTGAACGCCAAGTGAGGTGAGCGTCTCGATGTTCTCGAGGGCGAGCTGCTGAAACACATATTCGTTGCCGGACCGTCTCGCCGGATCCCCCGAGCATTTCTCCTTGTTCCCG
>Ga0315535_1001063_pt1 | contig 18745 bp, 16 predicted proteins | sample SalMarSW160220MG_2_FD_203092 | JGI IMG/M metagenome (GOLD analysis project Ga0315535, IMG submission 203092) | Salt marsh sediment microbial communities from the Plum Island Ecosystem LTER, Massachusetts, United States - Salt Marsh Sediment SW1602-20 ... | reverse complement strand
TATCCAGTTTGCCCGTCATGACAAGTCGTACCGCATCCAATATGCCTCCCACGGCCAGAAGGGCGGTCTCAAAAGTTTCGGCGCAAATCTGATTGTCCGGATAGTCAAACGTGGAGTTGCCCGAATGACAGGCAGCTTCAAAACGTTTAATATAATTTTTTGAATGGACTGTTTCAATCCACTTTAACTCTGCCCGTCTGGCCTGAATTAAGGTCAGTTTAGGGAGAAGATCGGCGTCTTTTATTCCCTGATAAATCGCCTTGAGTCTTTCGGGTGACTCAGGATGGTTTGGACCGGTGTCGTGGCGCAGATATCTTTCATCATACAGAAAGCCTGTTTTTTTCATAGGTTAACCATAAGATTTATTTAATGATCTTTTCAAATATCTCAAATGCGGCTTTAACAGATTTATTCTCCTCAGGCAGTTCGATGGTCGGGCTTCCCTCCAAGTCGTATTCGTATACCATATTATCTTCAGGTATGATTCCGGCAAGTTCCAGGCCGTTATCTTTAATCAGGTCCAAAACCTTATCAGACGGTGCTTCTTTCGCCTGATTGATTATAAGATAACTTTTTGCCACACCGATGTTTAGATCTTTTGCAAGATCATTAATTCTCATGGCCGCCTGAAGCCCGCGGCGGGATGTATCGGAAATCGTGAGAAGAATGTCCACATTGTTGGTGGTCAACCTGCTGATATGTTCCATTCCGGCTTCGTTATCCATGACGATATACGGATAATTTCCGACCAGCTTATCCAAAAAATTTATCAGAAGCGTGTTTGCCGCGCAGTAGCATCCCGGACCTTCGGGTTGACCCATAACAATAAGGTCGAAACCGTCGTCCTCAACAATAGCCTGCTGGAGCTTCATTGAAATAAAAACGTCTTTAGTCATTCCACCGGGCACGATCCCTTTTTTCATTTCTTCACGGGCGTTGCCCAGGGTGTCGGTCACTTTAAGGCCGAGAACTTCATTTAAGTTTACGTTGCTGTCTGCATCTACCGCAAGGATCGGTGTTTTGTTCATCTTTACCAGATACTTAATGAGCAGTCCGGCCACGGTGGTTTTCCCGGTGCCTCCTTTTCCTGCAAGAGCGATTGAAAACGGCATGTTATTTCATTCCTTTCCACGGAGACCTTTGCAAAGGTCTCTTTAAGATGATAGGTTAATAAATTCACTAATTCTACGAAAACAAATTAAGTCAGGTGAACGGATCAGTCAAGCACCTTTTATTTATGTAACGTTTGAAACCGTTGAACAGTTTGAAAAGATTCAAACTCCTTGCAATAGATCAGGGGGTATGCTAATTTTTAAAAAAATAGATATCATTAACTAATGGAGTATCCGGATGGACTTTGAGCTGACCAAATCACAAAAAGAGATTCAAAAGGCGGCAAGAGAATTTGCCAAGGGTGAGTTTCTCAAGGAGCTTGCACTTGAGCTTGACAGAAAACACGAATTTCCGGAAGAAATATGGAAAAAAGCTGGTGAACTTGGTTTTATCGGCATTCACTTTCCGGAAAAATATTCCGGCCAGGGTCTTGGCGTTCTGGAGAACATTCTGGTTGCCGAGGAGTTTTGCAGCCGGGATTCCACCATTGGCAGTGCGTTGATCCTCGCCGGTTTCGGGTCCGAATGCATTTTACGGTTTGGGAGCGATGAACTTAAAGAAAAATTTCTGCCGCCGGTGGCAGAGGGTGAAATGCTTTCTGCAGGTGCTTTCACAGAAGCGGATCACGGCTCTGATATTACCTCCATGAATACATCAGCGGAACCGGATGGGGAGGAGTGGGTGATAAACGGCTCGAAAATATTCATCACCAACGGCGAACTCGCTTCCTTTTTCTGTGTTCTCTGCCAGACCGATCTTGAGTGCAAACCTACTTACCGCGGCATGAGCCTTTTTCTTGTGGAGGCGGATCGAAAAGGCGTATCTGCTACAGATGTTGGGGATAAGATGGGTATTCATATGATATCCACGGCTGAGATAACCTTTAAGGATGTCCGCATTCCCGCTTCAAATCTTATCGGTAAACAAGGAAAAGGATTTTATCATGTGCTGGAATTTTTTGATGAAAGCAGGATTCTGATCGCGGCTCAGGCACTGGGAATTGCTCAAGGGGCTTTTGATCGCGCATTGGCATATGTAAAGCAAAGGGAACAGTTCGGCAGAAAAATTGCTCAATTCCAGGTGACACAGCATAAACTGGCGGACATGGCCACAAAAATTGAGCTTGCACGACTTATTACGTATAAGGCTGCCTGGAACTTTGACCAGGGCCGAATTGATCCCAAGCTGACGTCCATGGCCAAGATGTATGCGGCCCGTGCTGCTGTGGAAGTTGCGGACGAAGCCATCCAGCTTCTGGGAGGGTACGGATATATGGCAGAGTATGAAGTAGAGCGCTTTTACCGGGATGCCAAGATTACCGAGATTTATGAGGGTACAAAGGAGATTCAGAAGAACACCATTGCCAGTGCAGTTATCGGAAAGTTGAACCTAAGATGAGCGTTTCAAATTTTAAAAGGGAATCAAATCTTTTATTTTTAATGAATTACCTTGATTTAAACTTTTAAAATTTGAAACCCTGCGGGATTGCCGATCTTACCGCATTTACTGCGTCAGATGCCGTCCCGCATAGTTGACTATAGCGGAACGGAATCTTCCTTGTATCTGCGGCAACACAGCCAGAGGCGGGCAAGCCTCGACAATCGCTCAACTTAGTTGAAGTAGAAATTTAAAAAAAGAGTAACCGTTCAAAAATTCAGGGTTCAGAGGTTCATGGTTCAACGTTTCTTCAACCTTGAACCTTGAACGGTTACAACAAAAGGAGGCTTTTCATGCTGAATATCATAAAAAAATCCATGTTAACCGGTATCGGCCTTGCTTTAATCGCAAAGGATGAGGTTGAAGATCTGGCCAAAGAGCTTGTGACTAAAGGCAAAATGTCTGAGAATGAGGGGATGAAATTTCTTGAAGAGCTTCAGCAAGATCTTCAGAAACGCTATGAAGAAACTCAAAAAAAACTTGAAGACAGGGTACAACAGACCGTTAAAGACTTTATGAAAAAGGCGGATGTTGTAACCGGAGACGAATTGAAGGGGTTGAAAAAGGAGATAAGGGAACTGAAAAAAGCGATTAGTGAAGGTTCGGACACAGCTAAATAAAGCGCTTTTCCTAAATATAATAAGACTGTTACCCAATGCTTAGTATAAGAAAAATAGGCGTGGTCGGCCGAACATACCGCCATCTTACCCGTTATCGCCAGATTTTAACGGTTTTTTTTAAATATGGCTTCGGAGATCTGATAGAACTTTTAAAGATAGAGCAGTATATTGAAATCGGTCTTCAGCTAATTTCAAAAAATCGGCGTACCCGTCTTGAAAAGCTTTCCAGAGCCCAAAGAGTAAGAATGGCTTGTGAAGAGCTGGGACCTACTTATATAAAATTTGGCCAAATTCTTTCCACCCGCCCCGATCTTGTACCGGTCGATTTCATCAAAGAATTATCAAAACTTCAGGATAATGTGCCGTCCAGTCCTTTCAGTGAAGTCAGTAAGATTATTGAATCAGAACTGGGGGGCAGACCGGAAGATATTTTTGATTTTTTTGAAAAAACCCCCCTCGCATCAGCCTCCATAGGGCAGGTATATAGAGCAACATTAAAGGACGGCGAAGCGGTGGCGGTTAAAGTTCAGCGTCCGGGCATTAAAAAGATCATAGAAGTCGACCTTGAGATCATGCTACACTTGGCGACCCTTATGGAACATCATATAGAAGAGATGTCCCTGCACCAACCGGTTAAGATCGTAGAGGAATTTGCCAGAACGCTTGAAAAGGAAATAGATTATACCATTGAAGCAACAAATATGGAGCGGATTGCACGCAATTTTTTAAATGATCTTACCATCTATGTCCCAAAGGTTTTTCGGGATACCACAACGGAATCTGTACTGACGACTGAGTTTGTGGAGGGTATCAAGGTATCTGAAATCGATCGGCTGGAAAAAGCGGGGCTTGACAGAAAATTGATTATCGCTCGTGGCGCAGATATTATTTTAAAGCAGATCATTAAGCATGGCTTTTTTCATGCGGACCCGCATCCCGGCAATATTTTTGTGCTCCCAGACAATGTGATCTGTCTTCTGGACTTTGGTATGACAGGATCTGTTGACCGGCGTACCAGAGAAGACTTTATCGATCTGGCCGAAAGTGTGGTGAACCGGAATGAATCTCGGGCAACACAGGTTCTTTTGAAATTAACCTATCGGGATGAAGATCCCGATATTCGTTTGCTTGAAAAGGATGTTGCCGACTTCATGGGGCTCCATCTTCATAAACCTTTAAAAGATATTAAAATCGGTAAACTTCTGAATAATCTTCTTGAGCTGGCTTTCCAACATCGCCTCAGGATCCCGCCTGATATTTTCCTCATGTTAAAGGCATTCAGCGCCATAGAAGGCGTGGGTCTCATGCTCGATCCGGACTTTGATATGATACAGCAGGCGGCACCGTTTATAAAAGAGGTAAAACGTGCCAGAGTGTCTCCCCAAAGGATTACCGGTGACATCTTCAGGCTTGCGATAGAACTGTTTCAATTTGTGGAGAATTTTCCTAAGGATATACTATCCATCACCCGGTTGATCAAACAGCAGAAACTTTCCCTTAACCTTGAATACAAAGGTTTGGATAAAATGCTTTCCACGTATGACCAGATCAGCAACCGGATATCCTTTTCCATCATCATCGCCGCCTTAATCATCGGGTCCGCTCTTGTTATTATGTCCAAAGTGCCCCCCCTTTTTTACGACATATCTCTCATAGGGATTGTCGGATTTCTCGCAGCGGCAATCATGGGGATATGGCTTCTGGTCGCTATTTTAAGGAAAGGGAGATTATAACACCGTATATCCCGGACCTTCCCCGCCTTCCGGGCACGTCCATGTTATATTCCGGTATGGATCCTTAATATCACAGGTTTTGCAGTGAAGACAATTTGAGGGGTTGAGTTTGAGCCGGCGCAGTGATGTGTTTTGATCCGTCTCGATTTCGTATACGTCACCCGGACAAAATCTGGTGCAGGGGCACCGGTAAGTCTTAAAACACTTCGTAACGCAAAGGTCCCGGTCATGGATAATAATGTGGCTGGGTTGATCCTCCCGGTGCATGGTTTTGGACAGATAGACACCGGTGAGTTTATCAACATACAAGACCCCGTCCAATGTCTTTTTCTCGGGGGTCGTAGGTATATCATCATCGCTTTCCTTTACCGGCTTTAATGTTTTGTAATCTTGTTTAATGGGCATGGTGTCATACACACCCCGTCCCTTTGTGACATACTGGGCTCCCAAATGAATAAACTTGATCAGGCCTTTTTTTGACAGGGCCTGTGAAAAATTTCTAACTTCGAAGATTTCTTTTTTTGCCCAGCTTTTTTCAAACAGATCATGGTAGCGGCTAAGAGTTTCCCCGGTAAACTCATTCTTCTCAAAAGCAGTTATGATGGCCTCTGCCGCCAGCATACCCGATTTCATGGATAAATGAATCCCCTTTAGCCCGGGAGTGTTCTGCATTGCTGCACTGCCGCCGACAAACACCCCGCCGTCAACGGCAAGTTCGGGAATTGTAAAATATCCCCCGGTTGAGACCGTTCGGGCACCCTGTTCCAGAACCTTTCCGTTCTTGAGTATGTCGGCGATAAACGGATGCTGTTTGAACTTTATGAACTCATCATAAATATCGAGGCCGGAGTTTTCATAGCAGAGGCCTAAGAGAAACCCCAAGGCGATCTTGTTGTCTTTGATCTCGTAAATAAAGCCGCCGCCCGGCGGGTTCAGACCCAGGGGATATCCCAAGGTATGGATTTCGTTCCCCCGGCTGGAGGTAAAATAATTGTCTTCAGGGAGCTGGATAACTTCTTTGATTCCGGTTTCAAACACCTGGGGCATCTTACCGGAAAACAGGTTCAGTTTTTGAGAAATATCCTGTATCAGGTTTCCCCTTGCCCCTTCGCCGAATACCGTAACCTTTGCCAGCAAATCTATGCCGGGCTCAAAATTACTTTTGGGCTTTCCATCTTTCCCAAGGCCTTTATCACCGGTACGCACTCCGGTTATGGTTTTTTGATCTTCGGCATAAAGAACTTTAGTACCCGCAAAACCCGGGAAGATGTTTATGCCAAGGTCTTCGGCAATATTGCCAAGCCACCGTGTAAACCTTGAAAGGCTGATAATAAAAAAGCCTTTGTTATGCATGTATCGGGGAATAATCGGGATTCGGTACTGTTTTTCAGGAGTTAAAAAATAGAATTCATCTTCCGTTACGGTGGTTTCTATAGGGCACTGTATTTCCAGGAAGTCCGGGAGCAGCTCCTTTAAGGCCACAGGGTTCAGGACGGCACCGCTCAAGGCATGTGATCCGATTTCCGCTCCCTTTTCAATGAGTGCAACTTCAAGACTCATATTTTTCTTTTTGGCGATCTGCATCAACTTAATGGCACCTGCCAGACTTGCAGGCCCGCCTCCGACAAACAGCACATCAAAATCGATCTGTTCACGTTCAAATTTCATTTCAATAACCTTATAATTTTTCTTTACAAATTTTCATGCAATTTGATTTTATTGAATGTTAGTAATCCTTTTTGGACCGATCAAGATCCCTTTGCTGGTCTCGTCGTCTGATGGTCTCCCGTTTATCATATTTACGCTTCCCTCTGGCAAGAGCAAGGGTAAGCTTGGCCTTTCCTTTTTGAAAATACAGCCTTAAGGGTATCAGGGAAAATCCCTTTTCATTGATTTTACCATACAGTTTCTTGATTTCTTTTTTATGCAACAGGAGCTTTCTTTTTCTTAAGGGATCATGATTGTCATAATAGGCAAAAGGATACGCTGCGATGTGCATCTGGTGAATAAACACTTCGCCTTTTTTAATCCTGGCATACGAATCTTTCAGGTTAACGCGGCCGAGCCGAAGCGATTTAACTTCGGTTCCCAAAAGGACCATTCCGGCTTCGTATGTATCTTCGATAAAATAGGTGTGTCTGGCTTTTCTGTTTTCAGCTACAATTTTTATATGGTTTGTGCTCAAATTCTGTTTTTACCTAACCCGGACAAGCCGGCCTCCGGCTCGTAAGCCTATGACTCAGAGAGAACCAAAAATATTTGCTATTTGGAATTTCAATAAGTCAATGAACTTTCAATAAATCAAATCCCCCAACCTTTGAACCGTGAACTTTGAACCCTGAACGGTTACGATTATATTCCGGTATATCCGGTTTCAAATAGAATGTTTCCGTAAGTACTCAGCAACAGTTCCGTGATTCCGGTGTCAGTGGTTTCCTTTAAAACCTCTTTGATAAACAGCCGGGCGTTTTTAGCATCAAGCAATTTTATTATATTTTTAATTGCCGGTATTGACTGAGGATTTATGCTCAATTTCTCTATGCCCAGGCCTAACAGTATGGGCATGTTAACCGGATCACTCGACATCTCACCGCATATGGAGAGAGTTACGCCCTTGTCTCTGGCAACATCGGCAACATGTTTAATCATCCGGATAATGGCAGGATTAAGCGGTTGATAAAGATGCGCAACCTTTTTATTGACCCTGTCCACGGCCAGCGTATACTGAACAAGATCATTGGTTCCGATACTGAAGAAATCTACCTCCCTGGCCATTATATCCGCCAGGATTACAGCGGAAGGGATTTCTATCATGATTCCGATTTCAATATTTTCGTTGAAATCTAAACCCTCTTTGTCCAGGGAATCGGCAGCTTCTCTTAAAATCCTTTTTGCATGAAGGACTTCGTCATAGCATGATATCATGGGGAACATAATTCTGACGTTGCCGAATACAGAGGCCCTTAATATGGCCCGAAGCTGGGTCTTGAAAACATCCTGTCTTTTTAAACAGTACCTTATACCGCGAAGTCCCAGCGCAGGATTTTTTTCAGCAGAATTGGAGGCATATGGAACCGCTTTGTCACCGCTGATGTCCAGAGTTCGAATGGTTACCGGTTTGGGCGCCATTACTTCAATGACATCTTTATAGTTATCAAAAAGCTCATGTTCATAGGGGAAATCGGACCTGCTTAGATATTGAAACTCAGTTCTGTAAAGGCCTATTCCGTCTCCGCCGTATTCAATAACAGATACTACCTCTTCAGGAAGTTCTATATTACCCAAAACCTGCAGATGCATACCATCTAGTGTTTCAGCCGGAATGTAGCTTTCCCGGGTAATACCCGCTTTGTATGCTTCGTATCCGGCTTTTTGTTCTTCGAACTGAATCAGAGTTTGTTCCGTTGGATTAACGATGACGATACCGGCGGTACCGTCCACAATGATAATGTCATCGTTTTTTATGATACGGGTTGCATTATCAAGACCCAAAACAGCAGGAATTTCAAGACTTCGGGCGATGATGCCTGTATGTGACGTCTTTCCGCCGTGATCGGTGACAAATCCTTTGATTTTTTCGAGTTGTATTTGGCTGGTTTCTGCCGGGGAAAGGTCGGTGGCAACAAGTATGACCCGTTTGTCAATAGCCGCAATATCCACGACTTTTGCCCCAACCAGATGTTGCATGATACTGTCGGATACATGTATAATGTCATCCACCCGTCCCTGCAGATAAGGATCTGTCATATTTCTAAACATTGCTTTGACGTTGGATACCACTTTTTTAAGGGCCCATTCGGCGTTTACCTGTTCTTTTTCGATGGTTTCAATAGTTTTGCCGTAGAGCATCTTGTCTTTGAACAGCACCTTGTGAGTTTCAAGAATGTGAGCGTGCTCACGCAACTCTTCAGGTGTTGCTTCAATGATTTTACTGAGGTTATCTTTAGCATTTTTTACCGCGGCCTTGAACCGTTTGATCTCGTCTTGTAAATTCTCTTCGCTGATAAAGTATTTATCAACAACATCAACGCCTTCCCTGCCCACCAGGTATGCCTTGCCGATACAAATACCCGGAGAGGCAGTAATACCGCGGAGTTGCAATTCCATTTCGTCTGTATTTGACATTCCTGATTATTCTCCAAAGCCGTTTTCAATCAACCGTTCAAGATCATTTAAAATGTCAATATCCGATGGATCGTCAATTAATACAGTTAATTCTGAATCTTTTATACCGGCAAGGCTAAGAACATCGATAATTCTTGAGGCATCGGCCTTGTCTTTGCCTTTAATGATCCACACTTTTGATCTTGCTTTTTTAACAAGTTTTGCTATTTTGGCCGCCGATCTTGCATGAAGGCCAAGAGGGTTTGTAATGGTGACATTTTTTGAGAGTCCAATAACCGAGTCGTTTTTAACCATAAAAAATTTTTACCAATCCCCATGGTTTTTGTCAATCTGTAATCATTGACAAAACGTCAAATAGCTGTTAGGACTTTTCCGAATATGACATGCAATATCCTGAATTTGTATGAAATTAATTTATATCTTATCCTCTTATAAATTTTAACTCAAGGGGGAAGGAACAATGGCTGATAACATATTGATTTATGGAAAAGATACATGACCTTACACAAACGCGGCTCGTGAAGCTTATACCAAACAAGGCAAAAAGGTTGAGTACTACGACGTTCGGCACGCCGCCGACAAACTGAAACGCATGCTGGAACACTCCGACGGCGTGCGCAAGGTTCCGGTGATTGTGGACCAGGATAAGGTTACCATCGGATTTAACGGCGGGACATGAGGCGTTTAACTCTCTCGGCTGTATGCCGATAAAATTGGATCTTGTGATTTTATATGAATAAACAATTTCTTATTGACGACTTTAAATTAGGCGAAGCGTGGCGTCTTTTCAGAATCATGGGCGAATTCGTTGAAGGGATAGAAACCCTCCACGATATAGGACCTTCTGTGTCGATCTTCGGATCAGCAAGGATTCTGCCGGATGATCCAATTTACAAAAAAACTGAAACCCTGGCCGCTCTTTTTGTAAAAAACAATTTTTCTGTTATCACCGGCGGCGGCGGCGGAGTAATGGAAGCGGCAAACAAAGGCGCGGCAGAGGCGGGAGGAACTTCCATTGGCCTGAATATTATCCTGCCGTTTGAGCAGAAACCCAATCCTTATGCGAACGTTAGACTCGATTTTAAATACTTTTTTATTCGTAAGGTCATGTTCGTAAAATATGCCGCAGCTTATATTATCATGCCCGGCGGTTTTGGTACCATGGATGAGCTTTTTGAAGCGGTCACATTGATTCAGACAAAGCGCATAAGGCCGTTTCCGTTAATTCTGGTGGGCTCGGATTACTGGACAGGGCTTATTGACTGGATCAAGGACAAATTGCTTGCCGAAAAACGGATCTCACCGGAAGATTTAGAAATATTACAAATTATGGATGAGCCCGATGAAGTTGTAAAAGCCGTAGAAAAAATAATTATTTTATAAAAGGAAGGTTAAGAATATTGGCAGTATCGAATGCAATCAAAGAACAAGACGTTTTGCTGGAGATAGATGACGTTCATATGAGTTTCGGAAAAGTTCTTGCTTTGGCCGGCGTCAGCCTAAAAATAAGAAAAGGTGAAATACATTCTGTGATCGGGCCCAACGGCGCCGGAAAAACCGTGATGATGAATATTATTAACGGTCTTTACATGCCGCAAAAAGGTGAGATTTACTACAAAGGAAAAAAGATCAACAAATTAAAACCACATAAACGTGCAAAACTGGGTATGGCCAGGACGTTTCAGAAAGTCGAGGTATTCGGCGGAATGACGGTACTGGATAACATCCGTTTGGGCCGTCACATCCATTTTAAATCGGGCATAGTTGGTGGATCGGTATATATGGGTAGAACTGCGCGGGAGGAGATTGAACACCGGACCTTTATCGAAGAAAAAATAATAGATCTTCTAGAGATTCAACATATTCGGAATAAACCGGTGGGAATGTTGCCGTACGGCCTTCAAAAGCGGGTAGAACTGGGTCGTGCGCTGGCCCTGGAACCCGAGCTCCTGATTCTTGATGAACCGCTGGCCGGACTTAACCTTGAAGAAGTTGAAGACATGGCCCGCTTTATTATAGACGTTAATGAAGATGAAAAATGGAAGGTCACATGTCTCTTGGTGGAGCATGACATGGGCGTGGTCATGGATCTTTCCGATCATATCTTTGTTCTCAATTTCGGCAACATGATCATTGACGGCACGCCCCGGGAAGTACAGAATCATCCCGAAGTGATTAAGGCATACCTTGGTGAAGAGGACCTGTATGCAACAAGGAGATAACACCGTTCAACATAAAAGCAAATACGAAATTGAAATTACAAAAGATCTGACGATCTCCAAACTTTTTTACAAAAAGGCACACCAGTATGGCAAAAACAGGGTGGCCATGCGTGAGAAAGAGTTTGGAATCTGGCGCCCTATCACATGGTATGATTATCTTGAGAACGTTAAATACCTCGCATTGGGCCTCGTCAGCCTTGGACTCGAAAATGGAGACAAAGTTTCCATGATCGGCGATAACCGTCCGCAAGGCCTGTGGGCGGAAATGGCCACCCTGTGTGCCGGTGGCATAGGTGTGTGGTTGTTCCAGGACAGCTTGATCGAAGAAGTCAAATATATCATCGACCATTCAGACACAAAGTTTTTGTTCGGTGAGGGTCAGGAAGAGGTCGATAAAGCCATTTCAATCTTTAATGAATGTCCAAAGCTTGAAAAGATCATATGGGATGATCCCAAAGGGATGCGAAATTATGATCAGGACTATCTAATAAGCCTAAAGCAACTTCAGCAGTTGGGTCGGGAACTTGAACAGCAACAGCCACACCTGTTCAGGGAGATGATCGACAAGGGCCATGGCGATGATGTGGCGCTCCTTTTCTATACCTCGGGCACCACGGCGCTGCCCAAGGGAGCACTTTTGTCCCACAATAACATGTTGACTATGGGAAAGCACCTCATGGCCGTGGATCCATGCCTTGCCACGGATGATTATGCCTCTTACCTGCCGTTTGCATGGATCGGAGAGCAGATGATGTCTATTTCCTGTGGTCTGCAGGTGGGATACACCATTAACTTTCCCGAGGCGCCTGAAACGGCGCAAGACAACATCCGGGAAATAGGCCCCCATGTTATGTTTGCTCCCCCACGCATGTATGAGCAGATGACCCGTAGCGTTCAGGTCAAATACCTGGATGCCACCTGGATAAAACGGAAACTCTATGAGCTTTCTACCCGGATCGGTTATCATGTGGCCGATCTAAAGTTTCAAAAAAAATCAATCCCCTGGTACTGGGCGTTTCTGGATTGGTTGGCGTATATTGCAGTTCAAAAAAAGCTGAAAGACCACCTGGGTCTTTCCCGGGTTCGCAATGCCTATACCGGAGGTGCGGCCATGGGGCCGGACCACTTTCGTTTTTTTCATGCATTGGGAGTCAATCTCAAGCAGATTTACGGCCAGACAGAAGTGGCCGGTATTTCAGTGGTCCATCGCAGTGGAGACATAAAGTTTGACACGGTGGGTCTCCCCATACCGGAAACAGAAATAAAAATTACCGAAGAGGGGGAGATCCTTACCAGGAGCCCGTCGGTTTTTCTGGGGTATTATAAGAATCCCGAAGCTACGGAAGAGACCTTGAAGGACGGCTGGCTCTATTCAGGTGACAGAGGTTTTATTGATGATGACGGTCATCTGGTGGTTTTTGATCGCACGAAGGATGTATTTACACTCCGGGACGGGAGACCTTTTTCTCCCCAGTATCTGGAAACCCGCTTAAAATTCAGTCCCTATGTAAAAGACTCTTGGGTGATCGGAGATAAGAAAGATTATATTGCAGCGGTCATCTGTATCGATTACTCGGTGGCGGGTAAATGGGCGGATGAAAAAAAGATCAATTATACGAGTTATCAGGAACTTTCTCAGTTAGATCAGATCTATAACTTGGTGGAATCGCAAATACGCAAAGCCAACAAGGACCTGCCGGAATCTGCAAGAGTGGTAAAATTCGTTAACCTGTATAAGGAGTTCGATGCCGACGATGATGAACTTACACGGACCAGAAAATTGCGTCGGGCATTTGTGGAAAAAAGATATCATAATATAGTGGATGCCCTTTATTCTGAAAATAACATGGTGCATATCGATACCACGATCACGTATGAAAACGGGAGACAAGCGCATATTAAGAGCGATCTTCATATTAGAAAGGTAGCGGATTGATAATTGTCAATTGACAATTGAAACAATCTTCAATTTTCAATCTTCAATTTACAATGGAGTGACGGATGGAACTGTTTTTGATGACGATTACTACGGGCATTATGGTTGGCGGTATCTATGCTCTTGTCGCCCTTGGATGGGTGTTGATATATAAATGTTCGGGTGTGTTGAACCTGGCTATGGGGGAGATGACGCTTATCGGAGCCTATGTTTCTTTAAGCTTTTACTCCATGGGCATACCCTTTCTGCTGGCACTTTTGTTTTCACTGATCATAGGTCTTGTCCTGGGAATCCTGACGGAAAGAATTTTTTTAGACAAACTTATCGGCGAGCCGGTGCTTACGGTGATCATGGTAACCGTAGGGCTTTCATTCTTCTTTAAGGGAATGGTGGAACTCATATGGGGTACCGATACCCGTGTGTTCACCCCGCCGGTTTTTTCAATTGAGCCGATTCACATAGGACCCGTCATTGTGGGTCAGGCGTATCTATGGAGCTTTGTGGCAGCCATTATTCTTTTAATTATTTTTGTCTGCTTTTTTAAATATACCCGGTGGGGTCTTGCCATGCAGGCTACTGCCGACGATGAGATGGCTGCCCTTTCCATTGGGGTTAGTGCAAGATTTGTCTATGCGGCAGCCTGGGCCATCGCTTTTATGGCGGCCGGTGTGGGCGGAACCCTTTTGGGCAACATCAACGGGCTTAACATATCCGTAGGCTACCTGGGTTTGCTGGTTCTGCCTGCGGTGGTGCTGGGGGGGCTCAATTCCGTACCGGGTGCCATTGTCGGTGGTATTACCATCGGCATATTACAGAACCTGGCCGGGGCTTATCTGGACAAGTACTTTCCCGGCGGTATCAAAGAAATCGCCCCATTTGCTTTTATGGCCATATTCCTGCTCTTTAAGCCTCATGGGTTATGGGGATGGGAGCGGATTGAACGAGTCTAACCAATTGATGATTGACGATTGACAATTTAAGGAACAAGTGTTTTTTTTCAAATCTTCAATTTTCAATCTTCAATCGAAAAACGGAGTTTTTTTATGTCAACAACCTGGCTTCCCTGCGGGATTTACCATCAAAATTATGCTCAAGATCATGCCTGGTGGCAGACCAAATTTATCAAGGGCAAAATGATTCTGCTCTTTATCATTTTGTCTGTCGTTATTCCGCTGTTTGCAGATTCTTATTTGCTCAGTGTTTGTAATCAGGTGGGCTATACCATTCTTGGTGCTTTAGGGGTTCAGCTTTTAATCGGCTTTTGCGGCCAGATAACCTTGGGTCATGCCGCATTTATTGCGGTGGGGGCCTATACAAGCACCCTGCTCATCCTTGAGTTCCCCTGGCCCCAAATAATGGTGGATTACGGCATTGCTTATCCATTTAGTATAATTATCGCTGCAGTTGTAGCCGGTATCTGGAGTGTTTTGTTCGGACTTCCGTCTGCCCGGGTAAAAGGATTTTATTTGATTTTAACCACCATGGCCGCCCAGTTCATTACCGTAGATTTTATCATCACCCAGTACGTAAGCCAGATCGGCGGACGGGGACAGGCCTTTTCTTTGCCTCCGGGGACCATCAAAGTAGGACCGTGGGTTATTGACAGTGACCTTAAAGTATATTTCATGATGCTTGTCCTTGTGATTTTCTGTGTTATAATCATGGTCAACCTGCTCAGGTCGAGAGTCGGCCGGGCCTGGGTGGCCATACGTGACAATGACATTTCTGCGGAGGTTATGGGAATTAATGTTGTCAAATATAAGCTTCTGGCCTTTTTTGTGGCCGGATTTATCGGCGGAATTGCCGGGGCGTTCTGGATCAGCAACCTTGCCGCCATAAGCCCCGAACACTTTCCCTGGTTCTGGTCTTTGTGGCTGGTGGGTGTGATCCTTATCGGCGGGGTCGGCTCGATCTACGGAGCCATCTTTGGATCCATATTCATGGTCGTGGTGATGGAGGTTTTACAATTTGCCGTCATGCCTCTTGCAGATATTTATCCCAAACTATTAATGGATTTTTTGTTTATTAAAGAGGCGGTATTTGGTCTGTCCATATGTATGTTTATGATGTTTGAACCCAATGGGTTGGCCTATCGGTGGTGGCAAGTTAAAAATTATTTTAACCTGTGGCCCTTTTCGTATTAGTACCTAACGCGGACAAGCCCGCCCTCCTGCCAAGCGGAGTGAGGCGGACGGGCTGAAACTAAAAATATTTGCCACAAAGGCACTAAGACACAAAGTCAAAAGTAAGGGATATGTATTATAAACCTTTATCAAAAATGGCATTAAAAGAATTGTATTATAATCTTAGTGCCTTAAGTGTGAAGTGATCTAAAGTGCCTAAAATTATGGAATTCTACCAATTTTATATGAATGGATGGAGCGAAGCGACACCTTAACTTTAGGCACTTCAAACTTTAGTTCACTTTAGTCACTTTTCCGGTTTATCCGGGTTAGGGTCTTTATGTCTGAACGTTTATAAGATTTGCTATTTTTGGTTTGTTTGGATCATAAAAAAAAGGAGGTGATACCAGCAGGAATTTGGCAGAAACCCGATGAAAATCACACTCTCATAAGAAGGGGGAAAGAGATTATGTTCGCTAAAAATATGTGGTCAAAGTTTATAATATCATTATTTGTGGTGGCCCTTGTTGCCGGATTTTCTCCTATGGTCGGAGCCGAAACAATTAAGGTAGGATCCCTCAACGACATGACCGGCGCAACCTCGGATGTGGGTAAGGATTATGCCCTGGGCATTGCAGAAGCGATTCACTATGTAAATGATACTGGCGGGATAAACGGCAAGCAGATCAAACTATATCAGTTTGATTACGGTTACCGTATCCCCGAAGCTCTGACCAAATACAACCTGTTTAAGCGTCTGAAATGCGTGGCCATCCTGGGATGGGGAACCGGTGATACCGAAGCATTGGCGCCCACGGTTGCTAAAGATAAAATACCATATGTATCAGCATCTTATTCCGGGCATTTATGCAACCCGGAAAAGACACCCTATAATCTGTTTTTTGCAACGGACTATTCGACCCAGTCACGGGGGCTCATCACTGCATGGTTTGATAAGAAATGGCCCCAAAAACCTGATTATGGAAAACGCAAACCCAGAATTGCCATGTGTTATATGACTGCTTCAGCGTTCAGCAGTGCATCCATAAAGGCCGCGAAGGAACAGGCGGAAATACTGGGTTTTGAAATTGGTTCTGATCAGGACGTATCGTTATTTGCAATCGATACCAAGAGTCAGATTTTGGCATTAAAGAAATTTAAGCCGGATGTGCTCCTCCATACCAATACGGTGATGTCTGTTGCTGCAACGCTGCGTGATGCTTATTCACTGGGACTGGGCGCAGATCATCTCATCAAATGCTGGGGGTTTGATGAGAATCTTCCCAAGCTGGCAGGAAAGGCGGCCGAGGGGGCTATGGGATGTGCTCCGTGGGCGTTTTTCGGACTTGATGTCCCTTTGATGGACAAGGTTGTCGAATATGCCAAGAAGTATAACCCGGGAGTTCCTCTGGAAAAACGGACCATACATACCGTCCAGGCATGGGCAAGTGCGCTGGGGCTTGCGGAAGCCTTGAAACGGGCGGATAAGGCCGGAGATTTGTCCGGGGAAGGGATCCTTAAAAAGGGTTTTGAGACAATGAAGGACTATGAAATTGGTCTTGGCATTGCTCCGGTAACCTATACGGCAACAGATCACAGGGGCCAAAGCCAAGCAAAGATCTATGAATATAAAAATGGGAAGTTCTCACTGCTCGATATCGTTGATCTGAAAAAAAGGTGGCCTGATAAATGGGCCAATGAATGGCTTGGATGGTAGTTAATGATTGACAATTGAAGATTGAAGATTGACGAATTAAAGATATAAAAAATTTTATTCAATTTACAATCGAAGTCGGAAAGTTATAGTGCCTGCAAGGAGGTTTTTAGGCTTTGTCAAAAGAGGAAATGATCTTAAAGATCAATAATATTGAAGTCAAGTACCACGAGGTCATTCTGGTAATAAAAGGGGTTTCCATTGAGGTTCCCAAAGGGGGGATTGTGGCCCTTTTGGGCGCCAATGGCGCCGGCAAGAGTACGACGTTAAAGGCGATATCCGGTTTGCTGAAACACGAAGACGGCGAAGTGACCGATGGATCCATTGAATTCATGGGCGAGCGCATTGACAAGATAAAGGCCGAAAAGATTGCCAAAATGGGCATCGTTCAGGTAATTGAGGGGCGCAGGGTATTTGAGCACCTCACGGTAGAGCAGAACCTGAAGGTGGGCGCCCATATGAGAAAGTTCGGCCGGTCGGTCAAGGAAGGGCTTGAGATGGTATACAACTACTTTCCACGGCTGAGGGAAAAGCGCAACGAAATCGCCGGCTTTATCAGTGGTGGAGAGCAGCAGATGACGGTTGTTGGGCGCGCTCTGATGACCAGTCCCAAACTGATCCTTTTGGATGAGCCTTCCATGGGGTTGGCTCCGCTTCTTATCCATGAAATCTTCAATATTATTAAAAAGCTTAACCAGGAGGAGCAGATATCGATCCTTCTGGTGGAACAAAATGCCAAGCTTGCCCTTAATGTTGCGCCCTATGCCTATGTGATGGAGAACGGTCGCATCGTTATGGACGACACAGCCGAGAAGCTTAGGGAGAATCCGGATATCAAGGATTTCTACCTGGGCATGACCGATATTGGTGGAAGAAAAAGTTTTCGGGATGTAAAGCACTATAAGCGAAGAAAAAGATGGCTTACCTAACCCTTTAAGAGAATAAGGGAGGAATAAAATGCATAGAAAGTCGATTATACTTAACTGTTTGAGTGTTCTTTCCATTGTCGCTTTGCTCGCGGGTTGCGCCGGAATGAAAGCAAAACCCACGCAACAAAATTTCAAGGCGCCGGTGGTTACGTTAGACTCCATGGAAGTTGCCCATGCTTTTGGATACTGGTATTTCTCAAATAAAGTTCAACCCACCAAAGGAAATCCGGACAACGTAGGGGCCCCCCTTGAACTGGCGTTTATCTTTAACGTTGAAAATCCCAATGAATATCCGGTCAAGATGGAGAATTTAAAGTTTACCATCGCTTTTGAAGAGTTTGATTTGAACACGGTCAGTTCCACTGATATCATGTGGATTCCTGCCGGCAAGACAAACCAGTTGAGGGTGAATGCTCATTTTGATGTGAGACAGTCTTTGTTGAGTTTACTGGTTACTGGTGGGTTCAAGCTAAAGGAAAAGGGAACCAATGCTTGGGCCCAGCTCGAAAAATGGTGGACGGAAATTCCTCAATATTCTGTTCCGGTTCATGTCAAAGGCGGCGCTGCTGTTTTCAAAGCAGACGGTCTGACCCAGGTGTCTACTTTTGAAGCTACGTTTCCTGAATAAGGAAAAACCGAATATATAGATTTCAAGAAAATGTTTTTGGGGCTTTTGGGTTACGATCTCCGAAGAGATTTTTCCTGTGCGACTCCAAGAAACTGGAAATTTGAAATTAGAAACTTGATAACAACCTTTATTGTCATTTTTTTCCCAAGTTTCGAGTTTCCAGTT
>Ga0315535_1001056_pt1 | contig 18822 bp, 21 predicted proteins | sample SalMarSW160220MG_2_FD_203092 | JGI IMG/M metagenome (GOLD analysis project Ga0315535, IMG submission 203092) | Salt marsh sediment microbial communities from the Plum Island Ecosystem LTER, Massachusetts, United States - Salt Marsh Sediment SW1602-20 ... | reverse complement strand
AGGTACGAAGCACTAGCAGGCGGGATCTATCCCATCTATTATGCTGCAATGGCATACAAGTTCATGAAAGAGAACGGTCTTACAGAAGAGGACTTTGCTATGGCTGCAATGAAGAACAGAAATTACGCGGCAGATAATGAAAAGGCACAGTTCTACAGGAGTGACTACACTAATCCAGACTCTCCATATTACAAGAAGATCCTCACGGTCGAAGATGTGATGGAGAGCCGTCTTATCAGCTACCCACTAAAGCGTCTGGACTGTTGTCTGATGAGTCGGGGTGGTGCATTTGCTCTCGTCACAAGCGAGGACTGGGCAAAGAAGCATGCTCCCCACAACTACGTTGAGATTGCTGGTGCTGGGCTAAGCAGCTGTACTATCCGTGCTGGCGACCGTATTGACTTTCCCGGATGGAACGAAAAGTACGGTAAGGGATACCCTGACATGACCGAGTTCGCTGCCTGCCGCAAGTCCGGTGAGGATGCTTACGACATGGCTGGTATCGAGTACAAGAAGGCAGCCAAAGAAGTTGACGTCGCTGAGATTCACGATGCTTTCAGCAGCTCAGAGACCCAGATCTACAAAGCACTCCACTGGTGTGACAAGGACAATATTCAGGAGTTCGTGCGCGAGAAGCGTACATTCCTCGATGGAGATGTTCCCACTAACATTGGTGGTGGCCTGATGGGTTACGGCCATCCTGTGGGAGCTACCGGAATTATGAGCACTCTAGAGTGTATGTATCATCTAAACGACACAGCACCCAAGAAACACTTGAGCTCCAAGACCTACGTCAAAGACGCTAATACTGGTCTTGTCAACAGCCATGCAGGTACTGGAACCAGTATCTCAAACTTCATTCTCAGGAGGCCATAAAATGACTGACAAGAGAATGCACAAGATCCCTGGTCACAACGATGTGAAATGGGACGACAAGAACTCTGACAAGTTCAGGGGTGATGTCAAGGAAACTGGTATCGGTTTCATGGGTTACGATTATGACAGTGCTGAGGAACAATTCAAAGTCTTCCTTCACTATGACCAGTTATACTACTGGAAGTACGGTGAGGTCTCAAAGCTCGGTAAGGGCTTTGTTGACGGCGAATTCTGGGGAACCAAGTGTCCCAAGTGCGGTGACAAGTTCTTTCCGCCGAGGGTGAATTGTTGGAATCTTGATTGTAATTTGGCCATCGCGCCGTGGACAGAATTGAAGCAGGAAGGCGTGGTGCATACTTTTACGATTGCTGGGTGGTCCGGAAAAAGTAGCCTGAAACGCTTACCATTCGTTCTAGCCTACGTTGTCGTTGATGGCTGCAATACCGCGATCGCAAACGAGCTTCGAGGCATAGACCCATGGGATGCAGAATTCGGCATGCCTGTGAAAGTAGTCTGGAAGCCACAGGAAGAACGCCAAGGTACTGTTACCGATTGGTGGTTTGAGCCCGCAGACGGTTGGAAAGCCGGTCCAATGAACCCTGAGAAAGAGCGAATGAAAGAGCTCTGTCAACCGGTCATTGAATGGGTCAAGACCATGAAATAACTCTGAAGAAACAGAGCTGGAACTCTCCAGCTCTCTCTTCTTCTTTTTCTAGATACACACAGAAAATTATCCACTAGAAACTCGTTAATCTGTCATTTATCTATCTGCCTTTTTTCGTATAATAAAAACAGCTGTGATTACTATCACCAAAACAACTGTAGATGCTACTGATATAACCAAAATGGGACTCATGTCGTCAACAATGATGGGTATTGCATCGCTTGTTATCCGTGGATGAATATCATGAATCTCAGCCTCTCCAGATATCGAGTATGGAGTGTCGCCAATGAGATCGTTGTTCGCATCAGTTCCCGTATAGTCTGAATAGTAGTTATAATCGAACTTATTGTCTGGCGTATCACAATAGGTATTCACATAATTATCTATGAAACTGTTCCATGTAATCATATTCCTGTGTGAACCAGAGTCCAGAAAGACTCCCCATCCTGACTGTACACCTGACTTCACTGTAGTCATAATTCTATTCTCTGTAATCTCATTCCCAAGACTATGAGTGAACCGCATTCCATAATTCAAATTGTGCTCCAATAGATTATCTGAGATGATAGTATCATTTGAATAAACTATATTCATACCATGCTCGGAACAATATGAGATATTGTTCTGTGAGAAGACACATGAGTTCATACGATAGGTATCGATTCCAGTACCGCAGTACATCATTGTATTGTCTATGACTGAACACGTCTCTGCATTGTTTACTTGTACCGCAAAAATCAGGTTTGTGAAAGCATTACCTCTAATGGTACAGTTTTGAGAATCGTCATCAATATGGATACCCATACCAAGATATCGAGTCTCGTTCTCAATCTTATGACCAATGAACGTGTTATTCTCGACAAGACAGTTGGTCCCGCCGAAAATTGATGCTGATGTTGTAAGATTAAATATATTATCTATGACCTTGATATTAGATGAGTCGAATAGACACAATGGTGAACCAGTTACATCAGGCCCCCAAGACGTGTTGATGAGTGCACCGTTGATGACACAATCACGAATTATTACATGATGAGTCGAGTATCTAATCTCTATACCTGCAAAGTTATAGATGGAATGATTCACATTGATAAGCAGACCTTCAATTATGTATGGATCTTGTTCCGAGCCATCTCCATCAAGTGAGTCCCAAAACGGATTATCATCACCGCTTATCAGAATTTGAGGGGACTCTACAATGTTGGTAGTAACATATTCAATATTATTGACAGACGATTCACTGAAAGTCTTTAAGTCGCTATTAGTATTGGATGGTGATAATAAAGGAAGAGACACAAATAGTGATGTGAAAAGAAGAGTCACTGATATCAATAGTAGTAGATTGGATTGTTTCATATGCCCATCACCCACAAACATTTGACCTGTAAACGATGTGACTAATAAATACTCTTTATATCATCTAAGACTAATTTGAGTTCAATAAATTCAAAGAGCGCATCAAAGAGCTCTGCCAAACCGTCATCGAATGGGTCAAGACCATGAAGTAGTTTTGAATACTGATGAGCTGGAGATTGCTTTCCAGCTCACTATTCTTCTTTTTCAATAAAATTCCACTCGGTATCTTTTCTTTTTCAGAAATACCTGTGATATCCAGAGATTCATAGTCCACCTTTGAATTTATATGGTAACTCTGATGTACCACTGATTGAAACAATCACGAGGGATATCCAATGCTCGAGAATGATGAGATTGTACGAAGAATTCTGGAAATCAAACCAGAGGATATCAATCTCATTGTCTTGTTCGGGTCCAGAGCCCGAGGAGATCACTTAGACACGAGTGACTTCGATATTGCTGTTGGTTTGACAGAGAGTAATGAACAGAAAAGATTTGACCTTCGTCTTCGAATCATCTCTACTCTGGAGGGACCATCCAATGCAGTGGATGTTGTTATTATTGCGGATGCTAATTGGGCATTACGTTATCGAATCGCACGCGATGGTATCGTGCTGTTCCAGAGAGATGATGACTCCTGGCCAGATTTCATTGAAGACGTCCTCATTCACTATCCAGACTACAGAATCTTTGAAGAACGCTTGCTAAGAGAAACCTTGGGAGGCGTCTAGTGTGGGATTAGACTTGTCCTTGATTGAACGTAGGTTGGCGATGATACTAGAAGAGAATGAGTTTCTGAAATCTATAAAGAAACAGAATTACAATGAGTTCTTGAATGATGGAAAGAGTCGTAGGTCGACAGCGAGAGCAATCGAAACAATCGCCCAGTCAATTATTGATATCTGTAGTCACATTGTCGCTCAAAAGCACTTCGGGATAAGCGATACATACAAGGGGACAATCGAGCTCGTAACGCAGCATCATATCATCTCAATGGATCTTGCGACAAATCTCCAGAAAGTAGTCGCTATGAGGAATGTCCTAGTACATCAATATCTAGACATTGATTTCGAAATAGTCTGGAATGCAATTGATACATTACTAGTAGATGCTCACACATTTGTGCAAGAAATTAAAAAACATTTGACTACTGAATCAATATAACTCATGATAGAAATGTCCTGCTTCAATAAATGCGATGAGAGTATTCATTGATACCGATGGTCTTATTGCATCATCATCTTCAAAATAGAGTTCCAATGCTTCTTTGAGATTTGCTAGAGCTTCTTCAATAGTTTCACCTTAACTAGCAATATCTACATCAGGAGCAAGAGCAACAAAGTGCTTTTCTTCACGACTAATAATGACAGCAAAGAGCATTGATATCGGAATCGCCTTCAAGGAATTCTCTATTAATTTTTGTAATCGTTCCTTTTGAACACATATTCAACTATACCAAATGGGTCGAGACCATGAAATAATTCTAAACATGAATATGAGCTGGAGTCTCTGACTCCTAGCTCACTCTTCATCTTTTTCCATCTATTCATCTTCCATTCTTTAATCTATCAAGAGAATTAGACTGGTGCGAATCGACCGGGTTGGGTTTCTACCAATAATCCTTCAGCAATCAGATTGAAGACTTCTAATTGAATACTTTCGGCTGAATAATCTTCTTTCTCAAGTTTAGCAACAATATCACGAATTTGAAATCCCTCGGAATCTGCACTAATCTTTGCATACTGGAGAATTTTCTCTCTTAATAGGAACTGATTTTTCGATTCTTTCTGTTTCAATGAGAAGCGATTATTCTGGTCCAAATCCGCTGTTTTTTCATCTCCTAGCATCTTCTTCTCCAACTCTTGACTATCTTCGATTGTCAAATCTTCTTTTTCACTCTGCATCATTAGCACTTCTACTCTCTCTACAATATCTTTAGCAGTTTCTATGTCGATTAAATCACCACGTTCAATCTTCATGCGTTCAAGAATGATACTTCCATAGTAAGTCTTCCATAACACTGCTGGGTCTACTAGGCCTGTCTTGGATTGGCTAGCCCAACCCCAGACTAGGTAAAGCGGTACACTTACTTCCTCTCTCCGTGACTCTAAACCACGGTGCACTCCTTCTCTCTGCATCTCCAAGATACGTGGAACGAAACGCTCTGTGTTTCTACTCTTTCTCATGACCTCAATATCACACCAGGAAGTATCAAAATACTCAAAGTCTTCAAGATATGACTCCAAAATATCTTCGAGTCTATCCCCTAAATATGATAATACTTCATCATAATTTCGATTAAGATTAACATCATGTTGATAACCAAGCAGTTCTCCTGTTTTAATGTCATTTCTCGGTACTGTTGTAATATCTCTTAGGACTTCTCCCAGCGAGAACCGCATCCCAATGAACTCACCAAGCCCCATAGTTCTCAATAGATGATGCATGATATTATTAGAATCGACAATCTCTCCTGTAGACACTATTTTATCCCAGATGTCTTGTGTCGGTACCCCCATTTTTTTAAGACGATTTAGAACCCATTGTGGTGGATTCGATAGATTACTAATTCTACCCCACCCAATTCCCTCACGTTCGTCTTCAACAATCCACCTGAGACTACGAGGAGAAGTATTCGTAAATGACCATGAATGGTCTGATAGTATCTGATGTAGAACGGTTAAGGGGTCAAGATAGAAGAACGCATTCAGCATCTCTACATGATGTAGAAGAGCTAATGGTTCAAGGATGAGTGAAACACTCTGTTCCTGATTACAGACCACTTCTATCCGTTCTAACTTTGAATTCTTGAAGAGAGGAGTACAATCAATAGAGATCTCTTCCTCGGAACCGGCCTCTATCTTAAAGGTCACATGCGTGAGCTTCTCAAAGTTCTCAACATACGAAAGGTCGACTGAATTACAAAAGAGACCCATGGTTAGCGATTCACATTCGTGGTTCTGTTCTTTTAGGAATCTTAAATCATCAGGTGAATGTACCTCAATAGTTATTGTTGCATCTTGTCTAATGATCGATCTATCGTTATTTGTCATAATTCACATACCCTCATCTCTCTAGTCGTAGCTGCCAATTCAGAAAAATGTTACGAGAATTAGTCATCGAATGGGTCAAGACCATGAAATAACTTCAAAGGAACAGACTAGGCAGTTCAAGTTGATCGTCTTTAGATATCAACAACAAAGACCGTATATGCAAAGGTATAAACAAAAAGAAATACTCTGGATTAACATCAGCTGTTGGAGGAGTTCAATATACCTGAATTACCTGAAAAACGTAAGAAGCGATACATGCAAAAAATGTATCACGGTCGAAAAAGGATTGAACTCGTTGAAGAGTGGCAAGAGGAAAAAGGATCTGAATATGAAACAAAGAGCTTGCTGGCAATTGAGAAAGCCGCCCAAGAAGCAATTGAGGTAGCTACTGATCTGATTGCTATGATGCTCAAAGACACAACAGTTCCGCCGACAGATGACTATACGAACATTGCTAAGATTTTAGAATTGGGGCTCATCAACAAAGAAATTGGAGATATCATGAAAGAAGCTAATGGGCTTAGAAATCGCCTCATTCATGTGTACAATGATATTGATATTGAAGTACTAATGCAGAGTATCAATCGGGTTCTTCCTGGAATAAGTGATTTCCTGGACGTGGTGGAAAAATGGTTGAAGATGTAAAATCAGCTATTCGAAATGAACTTGGATGGATATTCAAGATTACTGGAATTGATGCGGTTCTCCTTTTTGGATCACAAACTGATGGAACTGCTACAGATACAAGCGACTATGACCTATGTATCGTCGCCTCAACGATACACGCTTCACCTAAGCGAGCTGAATTACTAGGTTCCATATGGACACGATTATCTGCTCACAAGTATGATGTCTGGATTTTTGAAGAGCTACCACTCTATCTTCAGATAGACATCATTCAGAATCACGAAATACTATTCTGTGAGGATGTTCCCGAACTGTACGAATATTTCTATAGATTTAGAAAACAATGGAGAACCCAAGAACACAGACAATCTCTGAATTTTGAAGTTGAAATCGATCCGCTGAAACTCAAGGAGATTTGGAAAACAGAACCATGATCCGTATGATTGGTGAAAACATAATTTCAAGTTTATTTATCATTATAGTATCTCAATTTGAGTCACAATCGTTTTTTCCGTAAGTGGTGGTCTAGTTGCATCATCATCTTCAAAATAGAGTTCTAATGCTTCCTTGAGATTTTTCAAGGCTTCTTCTATTGTTTCACCCTGACTAGCAATATCTGCATCAGGAGCAAGAGCAACATAGTGTTTTTCTTCTTGGCTAATGACAACAGTAAACAGCATTGATATCGCAATCATCTCCAAAGAATTCTCTATTAATCTTTGTCAATCAATCCTTTTGAACGCATATCTGAGTGTACATGTAATATGCTAACTTGTTCAATCCTTTGTAGAATGGGTCAAGACCAGAAGAAACTTTGAAGAAACAGAGATGGCAGTTGCAAGGCTCAAGCTCACTTCTCTTATTTCTATTCCACGAGTAACATTATACAATAAAACAAGTGGATATGCAAAAGCTACCAGCCTTCCTAATCCGACTTGAAATCCATTCGTGATGCAAATTGCCAAGTAATAGACAGCTAAAATGATTGGTCCTATCAGAATCAATACTTTGTCTGTCACACCACCGTTCCCAAATAATCTCAGGTCTTCTATCTTAGAATGAATTAGTGGAGAGTAGAGAAAAACAACGAGAGATAGCTAAAAGATTACACCTATAATAAATAGGGATGATGAGTATTAGAAAGGATACCTAGCCATAACGCCCCTCAAGCAGTTTGAGCATTTTCATCACTCTGATTTTATCGCGATAGGCTATAATATTTGACTATTCACTCCGATTTGATGGATTTAGTGATGTCAAGTTTTTGCGGATTTGTTACTCATTATGATCCTAACTAGTTCCAAGAATAGTTCATCAATATTCTCTCCTAACTTGGCTGATACTTCTATGAAAAGCGTCGGAATGTTATATCGTTTGGATAGTTCCTCTGCCAATTGTTTTCCTTCTTCTAGGTACATGACGGAGTGCTTGTTTCCTTTTTCATCACTCTTATTTCCTACAACCGCAATTGGAGGAACATCTGTCAGGTCCTCGCAAAGCCGTTCAAACATGAGTTTAAGTGATTCAAAGCTTGTCCGGTCGTCCAATGCATATACAAGTAACATGGCTTGGACATGATCGAGTAAATCCTCCTTCTCTGTTTTTCCTTTTCCATAGTACTGACATTTCCCGAATAGAAATGGACCCCAAATCAATGGATCCCATAGGAACATTCGTTTCTCTTGGTTGTCAATTCTTATCTCTTTCATATAGATAAATGAATACTCATCCTCAGGAGATGAATCAAAACTATCTAAGACAAACCTCTTCAGGATACTTCTCTTTCCACAGGATTTTGGACCACAAACTAAAACTTTGATGACTTCAACCCCGTCTAGATTGCTGACTTTGATTTTCATGCCGCTTTTTTCTAGTTCTGTGTTGAATTCATCAAGAATATGAAATTCAACTTCTTTACTAATGCCGCACGATTCGACTAATTTTCTACCGTAGAAGGTATCATTGAGCGACTCTATGTTGATGTATCCTCGTTCATCAATCTTGAGTTGCAACGAATTGATCTCGCTTTTTCTTTTTTCGAGGACTGCAGGTATGAGTCTTGCAGCTTGGGTGGTCTGCATTCTATCGACATCTATCTCGAATGTGGGGCCTCCTAATTGAATCTGTTTCTCCAGAGCTGTCAATACTTTTGAGTAAATCTCCGAACACCCATCATCAAAAGTAGTATCGTTTGGTACCATACTAAGAAAGAAATCAATGGGTATCAGTAATCCATTTAGCTCCGGCATCTCAAGGACCTGTAGAATCACACGATTTGACAGTTCACTGAGAATCTCTCTGAGGGTGGACCAACCTGAATTTTCTACTATATCCATAGCTCCTTTTCTGTTTGGAATTTCCCTTAGCATCCCTTTTCGAGATAAGATCTGTAGTACTTCACGAATGAGTAGTGGATTGTGCTCCTTTATTGAAGAAATCATATGGATAAGAGACTCATTATCTGCAAGTACTTTACTATCGTCAAACTCAAAATCTGGATGATCTAATTGCCACTGCTGGTCTACGAATTCAGATATCTGAAATAGAATCCACTCGTGTTTTCTCGGAGGAGGAAAGTAGTGTAATGTATCGCTTAGTAATTGTTTCTCAAGCTCTGGCGGTACCTTTTCATTATCAGCGATCTGGTCTTCAAATTCCATCGAATTCAATAGGACACGATAGAGTGCCTTTTGATATTCCACTATATCTCCATTAAAACCACATCCTACTTCAATAGCAGCAAGAATATGTTGGTAGTAGGATTCAACCAGGTAGAATCCATGATGATTAATTGCAGCTTCTATGCAATATGATTCTGGATTATCCCCATCTGGCGGTACAGGCGTTTCTAGGGCTGCTTGAAGAAGAATCCTGACAAATTCACTGGGTAACGAATCTGATGAATATGTGACTCTCAGGATTTCTTCGAGATCATACCATGGTAGTTTTTTCCAATATGATATTGATATTAATTTGGAGTCTATCTCTATTTTTGGCTTCTGTATCATGAAGTAAACCATTGTAGGACTAAATGGAAGAAAAATATAATTTTTGCTTGAGAGCGTTTTATCAGCTTGTCATCGACTGGGTCAAGACCATGAAAAACACCTTCGAGTTTATATGTCAAGAATGCTGTATATGTCTTTGATAGACACAAGAGATGATAGCTATGTTAGACAATGATGAGATTGCAGATAGAATTCTCAACGTCGCACCTGATTCTATTAATCTCATAGTAGTCTTTGGATCTCAAGCACGAGGTGACCACTCGGAACACAGTGATCTTGATATTGCTATCAGTACGTCGCTTGAAGACAAAGGGGAACGGTTCAAGCTCAGGCTCCAGATAATCTCCCTTCTTGAAGGTCCTAAACAACCTGTAGACGTGGTCATTCTGGAAGATACAAATTGGACATTACGTCATCGCATAGCAAGGGATGGTCGTGTCATATTTCAAAAGAACGAGGACACATGGGCTAATTTCATTGAACAGGTTCTCATATTCTATCCTGATCATCGAATCTTTGAGCAGCAATTTCTAAAGGACTCCTTAGGAGGAAGTTGATATGGGCTTAGACCCCGATGTTATTGCGCGTAGGTTAGCAAAGATTCTGGAAGAAGTTGAGTTTCTGAAGAGCATCAGGATGCAACCACGTAAAGAATTCTTGGATGATGGGAAGAGTCTTCGGTCTACTGCAAAAGCAATCGAAACAATTGTACAATCTGTTATTGACATTACCAGTCATATTGTTGCTCAAAACCATTGGGGTGTCACTGACACCTATCGAACAACAATCGTTCTCTTAGCCAAGAACAAAGTAATTCCAAGTGAACTCTCTGAAAAGCTTCAACAAGTTGTAGCGATGCGGAATATTCTCATTCATCAATATCTCGAAGTAGATTTTGGTATAGTATGGACTTCCATTGATGAAATAATTAAGGATGCTCCTAGGTTCATCCGAGCGATAAAAGTATTCTTAGGTATTATAGATGATTGAAAGAGATCTATACCCTGGTCATTATCTGGGTCAAGACCATGATGAAGTAATTCCAAAACAACAACAAGCAAGGAGCACTAGGCTTCTAGCTCAATTCTTTTTTTTTCAAATGTCCACTTTGCATCATTGCCATGCCAGAGGAATTCATTAAATTCTTGACATGAAATCTGAAAAGCACTGACTCGGATTTCGTTTTGACACTACTTCTTTCCAAAGAAATACATCACGGATGCTTCAGATAATCCTATAACTTTGATTCTTTCTTTGAGTGATTCTGCCTCTTTCCTTAATTCATCATACAATGGATGATCAATTATTCGAGCTAAATCAGCATCAATGTCCTTAATCACAAAGTCGACATGTTCCTTTCTAAGTGGGTTTTCACAATCGGCTGCATCTTTGCAGAATAGGCATTTGACAGCCCATGAGGATTCATAAACCTCTACAACACTCAGACCAACCTTGTTGACTAAGTCTTTCAATCTCTGACGAGTTAAGGCTTCGAAATGAGGGATGCCCAAGATGGTATCGATCTTTACATTCAGATTATGCTTCTCCCTGTCCAATCGTTGAGCTTCAGTCTGTTCTCCATCAGAATACAATTCTTGGATGATGAAGTTGGCTTCGGGTTTCAACACACGATACATCTCAGCTAGTACAGCGCCAATATTCTCCAGGTGATGAATTGAGTATGAGATACACACTGTATCAAAATGATTGTCTGGAAATGACATCGTTTCAGCATTCATTTCCATCAAATTCACTGGAGCATCTTTGAATTGCTCTAATGCTATCTTCAAGTCTTCTGCTGAAATGTCTATTCCTACGAATGAATTGTATCCCCTCAAAGTTTTCATCAACGTATTAATGAAGTCACCATCTTTTGTGCCTACATCGAGGATATCTCCGCCAGAGATAGTTCCGAGTTTTTCTCTAACTTTGATTGCACCAGATTCTCTAAGTCCATCAGGTAAGTCTACTATCAACTCAGGTTACCTTGAGATATTTTGGATTCTTCTTAGACATCAATCCTTCGAACAACGCAAATCGAAGAATTTCATTTTTCATCCACGTTTTTCTTTCAATCTATCTTAATTCAGCACCTCTGTTATCGAATGGATCAAATCCATGAAATAGTTGTTCTACAGTTATCGTGAGGAATTAGAGGCATTCTTATAGGAACGAAATCATACTAGAGTATGGACATGTACTTTGTCCGGGGTGGAAAGTTATGGGTAATACTAGCCCTCGTTACGAGTATAAAGGCGACACGAAAGGTGGAAAACCAAGTCACAAGTTCTGGATAGCAACTCAGTCTGGTTCGCAAGTCACAGTCCATTTTGGAAAGGTAGATACTGCGGGTCAGACCAGAGTGATTGACTGTGGAACAGTAGAAGAAGCTGAACAATATCTCAAAGATAAGATAGCAGAGAAGGTTAAGAAAGGATACAAACCTGTGAAGGATTAATACCAAGAAAGTTCCTTATCAAAAACCGACTCGATGAACCCTGAGAAAGAGCGTATGAAGGAACTCGGTCAACCTGTCAGCGAATGGAACTAGACTATGAAATACCATAGAAGAAACAGAGCTAGACTTTTCCTTCTCTTCTCTCTTCTTATTCTCTGAATTCCATTCACAGGAATTAATGCTTAAGCCAACGGAACTTTTCCTCTACAAAGCCCTTTGCATCACTTTCGATGCAATCCCCATGAGCAATAATCAATTTATCAAAGTCCCAAGAGAGAAGTGTTTCGAGTGATTGCCGAGCCAAATCGTGCTTAGTGAAAGTCTTCCTGAGGTCTCGCGAAACGCCGCCATTGGGATATAAAACTCCTGCAAGTCTGAAAATAAAATTGGTTAGAGGTTTACCCTTGACTTTCTTGTTGATTTGAATAAGGTCGTTCAGAATGACAGTGCGTGATTTTTTGTGATAAAATAGAACTTCTGATAGGAATCGATTGCCTTTGAAGACAAGCTGTTCAAAATCATCCACCCAATCAGGTGGAGGACTATCTGTCAAGAACCCAGTAATGGGTAGATCTCCATGCTGCAATGTAAGACGAGTGCGTTGAGAGGCCCAGAGTTGCGCGTCTGGAAATAGCATCTGCGCTGCATCCAATCGCCAGACATGTCGCGGGGTTGCTGCAACGAGATATTTGACAGGTCCTAGTTCCTTTATTTCCTCAAGTGTATCGGATGATACAGGCACAGGAGATTCAATCCATATTGATCCATCGCTCAGTTTTACCACTGTCATGCGAGTAGTAAACCAAGCTCCCATATCCCGAACCATAGGTCCTTCGATAGTCCAAATATTCTCACCGAATGAACGTAGACTTGACATAGTACATTCCTATTTATCATGCGGAACAATAGAGTATACGTTTTTCTATAGATGCCAGAGTAGTCCTGTAAATATTCGTGATACAAATTCATGTTTCATACTAATATCCAGCGTCGAAGCTTGATGCCATTGTGTTTTATCGAAGAACGAAGTGGGTCTGCCTACCTATCATCGACTCGGTCAAGACCCTGAAATAATCATACATCTGATTAAGCTGGGAATCATTAGACTCACAGCTCGGTCTTCTTCTTTTCCACGAGCAATTTCCTCCTTTTCATTAAGATTTGAAAGAAAAAATCTCGTCCAATTCAGGAACTTTTACCTTAAGAAGGGGATCTAATTCGAGAGCCTTTAATCCAAACTCTTGTGCATCTTTTAGTTTACCCTGTTGTAATAGAACGATACTAAGATTTACCAGTGCTTCTACAAGATTTGGATTCAAATGAACAGCATGTCTGTATGCCTTCTCTGCTTCTCCAGACTCCTCCATACGAAGAAAGATATCCCCCATTTTAACCCACACATTGGAGAAGTTAGCATTTCTGTTAATTGCATCCACAAGTACATCCAATGCATTTCTATACTGACCTAATGCTTCTAGAGAAAGAGCTAGTTGGTAGAGGATTTCTACACGGGATAGGGTTCTCATGTCACTAAGTTCAAGATTCATAGATTTTCTTGATGCCTGTACAGCCTCGTCGAATCGTTCTAGCTGAAAAAGAACAATACCCAGATAATGCCAAGCTTCTGCATCCTTCTTGTTAAGCTTGATGATTTTTCTAAAAGCTTCTTCTGCTTCAGCCCAATTTTTTTTCTCAAGATGAAACTCTCCGTATTCCATCCATGCAGTGATGTTGATCGTATATGGGCGAGGTTTTGGACGTTCAGCCATGTTTTACCAATCTATCAACGCCTATTAGAATAGCATGGTTCTGATTACCTTGATATCATAGTGGAATTTAGTTGCAAGACTTTATTTTTCTCCAAACTGAATGCAAACTATGAAAATATCTTGCGAATCGTGCGGAGGCGAAGAGTGGAAGATGGTCATCCATGAGATCAAAATGCCTCTGGGTGAAGTTGTCTACTCTGCAATGAAATGTGAAAATTGTGGTATGGTATATCCTCTTCAGGAAATTGCAAAAGGTAGAGGAATGGGTATTAGTAAGGATAGCGTCATTAGTATGTTGAAACGATGATGTATGATTTCTAAATGAAGAACAGTTAATCGAGGGCGAGAATCTAATCAGCTCTTCTTTCATTATGTCATTTCTGAAAACCAATAAGGATCTATGTCTATAACGACTCCTCTTAATTGAATCTCAATCTGGAATGTATTAATCTCCAGAATGTTGAACATCAAGTCACTAATGAGCTAACATTCACTGACATTACAAAGGTATTGTATTCCGAGAAGATGCTCATGATAAAGTAGACAACCTCTCCATTATCCTCGACCAATTCTGGATGTACAAATGCGCCATAAAGCGAAGGATACTCGGTGTGATCAACAATAGTAATTGGTTCACTCCACACTCCCCAAAGGTCGTCTGCAGTTCGTAGAACAATTGAAAATGCTACACTATCCATATAGAATGCAGTCCACTTACCAAGATATTCATTCCACATCACCGATACTTCTCCAACTGGTGATGGAAAAACTGCTTCTGCATCTGACATTTCAGTACTCCATATTGTAACGTTGGTTGATGATAATCCAGAGAAATAATTGTATTCAGAAATATTGAGTATCTTTGTTGGGTTAACTCTACTTAGATAGCATGCTCCGAAACGTCCTGAAGGCGTACTGAGTAAATACAGGTACTCTTCGGATTCATCATATGGCTGTACTGCACTAAAGAGTACAAAGTTACTTGCTCCATCCCATGAAATGTTTGTCATTTTAGAGAAAGTTTGTCCATTATTCACTGAAACTGCTATTGATGCGTTGTTGCACGTCCACATTCCATCAGTAGTAGACCAATGCCTTACTGACATATAGTATACATAGATAATTCCGTCTAAACTAACTGCGGCAGTAGGGATACATGTCATCTCAATATTGTCGACCTTCAGACTAGATATTAGTTCCTTTGCTAGTCCCGCTGTGGGATCCATAATCCAATGATCAAGTGCAATTCCATTGGACGGTTCAGTATCGGTAGATATCGCCAACGTGTTGCTACGCCAATTTCCTGTCATCGATTCCGATGAAAAAGTGTCTCCAAAAAAGAAGAGGAAATTTGATCCGTGTTTGAAAATAATTCCCAAATCGGTTCCGCCCACACCAAAATCTGTAGAGTCAACGGTTGCGTCTTTCCCAGTCAATTGACCATGCATCTGATGGGGAAGATTCGTATTTTGTTCAGGATTAAATCCTGGCCACCAAAGTCCAATCAGTATTATGATAAGAATTAACAAACAGATGCTGTAGTTTACTCTCTTCCTCGGCATCACGATTTCCTCTATGCTTAGGTTTGATTAACATCTTAATCACTTCTTCCATTGTAAGAGGATTGACTCCTGAGTGTCAAATTCAGTATGTTCATGAACGTAATAATTGTGGTCTTGAATTGTAAATCGAGTCGTTCTTTCCTTTACGAAATTAAAAGGATGTATAAATGATGAACGAGGAGAAGGAACGAATCAGGGAACAATAGTAGCAAGTCATTCAATTGATTCTCCTTGCATATATTATAAGGGCTTATCGAAGAAACATGAAGTTTATATCAGGTAAATCTAAACATCTTTGAAATATAATCTTGGGGAAAGATTAGAATGAGTAGTTTAAAATCGCGTTTGACAAAAACGACTTCTGCCCTCGTGGTCATTTTGATAGTCGTTGGTACAGCAACCGGGGCGTTCATCTGGTTATCAAATCGAATAACATCTCCAATCGAAGTTCAAGGAATTCCAATCGAGCTGAGTGGTACATTCAACTCGACCCCGTTTATTGGACAGCAGACCGTGGATAACATTAGCTTCGTTTGCCGAGACCCTGCTCGTGGCCAGGGCTTTATTATGATTGAGTTTTATGCCCCTGGCGGAACTGACATCCTATATATTGGCGATATAGAGGTAGTCATGAGTATGAAGATCAGCTCAACTGTGATCGTCGGTGGTTTAGTCGCAGACTACCCTAAAAATAATGGGACCAATGGACTACAGTTCCTCTTTGGTATGTATGATTCATCAATAATAGATTTCAGTATGGAATCAGGTAGTGGATTCTTTTTGATCTACATAACCTATCATGTTAGCTTCTTATTAGAGGCTAATATCCAAATCACATCAACCTCATCCTGAAAGAATCTTCTAGACTGAATGGAAGTGCTCTGCGCACCTGTCTACGAGTTGGTCTTTACGGTTGATAAATTAAAATCAATTGAGCTGTGAGGTATCGAACTTCCAGCTCAATCCCCGTTTTTAGACAAATTTCCAGTCAGTTTCTTTACCTTGCCATACGTACTCTTGCTTTTTCTTCCCACTATGCTTGTTACAATAAATGCACGCTAGTCCAATTAGAATGAGGATAATCATGAGAATCACAGAAGTGAAGCTGAGTGAGGTAGTGGGGTCATAGTATGTAGATTGTTCAGCTGATTCAGCGTATCCAATACAAGGAAAAAGCACTAACCATCTAATCATAAGAGATCCATCATGACGTGTCATTCTATGGATTTATTACCTAAAATACCGTGAGCTATTTTTTCTTATCTGCATTATGTTCTTGATGCCACAGGTGGTGTTGTCGGTTTCTCAGGTAGCACGGTAAGTAAGATCTACTTGATTCTGTTAAGGGACCTTGGATTTTCATAGGGATGATACACCTTGTTTTTTTTAAGGATTGAGAATTGCTTAGCTGGTTATATTGATAAATTACTAGAATAATTTCTAGATATGAAAGAAAGAAGAAAACTCTTACATTTTTTTGATTCTGAAGAATACGAAGAAATCGTTCCAGAATCCGATGAACAGAAAAAAGTTCCACCGCCTCTCTTTCAACAACCATATTCTGATGATAGCTCTCTTATCGATCTAATTTCTCCTGATAAGTTCACCATAGGTAGAGCTCCTTTTCTTGATCTTGTTAATAGTAGGATAAGTCGAAGAAAATATACATCGGAATCTCTTACTTTAGAGGAATTATCCTTTCTCCTCTGGAGTACTCAAGGAGTGAAAGAGGTACTAAAATCAGGTCGTGGAGTCAAACGCACTGTTCCATCAGCTGGTGCTAAGAGCCCATTGGAAACTTATTTAGTCATCAATAGAGTAGAAGGAATTGACCCAGGTTTCTATCGCTATATCTCTTTCAATCATAAATTACTGTTTATCAAAAGAATAGATGATGCAGAAGAAAAAATAGGTGATCTTGCTTTTGACCAGAAATTTGTAGGGACTGCTCCGGTTGTGTTCTTTTGGACCGCTGTTCCTTATCGAACTGAGTGGCGCTATACTATCCTTTCTCACAAATTCATCGCCATTGATTTGGGGATTGTATGTCAAAATCTTTACATGTCTTGTGAGGCAATCAATTTAGGAACAGTGGCGATAGGTTACTATGAGCAAAATAAGTTGGATGAACTATTCGACCTAAATACTGATGAAGAGTTTGTCGTTTTACTAGCTCCAGTAGGAAGATATCAGAAAGAAAAGAAACTCACAGAGTTTTTCAAATACGCCAAGAAAGAAGTATCTCTTGAAAGTCTAAAAAAGCTGGAAGGGAAATACAAGCGGAAGAACTTGGTCGAATTTTTGGTGAAGGATGGTAACCTCATAGTGAAAATAGGTGAATTTGAAGAAATCCTTGACCCTTACAATGAAATTGAATTTATTGGAGAAATGAGTGCAAGAGCAATGAGATTTGAATTTACTAAAGATGGGAAACCTGAAAAAGTAGTTGTACTAACTGCAGAAGACGAAGAATTTGAATTAAATTATGTAGAATAGCTATCATATAGATGGATTACTCTTTTCGGCGAACTCTGAGAAAGAGTCTATGAAAGAGTAGGAATTCAGCTTATTCTCAAATCATCTTTCCCCACATATTCATAGTCACACTTTGAATGAATCCTGCTGATTCGAGCATTTTATTCAGAGGTTCTGAAACATCGATCTCCACAGCACATAGTAGAATAGGTCGGTATTTCATCACACGTTGTAGGCCCTCTGAAAGCATTACTTCCTCCAACCCTAGATTTCTGAAATCTGGGTGGGTATCAAGTAATTCGATTTCTGCAATATTTGTCAAAGGGTCTAAACGAAACATGCAGAATCCAACAAATCTACCCGAATCATCAACCGCCGCTAAAGTTAGATCTTGATGATAGAACTCCGCTTGAGTCATGAATCTCATTTTTTCTATGGTCATATGTTGACGACAGTGATCATAAACTGAGCCAATTACTTCGATATACTTGAGGTGGTCTTGCTCGCTGTTTATACTTCGTATAGTGAATCCGTCTGGTGGCGCGAAGTTAGGTATAGAAGCATTCTGAGGAAATTCATAGTTGTATTCATGAAGCCCATAGTCTTCATAATCCATTTCAGTTAGGACTTGAGGTCTGCTAGAATCCGAACTTACCGTGTACATATAGATCCGAGATTTTTCTTCGCCTCTGATGGTTTTCTCAAGATTCTCAATCTCTTGGAATAATTCCTTTTCCACGTGTTTATAATCTGGATGAATCTCAATGTGGTAATTCCCTGCTGAGCCGCGATGAGATACTGCAATAATTTCAGAATCATCATTATTTGTCAAGCTCCAAATCTTAATGGCATCATCATCTTTTTGAGAATAATCTGGACCGCAAGGACCAAATTTCTGGTTCTCAATCTTAGTAGGAATTAGGTAATGGAGTGAACCAGTTTGCTTATAGATATCTAACAGGAATTCACGAGAT